>Ga0181535_10002794_pt1 | contig 20914 bp, 15 predicted proteins | sample PEATcosm2014_Bin_44_FD_119774 | JGI IMG/M metagenome (GOLD analysis project Ga0181535, IMG submission 119774) | Peatland microbial communities from MTU Mesocosm Facility, Houghton, MI, USA - PEATcosm2014_Bin17_30_metaG | ecosystem: Environmental > Terrestrial > Soil > Wetlands > Peat | place... | reverse complement strand
TGTGGCGTCGAGCTGGATTACGCTGAGCGCCGTGCCATAAGCGATCGCGGCTGGAGTGGGCCAGGCGATGACCGGCGTCGCCTGGTTAACGACGATGGTGGTCGAGGCCTCTACAGTTGCGTAGTCCGTGTTGTCGGTGGGTGTGAACGTAACGTTGAGGGTCTGCGTTCCGGCCAGAAGGATTGCGCCGGCAGCAGGCGAGTATACGAAGGTGCCCGGAATCGCTATGCCATTGTAGGCAGCGGTGGCATCAAGCTGCGTCGCGCTCAGGGCCGTGCCATATGTGATTGCCGCAGGCTTCGCCCAGGTAATCGTGGGCGTATCCTGCGTGACAACGAGCGTGACAGAGAACGAGGCTGTTGTGTAGTCGACCGTGTCGGTAGGTGTAAAGATGACTGAGAGTGTGTGCGAGCCGGCGGTAAGGACGGTACCGGTCTCAGGCGAGTAAACGAAGGCGCCAGGGAGGGAGGCTCCATTGAAGCTGGCCGTGGCGTCGAGTTGCGTGGCGCTGAGCGCCGTGCCGTAGGGGATGTTCACCGGAGTGGGCCATGCGATCACCGGCGTAGCCTGGTTCACAACGATTTGTACGGAGCCAGAGGCAGTTGTGAATTGGGCAGGGTCGTCGGGCTGGAAGGTGACCTGGAGTGTGTGCGTGCCCACGGGGAGCAAGGTCCCTGCCGGCGGCGAATAGGTGAAGGTGCCGGGGACGCTCGTAGAGGCGTCAAGCTGCACGGAACTGAGCAGCGTACCGTAGGTGATAGGAGCAGGCGGCTGCCAGACGATGGTGGTGGTCTCCGGCCCGATGACGTACGCGGCGGAGCGCACAAGGCTCTGGCTGCGGCCCGAAGCCACGGCGATCGCCTGAACGGTCTCTGTGTTGTCGATGCTGAAGGGTCCGATGTATTGGGGAGACGAGGTCGTCGGCGTTGTGTCGTCGGTCGTGTAGTAGATCGTTGCGGGGCTTAGGGCTTCGGTGATGGTGAGTGACTGGGAGCCGGGATAGGGGGGATTGGTTCTCGCGGGCAGGCTGAAGGCCGGCGTGGGCGTGGGCAAAACCGCCTCCCACAGGTCGTTCAGGTCGCCGAAGGTTGGAGAACTGTCATATCCTTCTCCGCCAAAGAGCCAGAGGTTGTTGTCGAGTGTATTCCATGCGGCATAGCTATCCCGTCCGCCGGGTATATTCCCAATCGCAGGCGTTCCCTCAGCGCCATAGACTGGCGCTTGAGCTGCGGCTTGGGTTGTCTTGCCACCTACCCACGTCCACTCCAAGCTGGTGGTGTCGAACTCCCAAAGGTCGTTGAGTTCGCCGGCTGTGCCGTCGGTGCCGTTGCCCATGCCGCCAAAGAGCCAGAGGTTGTTGGCGGCATCGATCCAAAGAAACGATCCGTCTCGCGTACCGGGGACATTGGCGCTGGCGGTAACGAACTCCGTGCCGGCGACGCCAGCCTGGTTTTGGCCCTGGCCTCCGCCCTCCAAGGTCCACTCCTGGGTGGTTGGATCGAAGATCCAGAGGTCATTCAAAAGTCCAGGCGTTGCGCAACTTGCATTGCAACCAAAGCCGCCAAAGAACCAGAGGTTGCCAGCGCTGTCCACGGTTCCCGCGGCGCCTTCCCTGCTGCCGGGAACGTTGTTGGCTCCGGGTTGGCCCAAGGTGCCGTAGTTGCCAACTTGGCCATTGGTCAGGCTGCCAGAGACCCATGTCCAGGCGAGCGTCGTGGGATTGAACTTCCAGAGATCGTTGAGGAGGCCAGGATTACCGCTTGAATCAGTTCCGCTGCCGCCCAGGAGCCAGAAGCTGCCATCGGTGGTGGTCCAAGTTACCGAAGACTCGCGCGCGCCGGGAAGGAAAGTGTTGGAGGATGCAAACTGCGCGCCGTAGACTCCCTTTTGATCCGTCGTCTGGTCGCCGCCTTCGAAGGTCCATTTGCCCGAGGCGATGTTGTACATCCAGAGATCGTTCAGGTCGCCAGCGGTTGCGGTGGTAGCGCAGCCAAAACCGCCGAAGAGCCAGAGGTTGCCGGCCAAATCTACCCAGGTGGCGGCATATTTTCTTCCGCCGACGGCATAGGCGCCGCTGGTGTAGTTCCCTACATTACAGGCACCGCTGGCCACGGTAAAGCTGCCGCTCTTGAGCGTCCATGTGCCGCCGGAGTACTCCCAAAGATCGTTCAGAGATGAGTTGACGTTATTGGAATCGAAGCCTGCCCCGCCGAAGAGCCAGAAGTTACCGCCCTGGTCGGTCCACGTGGCCGCGCCGTAGCGGCCGCCGGGTACGGTGCCGCTGTCATCGACGTTGGCAGTTTCCGATCCGGAGATGTATCCCCAAGCCGTGGCCGGGGTCTGCGCAAGCGCCGGCTTGGGCAGACAGACCACGAGCAGCGCCGCCAGTGCGACCGCTGCCAGGCCCCTGAGCCGCTCGAGGATATTGCGCCGCTCAAAGCGACCCAGACTGAAGGAAGAGTGGGGGATGTCTGAAAACTTGAGAAGAAAGCTACGGTTCCGCATGGGGTTCACGACTCTCATCCTTTCCATATCTGAAAGACTGTGTTCGATTACACGCCGATTGTGAGACCGGAGGGCATGTGCGGGCGCCCACCCATGTGTGGCACCGATTCGGCGTAGTGGCATGCAAGCAACCATCCTGCGTCGTGAGATTTCACGGTGGTTTGAAGCAGAGCAGACCCAATGTGACAATCCGCTCATTGGCACACTTCTCTATCTTTCGCAGAGAAGAACCTATCATGAAGCGAAAAACAGAAGCAGTCAACTCACCAAGGTACTCAGGCTCGCATCTCAAGGCCAATCAGTCGTGTAACCCGCGCTCTCCCACACCTGATCCTGGAGATCGATGCGCACACCGCCGACGACGGCGTGCAGACGCGCTTGGAAGCTTTCCTCGATATCGTACAGAACTATCGCGCGGCTCAACCCAGCCAGGCCAAGCCATTCATTTCGCTCCAATAACTCCACATCACGACCGTTCCTTCTTGCGCTTGCGGCAAAACGTCCGTGAATCCTATTGATTGGCCGTGTTGTTGGCGTTGCTCAAGCCCTTTTAAAAAACAACAAAAAGGAATTCCATCCTATCTATCCCACAGCCTACTTGAAGAGAGAGAAGGCTCACGGGCTGCACAATTGCCTAGAGCCAGTTATTAACTTCGAGGAGCGGCACGCGTAGCGCGAATGCCTGAAACCCGCGTAAAACGCACTCCTGCGAGACTTGGAACATCATTCAATTGCGGTTTCCTTCTGATTCGCAGCCATTTCGCAAAATCTTCGCTTATTCCATTGGGTTTACGGACGCAAAGTTAATAACATGCTCCAGCCAAAACTTGCATGCTTCCCGCTGCGGAGAATCATGACATTTCTGATTCCGACCCACATCAATACCTGCCCAAGTGTGCTCAAGATCGGGGAACACATTGTGAGTCGGTCTTATCGTCCAACTTTCTTCCTTTGCCAGAATCGCTTCCGTATTCTTCCAGCAGCTTCGATTCGTATACGGTCTCCAGATCGAAGCCCATTTCCCAATCTGTCCGCAGGCTATGTGAAGGCGAGCATTCCCGATCAGGCCCCGGAAACTAGAGCATTTTGGGAAACTGTGTAGACCGAAATTCTGTAGGTTTCCCACCCATTCCGCAGAGAAACGCGGAATGGATGGGGCACGGAAGTCTACGGTAAATCCGAAAATTCTCTAATGAGGCTTGCGACCTCGGTCTCAACGGGTCTCATCGGAACCGAACGGGTTTACTTTCCCAACTGCTTCACAAAAAACTCGGCCATTAGCTTGTTGGCTTCAATGGACTCAGGGAGATTGGAGTTATACCAGAAGGCGTGGGGCAGGGCATCGTAGACTACCAGGCGCGCATCGACTCCGGCGTTCAGATAGGCGCGGTGCAGGTTAACGGTGCCGCTGAGAAGCAGATCGCGTCCGCTGGTGACAAAGAGCGTTGGCGGCAGGCCGCGCAGGTCGGAGTAGATGGGCGAGAGGACCGGATCTTTGGGATCGGTGGCGGCGACATAGTACGGATCGTGCGGGCCCGGGCCGGGCGGGTCGAGATGTCCGGCAAATCCGCGCAGCCCGTAGAGCGCAATCGAGTCGCCGTCGCGGGCAAAGTCGCCCATGCCGCTGAAGATGCCCAGAGCCGCAGGCAGCGGCAGGTCCAGTTGCTTGAGTCTGGCGGCTACCTCGGCGGTGAGAATGGCTCCGGCGGAAGTGCCGTAGATGGCGATGTGTTCCGGCTTATAGGTCTTCAGCAGCTCTTTGTAGACGGCTACGGAATCGTCCACTGCGGCGGGATAGGGATGCTCGGGGGCGAGGCGGTAGAGCACGGCGACGACCTTGATTTTGGCGTATCCGGCAATGGGGATGGTCTCGGTGTAAGAGCCGGAGTCGGAGTTGAAGCCTCCGCCGTGAAGATTGAGCAGGACCTTGTCGCGGTTGGCCTCGGGCATGGCTTCGGGAGTGACGATGCGCACCTATACGCCGGCGACCTTGTCTTCGACGAACTGATTGGGGCAGAGTTTGCTCCAGGCTGTGGCGGCCGTCAGCGCCCAGGCGTCGGTGCCGCTGCGGCGCTGGGCCAGCGGCACGGCGGGGGCTTGATCCGGCTCTGAGCGGGCCAGCGCCTGTTTTGCCTCGGCGCTGAGACTGGCCGGGATGGGAATGAGTCGCGTAACGTGCGCCGTGCCCTGGGCGTCGATGTAGCTGGTGTCGCGAATGGGCGCATCGGCCGCAGTGGTGGGCTTGGGAGCAGGCTGCTGAGCGGTGAGTGCTACTGAGGCGAGAAGAGTCAGGAAAGCGGTGGAGCGGGTCAGGGAGCGCATGAGATGGTTCCTACCGATCGAGATCGATTTTAGCTCGTCAGCGGCTCGATTGGCGGAGACTCGGTGCGGTCCCACATCTACCGGCAGAGAACGCCGGTAGATATGGGGTACCTAGACGTTTGATGCAATCAGTGCGGTAGAACCAGCAGGCCACTCTCCAACAGCTTTTCCGTCAGCCGGTCGAGGGCCAAGGGAAACTTGTAGGAGATCGTGCGGACGGCCATCCCCAACAGGCTGGCCGCCTCGGCCTGCGTGTACTCCTGGAGAACGATGCGGCCGAGCATCATTCGATCGAGCGAGCCCAACTGGTTAAGACACTTCTCCACGTCGAGGACGAAGATCACGGCATCCTCGAAGGTGCGGATGGGACGGCTGGAGCACCATCCCCTGGCGACTGGGTCACCCAGAATGTTCGGCGCCCTGCCCACCTGCATCGACGCATAAAGATAGCGCCGCAGGAGGCTCTCGGTATGCTTCCGGTAGAAACCCAGACTTACCACCGGCTCCGCGGCCGGAGTCTTTGCCGCACCCTTTGGCGTCCCCGCGGCTGCCTGCCTGTGTTCGCACATCCCCCGATTGTGCTGCCGTGGCTGCTCGGGACTGCTTGCTCCCCATAACACCGGTAACTGAAGCGCTGCGCTCATAGAACGCCTCCAGCTACTTCCGCCACTCCCCAAACTCTGATGAGCGTCTTGCGGCTTGGACGGCCACGCCGTTTGCGGCTCTCCGGCGTCGGAAACTCCTTCAGTTTTGCCTCACAAATGGTGCAGTACACACTCCCTTGGGTCTGGGCGCGGTACCAAAGACAGCCACACCCCTCGCAAACCTTCAAATGCACGCGCAATTCCATGACGAATTCTGTGTGCTCGTTTTTTCCCGACGGCGTTGCTCTAACATCGTTTTTCCGCGGGGCAGAGAGTACCGGGAACGGCAGCTCAGGGTTCTCGTGCCCTGATGGGGGAAAGCCACCCGCATTCTCTCGTTTTTTGTCATGATTTCTAGGCGCGCAGAACCTGGAATTGTCGCGGCAGGCCGCCCCTGAACGCATCTCCAGTGCGTTCAGGGGCAGGGATGAGAAAGCCGAAGGACAGTGGTCCAGCGGCAGTTGTTCATTACCCGTTGAAGGAGGCAGAACTTCGCCCCGTTTCAGACTTGTGGTAATGAAGCGTTTCCCAAGAAAAATCCCACAGACCAATGCGAGATTAAGTAAAGCTAATCTAGAGAAGTGATTCTCTTGCGTCAATCTTGCAAGGCATCTTTCTTCTTTCCTACTGTTCGATCTCTCCAAGATTGCCGAAAATAGAGACATCCCCCCTTTCCAAGTTTGCAGAAAGAAATTGGAGACAGGTTGTCTTCAATGCTGGTGGCAAATTTCCCACAGATGAACTTTACCCAGATGCATGAGCGACTTCGCCTGGAGCTGCTGCGCAGGATACAGCGGGGCACTCTCAGCGTCTCACTGCTGGCGCGCCAGACCGGATTTGGCCAACCCCATCTCTCGAATTTTCTGCGCTGCCGGCGCCAACTATCGCTCGATGCGCTGGACCGGGTTCTGGCCGCACAGCACCTGACCGCCAGCGATCTTCTGCCAGCCGCCTACGCCGGAAGAGCTTCGCCGGTCGAGGGAGAAGGCTGCGCGGTTCCGGTTGTCTCCCATGCGGCGGCGATCTTTGAGCCAATCATCCGGCCCTCGGCCGTGCAGCTCATACTGCATCTGCCGGCGGAGCTGCTGGAAACGATCCGCGCCAAAACGACAAACCCTCGCCGCGCCTGGCAGCGTTTCGTCGCCGTTCGCGTGCCCAGGGCCGAGTCTCTAGCGATGGATCCACTGGTTCTGCCTGAAGCCATTGCGCTGCTGGACCGGCACTACACCTCGCTGACGCCCTACCGACGCAGCCGACCCAACCTCTATGCAGTGCGGAACGGGGCGCACCTCATCCTGCGCTATGCGGACTTTCTGTCGAATCGGCTGGTGCTGCGTCCGCACATCATCGCATTTCCGATGGATCTGATCGACGTGGAGCCTGGCGCATCACCGACCGAAGCGATCGCCGGCCGCATTGCCTTGATCCTCAATCAGCCGTAAACGGCCTCAGCCTTCGTGAACCGTCTCAGGATTGTCGAAGCGTGTGAAGCGGGAGACAAAGTTCAAATGAATCGTGCCGGTCGGTCCGTTGCGCTGCTTGGCGAGAATCAGCTCGGACTTGGCCCGGTCGGCCTCGCTCATCTCCTCGTCGCGCTTGTAGTAACTGTCGCGATGAATGAAGGCAACCACGTCGGCGTCCTGCTCGATCGAGCCCGACTCGCGCAGGTCGCTGAGCAAGGGGCGCGGATCGTCTTTGCGCTGCACGCCGGCGCGGGAGAGCTGCGAGAGCGCGATTACGGGCACGTTCAGTTCCTTGGCCAGCGCTTTGAGGCCGCGCGAGATCGCCGAGACCTCTTGGGTGCGGTTCTCGTAGTTCCTCTTGCCCGATGAAGGCACGGTGGCCGTCATCAGTTGCAGATAGTCCACCACCACCAGGTCGAGGCCTTTTGCGTTTTGCTTGAGCCGCCGCGCTTTCGCCCTCATCTCAGCCAGCGAGATGCCCGCCGTGTCGTCGACAAAGAGGCGCGTTTCGACCAGTTGGCCCAGGGCGTTGACCAGCTTGTCATGATCCTCACGGCCCAGGAAGCCTTTGCGGAGCTTTTGTTGATCGACCCAGGCCTGCGACGACAACATGCGGCGCAGGAGCGATTCCTTGCTCATTTCGAGGCTGAAGATAGCCACAGTGGCCTGGTGGTTGATGGCCGCGTTCTGCGCGATGTTGATGGCCAGCGCTGTCTTGCCCATCGAGGGCCGCGCGGCGATGATGATCAGCTCACCCTTTTGCAGGCCACTGGTCATCACGTCGAATTGAGTGAAGTCGGTGGCCAGGCCGGTGACCTCGCGACTCTCTTTATACAGATTGTCGATAGTCCCGAAGGAGTGCTCGACGATCTCGTCCAGGCGCTGAAGCCCCTGCGTGACACCCTTTTCGCTCACCTCCATCAGCTGCGACTCGGCCGCGCCGAGAACATCGAGAGCGCTCTCGCCCTGGTCGGCCGCACGCGCGATGGCCGCCGAGCAGATCAGCATCAGCTTGCGCAGCAAGCTCTTGTCTTTGACGATTCGGATGTACTCTTCGATCACCGGACGCCGCGGAAGACCCTCGGTGAGCGAGGCCAGATAAGCCACGCCGCCCACCGTCTCGATCTCCTTCGCCCTGGCCAGTTCGTTTGCGAGGGTGACGATGTCCACCGCCCGCGATTCGTTCATCAACTCGGTCATGCGCAGGAAGATGCGGCGGTGCGAGTCGAGCGAAAAGTCTTCGGAGTCGAGCTTCTCGGCGGCTTCGGCGTGAGCTGCATTATCCAGCAAGATCGCGCCGAGAATCGTCTTCTCGGCATCGACATTAGCCGGCAGTCCGGAGTCGAACGCCAGGTTGGGGATCGTGGCCATATCCGTTGAGTTTAGGACGAAGGCGGGCTGTGCAGAATGCGGTAGTTTTTGGAAATCTGGAAAAGCGGTCAAGAGCCAATAAGTATCAGTCAGAAAAGGGTGCCCCATATCTCGGGACATTCTCTGTCCGAAGTTATGGGGCACCCAATCTTCAATCAACAGCGAAGCAGACTACTCCGTGAGAGTTTTGGAAGGTTTGGAGCCCCACAGCCCGTAATAGGCGATGAAAAGATAACAGATGACTGGAATCACGAATGAGCTTTGTATGCCGACCTTGTCGGCCAATCCACCGGGGAGATTCAGAATGTTGTGAGCGGCCGCGTAATATTTGCTGATTCGGTCGGCCAATTCGCCAATCATCCAGGGAACCACCGCACCGCCGACGACAGCGGTCATGATGAGTCCCGATCCCTTGCTGGTCATCGGGCCCAGGCCCTTGATGCCTAGCGCAAAGATGTTGGGGAACATGATCGAGTTGAAGAATCCGCAGAGGACCAGGGTCCAGATGGCGACCTGACCGCCGGCAAGCATCGAGAGGGCGATCGAGGCCGCTGCAGCAAAGCCGAAGATACCCAGCAGCTTGCCGGAGTTGACGATGGTGAGAATCCAGGAACCAAGAAGACGGCCAATCAAGGCGCCGAGCCAGTAGAGCGATAGCAGGAAGGAAGCGATCTTGGCGCTGCTCACTCCCTGTGTCGTAAAGTAGTTCACTGCGATCGAAGCAAGGCCGACCTCCACGCCCACGTAAAAGAAAATGCCAAGTGCTCCCAGGACGGTGTGTTTATAGCTCCAGATGCTGCCGTACTCGCTGCTAGGGCGAGAAGACGCCTGATGAGCGACCGCGGGCAGGCGAGAAAACGCCACGGCGAGCCCAAGAATCAGCAGCCCGGCGGCGATGAGGATATAGGGTACTCGCACCGTGCCGGCGATGGCGGCTTTGGATGTGAGCTTGGCGGGGTCGGTGAGAATGTACGCGCCGGCAACCAACGGGGCGATGGTGCAGCCGATGGAGTTGAAGGCCTGCGCCAGGGTCAGGCGGATGGGGGCTGTGCTCTCGGGGCCGAGGATTGAAGCATAGGGGTTGGCCGCGGTCTGCAAAGCGGTAACGCCCGCGCCCACGACGAAGACCGCGGTGAGGAAGAGCGGAAAACTGATCAACCTGGCAGCAGGAACGAACATCAAGCAACCCGCCACTTGGATCAACAGTGCGACAACCATCGTCCGCTTGTAGCCGATGGCCTCGATCAACCTGGAGGTTGGGGCCGAGAAGACAAAGTAGGCCAGGAAGAAGGCAGATTCAGCCAGCATCGCCCAACCATGTTGCAGATCGAAGATCGAGCGCAGGTGAGGCACCAGCGCCATGTTCAAGGTAGTGATAAACCCGAAGATGAAAAACAGCGCGGTGACCGTAATGAATGGGGCAAGGTATCCCGGCGAAGTGAGAGCCGTCGATTGCTTCGATTGAGCTGCCATAATTTGTTATTCCCCGCTTCCTCAAAAAAGATCGCCCGGTTAGGGCTTGTTGCATTGTCCTGAACGCTTGCGGCGTGCGGGACTCTCCGGCTGGTTCGTGGCCGGAGGAGCAATTTGCGGCCGGGAGTCCCGGTTTTTCGCTGCACACAACACTATATGCTGAGCCCGTTACAAGGGAAGCGAGCCGGCAGACCCCCGTTGAACATCTACCGCCCACTGAGAGGATTCCGCTATCCTCAAGGAACAGCGAGGAAACGATCATGGCCAACGCAACTTTGAGCAGCGCGAAGCTGAAGAAGGTTTTGGCATCACTGGAAGGCGACTGGCAGGCCGAGATGGAGGGCTACCACACGTATATGGCGCTGGCCGACCAGGATACGGACCCAGTGCGCGCCCAGGTATTGCGCCATCTGGCCGGCGCGGAGTGGGAGCATGCCGCGCTGTGGCATGGCCGCATTGTCGAACTGGGCGGGCCGGAGCCGGTGTATCGTGGCAATCCAAGCGGAGACGCCCACTCTCTGGCCAGTCGCGCCGGAGGAATTCGCATGGCCCTGCGCCGCCTCGAAATCGAGGAGAGCCGCGCCATCGCCGCCTACGGCGAGCAACTGAAGGCGCTGGGCGATGAGGAATCCATCGCCATCCTCGAGCACGTGATCGAGGACGAAAAGGACCATTATCGCGAGTTGGGGTCGCTGCTGCGCGGCCATTACCCACAGCCCGCCGGCGCGCACAAGATCAATGCCCAGGCGGTGCTCGATGAGATGCTGGCCAAGCGCAACCAGGGCCGCAAGCAGCCCGGCAGTTGGATCGGCGACGCCATCTACGGAGTCAACGACGGCCTGGGCGCCATCTTCGGCATCGTCAGCGGCGTCAGCGGCGCTACCGCCGGCGATAGCAAATACGTGTTGCTGGCTGGCCTTTCCGGCCTTATCGCCTCGGCGCTTTCCATGGGCTCGGGAGCGTATCTGGCCGCCAAGAGCGAACGCGAGATCTATTTGGCCGAACTGGCCCGTGAGCGCGAAGCCATCAGAATGAATGGCCCCGAGGCCCGCGAACTGCTCTCGCTCTATTACCAGGTGAAGGGCCTTCCCGAGGAGGACGCCCAGCATATGGTCAACCACATCGCAAGCGACCCGGAGCAACTGCTCCGTGCCCTGGCCAGTGAACGGCTCGGCACCAGCGAGGATGCGCTTGCCAATCCGCTGGTCTCAGCCGGCTCCGGCGCGCTCTCGACGGCCATCGGCGCGGCGATTCCCATCCTCCCCTTCTTCTTCATGCAGGGGATCGAGGCGGTGATCGCCGCCGCCGTGATTTCACTGATCGCCCACTTCGCTGTCGGCGCAGCCAAGTCGCTGATCACCGTTCGCTCGTGGTGGTCCTCGGGCCTGGAGATGACCGTCGTCGGCGCTCTAGAGGGCGCAGTCACCTATGGCATCGGAGTTCTGCTGGGCAAGGGTGGAATGTAGCAGACAGGCCAGCTCCCGGCTTGGTCTCGGTTGCTTCGGCTGGGCACCATTTGGCGTGCAGCCGCGCCCAATGCCGGAGACCCGTTTGCGCTATAGCATTTTTGGGAATTGTGTACACCGAACTATTGCAGGTCTCCCACGCATTCCGCAAAAAAGGCGGAATGAATGGGGAACGGAAGTCCACAGTAAAACCGAAAACTCTAGTTGCCACCTGCGGAACTTGCCGGCTTGGCCGCTCCCGATGAATTGAACAGCGAAGTCATGTTGTAACTGACGCCAAACTGCAATGCCCACGTCGGATGCACAACCAGTTCGGTGCGGTTCGAGTAGGTGAAGGCCAGGGGAAAGGTAGTGTTGGAACCGGCGCCCAATCCGAACTTCACCTGCCCGAGATGAATGACGCCTCGCTTCGCATACGCCGTGGTTGTGGAGCTCGGCAGCCCGGAAAAGCCGGAGAGCGCAGGCCCGGTCAGCATCGCCGGGCTGGTCTGGTCCTGATAGGAGTAGGCCGCCGCTGCGGTCAAGGGGCCGATGAGCTTTCGAATCGTGCTGGCTCCGTTGGACGGAGAGAAAAGATAGGAGATCTCCGCGCCCGCCTGGAGGTCTCTCAGATGACTTCCCGAGGGAACACTGCTGGGCGGTTCAGCGTTGTAGATCTCGGCCGCGCCGGTCACGGTCAGCGACCAGGGCAGCGCCGTGGCTTGCGCCAGCGGCTTGGCATTGGCGGTGAGCTGCTTGCCTGTGCTGGAAGGATTTGCCGGATTCACCGCAGCCAAAGTGTCCACCTGGCTTGCCGCGTAGTTATGAGCCAGTTGTTGCTTCGGCGTAACCGCCGGATGTGAATCCGGCTTCGCAGCCGATGGAGCAGTAGCCACTTTCCCGAATTGCCAGTTTCCCGTGGCCTTTGCCGTGGAATAACTCGGCTTGTTTTGCGGTGTGTTCAAATCGTATTCCAAAGCGAGTTCCGGCTTTCCCTGGCTCTGTTGCACTGCTGCGAAATCTTCATACGTCCTAGCCTCGAGAATCGCCGCATAGAAGGCTTTGAAAGCGTCGAGCGCTGCACGGCAGCTGGGGAATTTCAACATATCGGTCAGCAGTTTCTTGTACTCATCTTCAATCGCCTCTTGCAGCGCACTGGCCTTGTCGCCGGGCGACATCTGCTTCTGGTTCAAATCTGCGATGGTTGACGAGAGCCTTGCCGTCGCCAACGATTGCCACTCCGCATAATCCTGGCACTTGCTCAGTCCGTCGCTGGTTGTATTCAAAGCCGACAATTCGGTCTTGAAGTATTGAACTGCCGCCGGCGCGGTTGTCGGCTTCGCTCCGCTTTGGCCTGGCGAGGATTTGTCCTGGCTGGTCATGGAACTCACCGCAGCCTTGTTTCTCGATCCAAAAATCGAATACTGCACGGTAAGCCCGCCGAATCCGGGGCCTCCATTTCCCTTCGAACTGACGGTTACAGGCTGCGAGGTCGATGTGGTGCTCGTGCCGGTTCCCGCGCCGGCGACAGTCTGCGACCCGCTTGTATTGGCCGTCAATTTAATTGTCAGGGGTGTCAGGTTCTTCAGCAGGCTGGAGGAGATGCATCCTTTGGGCTGGTCCTTCGTTAAGCAGAGATAACTGCCCCCGGTGAGGGCAAGATTGGTGAACATGGTTCCAGGCGCCCATTGAACAGTGAAGGAACTGGCGCCGGTGGTCGTGTTTGCCCCGCCAAACTCCTCCACCAGGGCTGTAGGTCCGGAGGGTTTCGAGACCGTGTTGGTCGATCCGGACGAGGCCACGCTGGAACCCTGCTGCTGGCTCCCGCTCAAGCCGTCGAGCGCATTCCAGAGCGATACACGTGCCGGCGCAATCGCGGCATTGGCTGCGGCATCCGACAGGCTGACCTGAAAGAGGCAACTTGGGTTGTTCGTGATGTCGGCAACGTTTGTGCTAGTAAGCTCAGGCCGCGACAGCACAATGGTGGCGATCCGATTGCAGTAGTCGAATTGCTTTTGCGCGTTCAGTGAGGGGTGGCAGAGTGAAAGCGCAGCGGCAAATACAAGCCAGCTTGGCAAGGCCTTTCTCATTCTCATCACAGGACCTCGATCGCAGCGCGCGCCGCTTTTGCCACCGGGTCGGCGACGGTGAGAATTCGCTGAGACGCATCGCAGTCCTCGACAAGGTCAATCGCAGGAATTGGGAACTGGCCTCCCTGAACTCTGATTTCGAGATTCCAGTTGCCTTGAGAAGTGGCGGCCGGGATCGGGAAGCTCAGCTTGTCATTTGAGCAAGTGAGATCGGTCGGCTTCCCGCTGGGATCGAAGAGTTGGGCCAGCCCGATCGTGACGCCGGCAGGCGGATCCTTCAACTTGCAGGTGACAGGCAGGTCGGACTTCTTGATGGTGAGTGCAGGGCTAAATTTGCAAGCAGCCATTGAAATCTCCTTGTTTGGATGGTGGAAGCGCATCGAAATGGTGAAGCATCCTTGCAAGATGCCCAGCCAAGATAAGGGGGGCCCGGTCAATTTTGGTTGGCCTCTCGCGCCAGGCTGTCACGATCAGCGGGGTGGAGTGCCGGAGAGCGCATGCATCCAGCCAAATGGCGACGTGTCCGCCTTCGCAGAAAAGTGTCCCTGTGCAGAGGTAGGGCCAGGTTGCAAAGTGTGAGGAGCCGCCCGGCTCTTGAAACTGGGAATGCTGCCGTGCCGGATTCCTGGTGAAACCGTTGCTAGAAAGATTGGCAAGACCGGTTAGAAATGTCAAGAACCTTTTTGGGTATCCTCCGATGTCGATTACTACAGGCATTGGTAAGGCTGTCGCGCCCCCGCATGTCTTAGCAATCCAAGTTGCCCTTATCTTGCCGACCAACACAATTCCCCTCAAGGAAGTTAGACCGCTCGCGGTTTTCCTCTCTGCCGCGGAATACTGTCACCCGCACTTGAGTCCCCATGGCCCCTTGGGGCAAGCCGATAGAATGGATTCGGCTTTTGCCACTGAGGAAACTTTGTGCTGAAAACAGATCTCTGCCTGCTTGCCCTCGCCGCAACTCTGTTGCCGTGCCTTCCGGTCAATGGACAAAGCGATGCCGACGCCGTCATCGAACGCAACGTGGCCATGAAGACGCGCGACGGTCTGACGCTGCGCGCCGATATCTACCGGCCGGCCGCCGATGGCAGTTATCCTGTCCTGCTTGTGCGCACACCTTATAACAAGGACGGTTTCGCCGCCTTTGGCCGGCGGGCCGCCAAGCGCGGCTTCATGACGGTTGCGCAAGATGTGCGCGGCCGTTATGCCTCAGAGGGCGAGTGGTACCCCTTCAAGCACGAGATCGACGACGGCTACGACGCCGTGGAGTGGGCCGCCGCGCTGCCTCACTCGAATGGCAAGGTCGGCATGTTCAGCGGCTCCTATGTCGGCGCAACGCAGATGCTGGCGGCCATCGGCCATCCGCCGCATCTAGCCGGCATCTGCCCCATTGTGACGGCCTCGAACTACTACGAGAACTGGACCTACCAGGGCGGCGCCTTCGAGCAGTGGTTCAACGAATCGTGGACCTCGGGTCTGGCCCAGGATACTTACGGCCGCCAGATTAAGGACGCGGCCAATGCCATCGTCGGCGACCAGGTTCTTCCTCTGAGCAAGTTTCCCGTCTTCAACCTAAAGGCCGTTCCCGATGGCGCTGGCCTGACGCGCACGCTTGCGCCGTATTTCCTCGACTGGCTCGACCATCCAACCTATGACAGCTATTGGAAGCAGTGGTCGATCGAGGAAAACTTCGATAAGATCCAGGTTCCAGCGCTGACCATCGCCGCCTGGTACGACATCTTTCAGGGCGGTTCGCTGCGCAACTACCAGGGGCTCAGGGCTCATGCCGGCAACGAGGCGGCTCGCAATGGCCAGCGCCTGATCGTCGCGGTTGGCGGCCACTCCGGCTGGGGACGCAACGTCGGCGAGGTCGATTTCGGCCCCGACGCCGCATTTGACGAGAACGACTATATCCTGGACTGGTACGACTATCTCTTCCTCGGCAAGCAGAACATGTTTGCCGGCAACAAGCCTGTCAGGATTTTTGTCATGGGCGAGAATAAGTGGCGCGATGAAGATAGCTGGCCGCTGGAGCGCGCCAAGCCGACGAGTTACTTCCTTCACTCGGCGGGAAAAGCCAACAGCGCTGGCGGCGATGGCGCGCTCTCGATTTCCGGCGCGCAAACGGAGGCGGCAGACAAGTTCATTTACGATCCCGCCAATCCCGTACCAACCGTCGGTGGTCCGCTGTGCTGCGACGCGGTGCATCTGGCACCGGGCCCTCGCGATCAGAGGGAAGTCGAGAGCCGGCTGGACGTGCTGATTTATTCCACTCCGGCCATGGAGAGCGATATGGAAGTTACAGGCCCTGTAACTCTCGACTTATACGCGAGTTCTTCCGCGGTCGATACGGACTTTACGGCGAAGTTAGTCGATGTGTGGCCCAACGGCTTCGCGCAGAATCTAACTGAGGGTATCTTGCGAGCCAGTTATCGCGAATCGATGGCCGCGGCCAAGCCCATCGTTCCCGGCAAGGTCTACGAGTACAAGATCGATCTGTGGTCGACGAGCAATGTTTTCTTGAAGGGCCATCGGATTCGTCTTGAGGTGAGCAGCAGTAACTTCCCGCGCTTTGATCGCAACTTGAATACAGGCAAGCCGGCCGGCATCAGCGCGACATTCGTGAAAGCGACAAACACTATCCTTCACGACAGCGCGCATCCAAGCGCGCTGATCTTGCCGGTGGCGCCGAGATAGCTGAAAGCTAGCGGCTAGGAACCTGCAGCCAGAAGCTCTCTAGCGGCCCGGCGTCCCAGGCGAATGCAATCGGGGATGCCGATGCCGTCGTAGGCGTTGCCGGCCAGCCGCAAGCCGGGCAGCGTGGCGACCCGCTGGGCGATGCGCTCTCTGCGCTCCTGGTGGCCGACGGCGTACTGAGCCATCGCGCGAGGCCATCGCGAAACCTGCGTGTGCTCCGGTCGGGACGTCAGCGGTATCACCGCTGCCCCAAGAATTTCGCTCAACTCGCGGCGCACGGTGGTTACTAACTCATCGTCAGATTTGGTGAGCAGGCCTTCGTTCTTCATTCCGCCCAGAAAGGCGCGCAGCACAGCTTTGCCCGTCGGCGTGCGGCCCAGGAATTTGCGATGCGCAAAGGTGCAGGCCAGCATCGTGCGGCCCTCGACGGCTGGAACCAGGAAGCCGAAACCATCCGGCAGGCGGCCAATCTGAGTCTCGTCATAAACCAGATTCACGGTGATCGACGAGGAGTAGGGAATCGCGCTCAGTTCCCTGCCCAGCGCCTCATCCACCGGGGTAAGCAGCGCGCCGGTCGCCCATGCAGGCGAGGCCATGATGACCGCATCGCAGTGCTCTTTGGCCTCATCCGATTCGATCCTCCAGCTATCAGCCAATCTCGCGATGCCAGTGACAGGCGTAGAAGGTCGCACAGAGGCCGGGTCAAGCCGCACAGTCAATGCGTCAACCAACTGCTGCATTCCCCCGCGCAACGCGGTAAAGACCGCCCGCGGCGCACGAGGCGCTCCGCTATTCTGCCCATCTCCGTTGGCTTGAGCCTTGGCGCGCGCGCGCATCTTGCGGTGCGCCGCCAGCATGCCGAGCGTCAGCGAGCCGTACTCGCTCTCCATCTCCACAAGGCGCGGCAGCACGGTGCGGGCGCTCAGTTGCGCGGAGTCGCCGCCAAAGATTCCAGAAAGCAGCGGATCGGCCAGCCGCTCAACGGTTTCGCGGCCAAAGTGGCGCTCGACAAGGGAGGCCACCGACTCGTCCTGATCCATAGGCCGCGGCGGCAGCAGCAGTTCCAACCCCATGCGCACCTTGGTCGAGAGGCTGAAGAGCCGGGTCAGCACGGTGGGAATCAGTTTGGTTGGAATGAGAAACATCAGCCCATCGGGCAGAGGGACGAGCCGATTGCGAACGACGATATAGGTCTTTCGACTGGCATCGTTGGAGGGCGTCAGTTCAGCGCCGAGGCCCAGCTCACGGCAGAGTTCGGCACCTGCCGGTTTCTCAGTGAGAAAGGAGTCCGGTCCGCGCTCGATGACCGCGCCGTCGACGATCTCCGAGGCCAGGCTGCCGCCCAGCCGCTCGCGCGCCTCAAAGAGCGTGTATTCGACGGCAGCTCCGTCCTTGCGCGCCTGCTCCAGCTCAAAGGCTGCCGCCAGGCCTGCAATTCCGCCGCCGATAATCGCTATGCGCATGGTTCGCTCCAGACCTTATTAGAACAGTTCGGGCGTGAGTGCGGCTTGCCAATGGCGGCCGCATTTTGGCAGGACGAAACTGCGCCAGATATAGCGTGCCCGGCCCAGGTCATGCAATCAGGTGCAGTGCACGCGAACCGTCGATTACGGCATCCGTGACCAAGTGCCGGTCAAAGGTGGCCAGCTTTCCGCCATGGGCGCGAGCAAGAGCCAGCAGGTATGTGTCGGTGACCTGGCCGGAGTCAAGAAGGTGAGTGCCGTCGACTCGCTTTTCGTCGAGGAGCGAGACGTCGTCTGGCCAGAACTCGTGGCCGCCCAGGGCAAGCAGAATCGACATCAACTCGGCAACCGCCGCTGGGGTTCCGGGCGAACTTGTGTAGCGTGGATGACTCACGATGCGGAGAACGCCATTCTCAGTCAGCGGACAGGTGGCCCAGGCCTTTTTGCCTTTGGCGGCGAACCAGTCGTGCGCACGGTCATGCTGCACGTGCGCCGGATCGATCAGTGCGATCAGAACATTCACGTCCAGCAGATACCGGGTCACGGCAACTCTTCCTGGAGTTGACGCACCAGTTCCGAAGTCACCCTCGGCGCGCCCGGACGAACCGGGAGCAGAGGCACGCCGTTGCGCGTGGAGCGCTTTTGAGGGGCGGGGCGCATTGCCTTTCGGGCCAATGCAGAGATCACCTCGCCGACGCTCTTGCGCTCGGTTGCGGCCATCTCTTTTGCGGCGGCGAGGATGTCATCGTCGATGGCGAGGGTGGTTCGCATAGGTTTCTTGGGCGTGAAGCATCACGCATCAATCATCATACATCACCTGCGGTGGGGCCGGGCGCTCGCTTTTCGCTCGCATGGGGTTCGTGGATTCCCAGGTTCCCAAATGCGAGGGACCTGGGGCACCCGGCACTCGACAACGGCGTAGAATTGTTTCCGCTTCCTTGTTGGGTGGAGACTCGCAGTGAAAATTGCAATTCCGATCACTTGTTCCTGTGGTAATGTGTTTCTCGCCGATGGGCATGCTGGAAAGAAGTTTCCGTTGGCAGTATGTCCAAAATGTGACGCTCAGATCCACATTATTGAACATCTTTCGATAAGCGTAGTCGCAGATCTTCTGCTATTTCGGAGTAAGTCTGAGATCGATGGAGGCGATTACACGCTTTCGATTATTTGCAGCGCAATAGCGGTTGAATGTGCCCTTACTCGTGTTTTTCTGAAATGGAAAGAGACTGAAAGCTTAGGAAAGTCCGGCCACCGGGGCACAGAGACGGAGAAGAAAGCCTGGGAAAAGGAATACCGAAAAAACCGAAGATTTATTGACTCAGCAAACTTCGTTTCGAATGCCCTTGTCGGCAAGAAGTTCGATGTTTTTGTGGCCGATTTTACGAAGACGAATAGAGACCATCCCGGAATATTGATAAAAGCCAGATTGCCCCAAATGGAAGGACAATCGCAACTCGCGTATTTCCAGACGGAGATTTTCGATAGACGCAACCGCATCATGCATTGGGGGGAAGTGGGTTATCAACAGTCAGACGCCGCGTCGTGTTTGAGCGCAGCCATAGGGATGATCAACATTCTCAAATTGATGGACCGCCAAAAGTGCGAAAAGATGGAACACGATTGGCGACAAGCGAACACCTAGCAGTTCTCAATATCCGCTTCATTTCTTCAGCGGTTTGCGGGCGAAGTAATAGAGGGCAAAGGCTAGCGCGGCGAAGGCTAAGACGCTGACATAGTTGTTATCTAAAAAGGTGTGGGGGAAGTTGAGCAGGTCGCGGCTGTCTTTGAAGGTGGCTTCGTAACCTTTTAGGGCTACGCCGATGAGGCCTACTATACCGCCTGCGGCGATAAGTCCCGAGGCGAAGAGGGAGCCGGGGGAGATCTCGCTGTCGGTGGATTCGCCGCCGGTCTTCTTGACAGCCGCATCGACGAACCAGCGGACCATGCCGCCGCAGAAGATGGCTAATGTCGTTCCAATGGAGAGATAGGCTCCGACGGCGAAGCTGAGCGAGCGAACACCGAGTAACTCGACGGCGATGACCAGGAAGACTCCGAGCAGCACCAGGCCCCAGGGTAACTTGCGACTTAGAATGCCGTTGATGACGGTGGCCATGAGGCGGGCTTGGGGCGCGGCGGCCTTTTCGCTGCCGATGCCTTGTATCCATTGGACTTCAATTTGGTGAGACGCAGGCGAGTAGAGGTATTTGCCGTCGGCCAATTCGGGAGAGCCTAGAGCGTTGAGGATTGTGTACTCGGATTTGTGGTGAGTGGTGACGGACTTGGTTGATGTCTTGTCTGGGCCAAGAACGTGAAATGTCTCGGGCAGGCGCTGGGCGTCGGTTTGCACGGCGACGCCGGGATGCGAGGCGTTGATATCCCACACCTGCTGGGCTGAGTGAAACTCCTGCAAGCCAGTGTTCATCAGGTTGAGCGTGAGGCCGATGGCGACGGTGGAGACGACGACCCCGATCATGAGGGCGATCTGCTGTAGCCGCGGCGTGGAGCCGACGAGATAGCCGGTCTTGAGATCCTGCGAGGTGTCGCCTGCGTTGGCAGCGGCGATGGCGACGATGCCGCCGATGGTGATGGCGAGAGCGCCGTAGGCGGGGGCCGTCCAGCCCTGGAAGAGGAAGACGGCGCAGGTGGCCATGAGGGTGGCGATGGCCATGCCCGACATGGGATTGGCCGAGCTGCCGATAAGGCCGACGATGCGCGAGCTGACGGTGACGAACAAAAATCCGAAGATGACGACAAGCAGCGCGGCTGCGATGTTAGGTAAAACGCCGACCTGCGCTCCGGGCACCGGCTTGAAGGTGAGGAAGACGAAGGTCAGTACAACAATGGCGAGCGAGCCGAAGACGACCGTGCGCATGGAGAGGTCGTCCTCTGTGCGAATGGGCTTAGCGCCGCCCTCCTTGGTGGCGCGCAGGTTTTTAAATCCTGCGGTGAGTGCGCTGATAATGGTGGGCAGTGTGCGCAGCAGGGTGATCAGTCCCGAAGCCGCGACCGCGCCCGCGCCCATTGGGCGGATGTAAGTGGACCATAACTGACTGGGGCCCATGGCTGCGATGGGGATGGTGCCAGGGTAGATGGGGCCGGGCATCGCCTTGCCGAAGAAGTAGATCAACGGCATGAGAACAAGCCAGGAGAAGACGCCTCCGGCAAAGATCACTCCTGCGATGCGGGGGCCGATGATGTAACCCACGCCGAGATACTCCGGCGTAGCGTCGGCCTTGATGGATGAGCCTTTGAGGACGTGCTGCGGGCCGAAGTCAGGCTGGAACTCCGGAGTGCCGGGCCAGGCCTTGAAGAGGTTCTCATTCTGAAAGAAGGTGTAGAGGCCGCCGATGCCGAGGCCGAAGAAGACGCGGCTGGCAAAGGAACCTCCTTTTTCGCCGGCGATGAGCACGTCGGCGCAGGCGGTGCCTTCGGGGTATTTCAGGT
>Ga0181535_10002793_pt1 | contig 20918 bp, 18 predicted proteins | sample PEATcosm2014_Bin_44_FD_119774 | JGI IMG/M metagenome (GOLD analysis project Ga0181535, IMG submission 119774) | Peatland microbial communities from MTU Mesocosm Facility, Houghton, MI, USA - PEATcosm2014_Bin17_30_metaG | ecosystem: Environmental > Terrestrial > Soil > Wetlands > Peat | place... | reverse complement strand
TACGACATGGACCACATGACCGAGGAGCGCGCGGGCGCCTTTCTCGACCGCGTCGAACAGGCATTCCGTCGCTTCTAATCGGGCGGGCCGTGATCTTGGGTCCAGAGTTCATGGATCCCGAGCCTGGCTGAGTGAACTCTAGGAAGAGATCACTCAGCTCGAATATTTGACCGAGCAGCCGTAGGGGCGCGTGACCGGATGCGGAACAGGCTTGCCAGCCGCCACGGCTTCAATCGCTTCATGCGCATAAGGTTCGGCTTTCGCTATGTCCTCAGTGCGGGTCGAAGCGATGCTGTCGGCGCCACCCATATAGGCGAGCGTGCCATCCTGGCTGATCACGAAAATATGCGGCGTTGTCTCGGCACCATACAGATGGCCGATCTTACCTAGCGGATCAAGCAGCACGCGGGCCGGCGCCGCGTTGCGGGTTGCTGTGTCATCGTTAGCCTGGGCGGCATCGACAAATCCTTGCTCGCCTGGTGCCGAACTCGCGATGGTCAGCCACACAAAGCCCAAAGTGGCGGCTTCGCGTTGCAATTTTTGCATTGCGCCGCTCGAATACCATTTTTTGACATAAGGGCAGCCGTTATTGGTCCATTCGAGCACGACCGGCTTTCCATTCAGATCGCTCAGGTGAAGCGTTTCTCCATTGCTGTCCGTGCCGGTGAAATCCGGCGCTGGCTGGCCGATATGCAGCGCTTCCGCAAGGCCCGGCATGACGGCAAGGCTCGACGCAGCGAGAGCCAAGGCCAAACTTATGAAAGGCGGCAGTAACCGGGGCATAGTCGTCTCCTTTTTGTTCCACAAACACAGGCCAGTGCATTGCCCGCCGCATCGGGTTCGGGTGCCTTCAGCTTCCGGCGCGGTCGAGTTCATCAAGGACAATGCCAGCTGTCAAAAGCTGAGGCAGGACGATCGGCTCTTGTCCTTTGGAGGGATAAAACAGATAGAGGGGTACGCCGTCCCGTCCATGCTGATGCAGCAACGCGGAGATGGCAGGGTCGGCGCGCGTCCAATCGCCTCTGAGATAGGCGATATGACGCGCGGCAAACGCTTCTTGAACCGCGTCCGAAGCCAAAGCGACTCGTTCATTGATTTTGCAGGTGACACACCAGGCAGCGGTCAAGTTGACGAAAACCGGGTGCCCTTCTGCGCGTAAAGCTGCCAGTCTAGCAGGAGAATAAGATTGCGCACTTCTGGCTGTTGCGACAAGAGAAGGAGGAGCATTGCCAATATCGTAGAGAATAGCCAGGGCGCCAACCACAGCAAACCCGGCAATCGCCTGCCCAAACAACCGAACACGTGCCTGCCGGATTTGCGTCACGCCAATCACCCATGCCGCGAGGCCAACCAGCACGAGTCCCGTTGCCACGGCCATCACCCCGTCAGGGCCAGTCTGCTGACTGATGACCCAGACGAACCACGCGGCGCTCGCATACATTGGAAAAGCAAGCGCTTGTTTTAGGATCGCCATCCAGGCACCGGGCTTGGGCAAAAGACGGACAAGGCCGGGAATGAGGGCGAGCAGCACATAGGGCGTTGCAAGGCCCAATCCAAGTGCGAGCAAGACCGCAAGCGTAGCGGCGGGAGACGCCGCAAGGGCAGCCGCGATCGCAGCGCCCATGAAAGGCGCGGTGCAGGGCGTCGCGACCAGCACCGCGAGAAAACCGGTGAAAAAGCTGCCGAGTGTACCGCCACGGCTGGTAAGCCCGCTACCGATACCCACGCCGCTTCCGCCGATCTCAAAAACACCCGATAGATTGAGGCCGATGAGCATGAGCAGGAAAGCCATGGCGGCGACAAAAACCGGTGACTGGAATTGAAAGCCCCAGCCAACAGCGGCACCCGCCGCTTTCAGCAAAAGCAAGAGCGTCCCGAGCCCTGCAAAAGAGAGAAGGACGCCCGCCGTGTAGGCGGCGGCGTGACGGCGCACGCGGCCGTGCTCATGACCGGAAAGTTTGGCGATCGACACAGCCTTGATCGCCAAGATCGGGAAAACGCAGGGCATGAGATTAAGAATGAGGCCGCCCAGAAATGCGAAAAAAAGCATGGTTGCGATGCCAATGTCGGCGGCCGGCCGAGGCTCCGCGAGCGCGATGCTATGGGCGGGGGGTGCGGGCGCAAGAGATGCCCGTTTCGCCGTGATCCGCGTCTGCGTTGGTGCGGCGATGATAGACAAAAATCTCTCTTTGCCTTCCGCATCTTCGATCCGTACCACACCAGACAGTGGCAGATTGGGATCAAAGCTTTGAGCTGGCTTGAGTGCGAGCGAGAAAGTTGCATTCTCGACCTTGAGGCGTTGCGGTGCCGCATCCTCGATCGCACCCCATTTGTCCGGGAAAAAGCTCGCGTCTTTCACCGAGCGCGGCGAGAGTTCAGCTCCAGAAACAACCAAGGTCGCGTCAGGCAAGAGTTTAGCGATGTAGCGCGAGGGTCGTGGAATCCGCTGATCGGCCGCCGCGAAAAGCGGGGCTTCCATCGACGGCGCTGGCTTGCCGCTTGGCATAACGAGCTGGAGCCTGCCTTCCTCGGGAACGCAAATCTTCTCGCAAATCAGCCAAGTCACCTTGGCGTCGATCGTAAATGGCGCCGTAGCCGCTGGCGGCGTCACGGTCATGGGCAGAGTGACGGTGTCAAAATAGGAATAGGTCATTACTGGCCCTTCGGGGATGCGAAAGGGGGCTGGCCAGTCGATTTCGGAAGCAGAAGCGCCTTGCGGCAAGGTGAGCTCAAGACGGGGCGGTTCACCGGCATCGCCGGGATTAAGCCAATAAATGTGCCAGCCCTTCGCCATCTGGAAGCGCAGGCCAAGGCGGAAAGGCTCGCCCGGTTCGAAACTATCGACATTGCTGACGAGAGTGACATTGGCGTGCGGGGTTATGACGGGCACACTCTCACGCGCATCGGCTCCCGCAAGCCAGAAGAGGCCCAAACTCAAAAAGGTGAAAGCCTTCAAAAGCCGATGCGTCATATCTCTTAATGCTTTGCGGTCGCGACCTGCGTCAACGTGAACGTTAGCTGCTCTATAAATCTATCATTTCAGTAGACTTATAGACTCTAAAATGGTCGTCAAATCAAGTTGAGGTGATGCTCAAGATGAAGGGTGTCATACCGCCGGAATATGACACCAGTACACTCTCGCCCCATGCCAAACTGCCTGACCGAGAAGCGGAACGTTGAATTCCGCCTCGACAATGGCGCCATAAGCTCGGCGCCGCCACCCGGACCCAGGCCGTCATCAAGGCTAAGGACGGCCGGCTGATCAAGCCTGAGCGGGCAAAAAAGGACTACACCCAGGAAGCCCGAGCAATTGCAATCCACGGCGCGGCTTACGGCTGAACAGAGACAGCCGAGCGCTATGTCTTGCTCCGAGTTGATGTACACTTGGCCTTGAAACACATGTTGATGGCGACACCGTCATCGGGTCACCAATTTTATTGGGACTCCATTTTAGGCGTTTTATTGCTACAGTGTTGGAGTCGCGAGCGAATTGCTGGGGCGGAAGCGACGTCCCCCCTTTGAACAGTGGGAGCAAAGGAATTGGCGGCAAACTCCGCACTCGCGCGCTTGGTTGGTGGCCTGAGGCGGGAGCAGCACGACTATCGTGCTTCGCTAGAGATTTTTCCGGTTCTGAATATCGCCAAGCTCGGGGCGGACTTTTCAGCCGGAAAGATGGGCGCACAACGCGGTGCCCGCGAGGCGCCGTCCTCGGACTCGGCGGTTCTCGATGACGTTGAAAGCCGTATCGTCGAGCGCTTGGAGGCGGAGAAGAACACTGCGCACGGCATCCTCCTCGACCAATTGCAGCTTTATAAGGAGCGGCTGTCCAGCCTCGATTTCGAAAGGCAATTTGCAACGATTCAACATGCGGCGCCCGCCGCAGTCAGCGAATTTCGTGCGGAAGCCGCTCAGGGGCGGGATGAACTCCACAGTCTGCGCCGGCATCTTCGTGATGTGGAGGCCGAGCGGGATGAGTTCCGCCGCAGGCACAGGCTGACACGGCCGGCGTATTGGGCGGCGGGAGGCAGTCTCACGCTCAAGATCGGAATTCTCCTGCTGCTGTTTGTTTTTGAAGTATTTCTCAACGGATTTTTTCTCGCCCGGGGTAGCGAGCTTGGATATGTGGGCGGTGGCGCCGAAGCCTTCGCATTTGCGCTCTTCAACATCGGGGTGAGCTTTCTCGCCGGAGCTATCGGCGTGCGCGAGCTCAACCATCGTAACTACATCAGGAAACTCATCGGGTTGCTCTCTTTGTTGGGCTATTTGACGCTCGCCATCGGCCTCAACCTGACGCTCGCGCATTACCGTGAGGCGGCCGGGTCCTTCATATCCGACGCCGGGCATGAAGTTATGCTGCGTCTTCACACCGCTCCGCTCGGCATTACCGACATCAAATCCTGGCTGTTGTTCGGTATCGGGATATTGTGCTCGTTGATCGCCTTCGGTGATTCCTATCTCATCTTCGATCCCTATCCTGGCTATGGAATGCTGGAAAAGCGGCGGGCTAACGCCTACGAAGCCTATATCGGACGCAAGAACGCGTTGATTGCAGCACTTCTCGCGATCCGCGATGAGGCAATCGAAATCCTTGAGGAGGCAAACCGCGATCTCGTGGTCCGGCGCAGCGAGTATGACGCGATTATCGAAGGCCGCGCCCGCCTCGTGCGGCTTTTTGATGCCCATCAAGCGCATCTCGATCGGACGGCCAATGCGCTTCTCTCCATCTACCGCGAAGCCAATAAGCGGTCGCGAAAGACGCCGCCGCCGCACCGCTTCGGCGTTCCCTACGCGCTCGAAAAAATCGCCCCTGAGCATGAACCGCGGCCAATCTTGGCCGGGGACGATCTGAGACGCATGATCGAGGAGTCGCAAGCTGTTCTGGTTGATCAGGCGCGGGCAATTCACGACGAATTCGAACGGGCATTCGCTAGCTACCGTGAAATTGACGACCTTGTAGAGGAGAAAGCCATTGCGCGTCCGGACGCATAGGCTGCGCAGCAGGAATCCAACGGACGTCCGCAAACACATGCTCGGAGGCGCGCTGGCCGTGGTCGCGCTAAGCATGCTGTCGGCCGGCTTGTATGTCTATCTTACCGCGGTGCGTCCGCCGGTCCTTGATCGGACCTCGCTTTGTCCCGTGGACGGTGCGCGCTCGATGACCGTCGTCCTCCTTGATTCGACGGATGAAATTCCCGATATCGGTAAGCACGAGATCAGGACAGTTCTGCTGGACTTGGCGGAGACGGTGCCTGTCTATGGCTTGCTGGAACTCAGGCTGCTCGATCCCATGACGCCGGGCGGCCGGCAAATCTTCGCCAAGTGCAATCCCGGCGACGGCGCCGGCTTGAGCGAATACACCGCCAACCCGCGCATAGCCAAGAAGCGGTGGCTGGAAGGGTTTCGCCTGCCGCTTGAAGAGTCCTTAGGCGCAGGATTTCAGCCGGTGCCCGGCAAGACATCCCCGATCATGGAGACAGTTCAGCAAATCGCGGTCGATCGATTCTCTGGGCGTGCCGCCGAAGCGATCCCGAAGTCGCTTGTCCTGGTCTCCGACATGCTCGAAAACGAACCAGACTATTCGCAATATACCGGCGACTTGAGTTACAGCCGCTACAAATCCTCGCGGGCGTACAAGAAGCTGCAGACCGATCTTCATGGCGCAGAGGTCGTCATCTATTACATCCAGCGGGTCACCACAAAGCCGATCAGCTCCGCCGAGCATATTCGATTCTGGGCCGACTGGGTCCGTGACAACAAGGGCCGCTTCAAGCAGGCCAGCAAGCTTCAGGGCGAGGGTTGAATGACGCAGGGGCCATCGCCTAAAGGCCTCAGGAGCGTGGGCGATATCGCCAATTCCTCCGGAATTAGCGCGATTGTCTTCATGCTTTTCGTCGTGGCTGGGTCGGCCTATATCATGGTCGCCAAGCTCATAGGCATTGGCCAGATTTATGTCACCTTAGTGCCGGTGCTCACGATGGTCGGCTATGCATTGCTGATCTGGCTCGCGAGAAGTCTCCGGCTGCGGGACGATCAGGCCGGTGATAATCTCTATTACATGGGGTTTCTGTTCACCCTCACGAGTCTCGGGGTTTCGCTTTATCAGTTCAATGCCTCACGCGCGGCCGAGGAAATCGTCCAAAACTTCGGCATCGCGATCGGATCGACGATTACCGGCGTCGCCCTCAGAGTGGTCTTTAACCAGATGCGTCAGGATCCGGTCGAGGTCGAGAGAATCATGCGGTTGGAATTGGCCGACGCGGCACGCCGGGTCCGGCGGGAGCTCGATAGCACTGCCGTCGAGTTTGGCTACGTCCGGCGCTCCGCCCAGCAGGCCGCTTCGGACTCCTTCATTCAAGTATCGGAGAAAATCGACGAAATAGCGTCTAAACTTTTGGCGCGCATCGCGCAGGCCGCGGCGCAGGCCGCGCGATCACTTGACGACGCATCGCACCGCTCAGCCGGCACGATCGCGGATGCATCCAGCGCCACGGTCGAAGCGCTTGCCGCAACGGCACGGCAACTGGAGATCGAGATGGAGAGATTGTCTAAAGGCGTCGCTGGCATCTCCACAACAATCAAACAGATGACGAAGAGACTCGAGGGGATGCCACCGCCGGACCCGGGTATCGCTTTTCATATCGATCCGGTGATCCAATCCTTGACAGTTGCTGTGGACCGATTGTCGGCGCAAGCAGATCGGCAAACCGCGGTGATCCGGGATGGGATCGAAGCGGTAAAGGGCGTGGATGAGCGTTTATCGACATCATTGGCCGCTTTGCGGGCGGAAGTCGCGGCCAGCTCTGCTGCGAGTTCCGCCGCGCTCAACGCGGCAATGGAATCGAACGACTCGATGACGCGGATCATCAATCTCTTCAATGCGGATGCATGGGAACAGGTTGAATTGCTGCGCCATCTGCTGGAGAGAATAGACAGCGCAACACGGACTTTCACCGAAGCTGTCGTAAAATCGGGCTCCGACATGACGTCGCAGACCCAAGGCATCTGTGATTTGTTGCTTTCGATTCAGGCAAGCGCCGAAACGCTGGCGGTGGCGACCGAAAGAGTGTTGGACTTCGCCAAAGATTCCGGCTCTCTGCGCGTATCTCCCAACATAGAGGTGATCAGGTAATGTCTGGCACGATCGGCCGGCAAACGGCGTCCTATCGCCAGGGTCTGGTTCTCGGACTGACCATGGCGGAAATAATGCTTCTTCTCGTGTTTTGTCTGCTCATCGCAGTTGGTGTCGCGCTCACCTCGGAGCGTGTGAGGCGAGATGAGCTTATGCAGCGGTTGCACAGTGCCGAGGCCGAAGGGGCAGCGAACAGTGCGATGGTCGACGCCATCAGACGAAATCCCCGCCTTTCGGAGTTTCTGGATCGCACTGCCGCCGGCACGGCATCGGCGGAGGCGGTGGACGATTATTGGCGTACGCTCGTCGAGAGCAACGAGATTGTCGAGGCGCTGGAACGCCACGGTGTATCGCGGGAGGCACTTCAGGAAGACAAGGGAGACTTCGCCAGGATGCAGCAGCTCAAACATCAGGGACTCGATCCAGACGAAGCCGCCCGAGGGGCGGCGCTTGCGGCGGCGATAGACGCTGCCCTCCCCGATGACACGGTTGCCAAGAGGTCACCGGAGCAAATCGCGGCTCTCATCGGTGAGGGCCTCGCGGCTAATAAATCACACGACGAAGGCGGACAAAATGAGGGGCACAATTGGCCGCCAATCATCAATTTGAGCGAGGCGGGCGGTTATTTTTTTGCGTCGCGCAGCGCCGAATTGAGTCCGGATTTTGAAATCAAGTTACGGAGCGCCGTGGTCGGCAAGCTGCTCGATATCGCCGCGTCGTTTCACGTCGATGTCATCGAGGTGATCGGGCACACCGATGAACGGCCTGTATCCGGTGGCCTATCGAACCTCGATCACGAGCTCGCGTCGGTGATGGCGGGCGCAAATGGCGTTGGTCTGTTGCAGCCGGCCGACAATGCGGGGCTCGGGCTTGCGCGCGCACTGGCCGTCGTCAAGGTGTTGTCGTCAGAGCCTCTTCTGCGCAACTTTCAAATACTGCCGTTTTCGGCTGCCCAGCTTATCGGAACGGATGGGCGGCTCACGCGATGGGACGAACATGGCGACGTGCGTGAGCGCCGGCGTATCGAGATCAGGATGCGAAGTTCCATGTGATCGATCGGGGCGATGGTGCCTTAACTCATGGATCCGCACCCTGATCTGGATGTCGAAACATGCCGAGCGATCTAGACCCCCGCCCGAGCCGGCGGGCCGTCGCGTCCACTTCCAAACCGCGGGCAACGGTTGCCCCCGGAGCCTCCCCGATCAATTCCTGGATATCAGCCCGGCGCAAAACCGGTGCTGAGAAGGAGGCGATCAAGCGAGGTGGCATCCCCGAGGAGTGGATATACGCCATCCTTGACCAAATTCGTGTCGCTCCATTCCGGCCGGCCGAGCCGCGGTCAGCGATTGCCGGTCCAGAGTGACGCGAGGCAAAAGCAGCAACCATGACAGGACGGGGGCACACAAATGATCCGATGTGTACGGTTATGGACGGGAGACGACCAGAACTCTCATTTCGAGGAAGGCGTCATCGATCTTGAAACCGGCCAGCGCGGCGACATGCTGAGCGGCCGAATGGCGGCGACGACCATCGCCTTTCAGGAGACCGCCACCGGCGGTGCCTTTGCCTGGCATACCGCACCGGTCAGGCAATTGGTCATTACACTGAGTGGAACGCTGGATTTCCAGACGCGGGAAGGCGAGCACTTCCTCATCCGTCCGGGCGAGATCCTCCTCGCCGAAGATACAGCCGGCAGCGGACATAGCTGGAGGCTGACCGACGACCAGCCATGGCGGCGTGTGTATGTGGTCCTTCAAACGGGAACCCCGGTGCCTTTTCGCGCAAGCAAGCCCCAAAGTTCCCCATCCTGATAGAGGTGCGCGTTATACGGACAGGGGACGTTCCCCTTCCGCGGAGCAAAGAGGATTTACATGCCCGACACATTTATCACCGAACCAGATGCCGTTCTCATCGGCGCTGGTATCATGAGCGCAACGCTTGGCGTGTTTCTCAAGGAACTTGAGCCATCGCTCAGCATAGAAATGTTCGAAACGCTCGAGGCTCCGGCGCTAGAGAGCTCGGAGGCCTGGAACAATGCCGGTACGGGCCATGCCGCCAATTGTGAGTTGAATTATACGCCCGAGCGGGCCGACGGGAGCATCGACATATCGAGGGCGCTGCAGGTCAATGTCGAATTCGACCTGTCGCGCCAACTCTGGTCTTACATAGTGAAGAAAGGCTCAATCAAGGATCCTCGATCCTTCATCCATCCAGTTCCTCACATGAGCTTCGTGCACGGCGCCGGCAATGTCTCGTTCCTCAAGAAAAGGTTCGACGCCATGACGTCCAGCCATTGCTATCGCGGCATGGACTATACTGAGGACAGGCAAAAGATCGCTGCTTGGGCTCCCTTGGTGATTGAGGGCCGTACGGATGACGAACCAGTGGCTGCGACGCGCATCGTCACCGGCACGGATGTCGACTACGGATCTCTGACCAATCATTTTGTTGATCATCTCAAAGCCCTCCACGGCTTTTCTGTCCATTATCTGAGCCGCGTCACAAACATAAGCCGTGAAAAAGACGGACGCTGGAGGGTCGAAGTCGCAGACATCAAGAGCGGTGATCTGCGATCGGTGATGACCAAATTTGTCTTTATTGGAGCGGGCGGCGGCGCCCTGCCGTTGCTTCAGAAATCCGGCATCCCGGAAGGAAAGGGATATGGCGGCTTTCCGGTCAGTGGAATTTGGCTCCGCTGCGACGATCCCGGCATCAACAGGTACCATCATGCGAAAGTCTACGGGAAAGCCGCCGTCGGATCACCTCCGATGTCTATTCCGCATCTCGATACCCGTGTCATCGGCGGCCAGCACTCCCTTCTCTTCGGTCCATATGCCGGCTTCTCAACCAAATTCCTTAAACACGGTTCTCTTCTCGACTTATTCGAGTCCCTTAGGCCGGGCAATATCAAGCCGCTGCTTTCGGTTGCGCGCGACAATCTCGATCTCACGGAATATCTGATCGGACAACTCCTTCAGACCGAGAGCCACAGATTGGCGACACTGGACGAGTATTACCCCAACGCGAGGCCCGAAGACTGGACGTTGCAGGTCGCGGGGCAACGTGTTCAGATCATCAAGCCCGACGTCACACGCGGCGGCTTGCTGGAGTTCGGAACTGAACTTGTCGCTGCAGCAGACCGCTCGCTCGTTGCGCTTCTGGGTGCCTCGCCTGGAGCATCGACAGCGGCCTTCATCGCGATCCGTGTTTTGGAGAAATGCTTTCCCGATGAATTGACGGTTAACACTTGGCTTCCCAAGCTGAAGGAGATCATCCCCTCATACGGGATATCGCTGATCGAGGATGCTGATTTCTGCCAGCATGTCCGGGCGGACACGGCAGCCGTCCTAAATATCGAGAACGTCTGAAACGTCGAGCGCGGCCCAGTCCTGTTGGGAAAGCTCCCTCTTCGCGCCCGAAGGGAACATGCCGTCTCGGGGACGGGCGAAACACCCTGGACATTGGAAAATCGCGACCCCAGACTGGCGCGGGAAAACTGCCGAAAAGCTGCCAAATTCAAGTGTCTCACGGCCTCTGGGACGCCACCCATCTCGCTAACCACCTGAACTGCAGGTCTTTCTGCCATGACAGCAATCGGTCTAGAATGCGTGAATGCCTGACTGATGAGCCAGTCAGTCGCGAACCCATCTCCGCGAAACAAATTCCCTGCTATGCCGCGGCCTCGTGCTTCCCGGCAATATTTCGCGGCGCTTCCTGCCGCCCTAAGCGCCAGAGCTCAATCCGAAGGAAAATCCATGAAAGGAAATCCGCGAAAAGATCTTTAAACTACGCGCTCAAATCAATCGACGCCGTGCGCACCAAACCCAAGCAGGCGATGTTCTATATCGAATGCAATCCCGAAACCGTAAAATCCATCACCTCATTCCCCTACATCCGAAAGTCATCCTGATGTGGAATGGTATTGGGTGTCGGACATCTCTCTCCCAATAGTGCACGGTTGTCATGAGGCTAGGCGGCGAGCCATGTCTTGCTTTCAAGACTCACAATGCCCGAGGTAAGGGCAATGAGATTGGCAACAAAAGGCAGTTTCAATGGCAGAAATTTTTTTCTCACGAAGGCATTATGCGCGTTGATCGTCTCAGCACTCAGCGTTCGTATCGGCAACTGTAACGAACTGAACGGCACAAGGGCAGCCTGATAATCAGGGTAAATATCTTCCCATGGTGCACATACGCCCATCCATGGCTTGGGGAATTGCGAGAAATGGTAAATGCATGGCTTAACGGTTTTCTCGATGCCAAGATGGCGATACGATGTTTGAAAATTCCATTTTAAAGACAAAGGCAGACGCCGATCGCCCATAATTGCATTCAATGCACTCTGGTCATGATATGTGCAAGCGGCCGTGTTTTCCAAAAAGAACCTGTAGCCTTCGGCGGCAAGACCACGCCATGTATCGCGTGAGACGGCAAAAACGCCTGTATTAAAGTAGCCAAATTTTCGCTGTAACCCAAGGCTGTTAAAGTGTTCTTTGATTGACCGGGCATAGGAAGTGAGATTGCCGCATCGAAAAGTCAACATGTCTTCCACCGCCGCAAATCGCCCCTCCGGCACAACGGCATCGATCAACGGCGATGGATCGCGGCGTATCCAAGTGTCGCCATCGATATAAACAATTCGTTTGCAGGAAGGTGGCAACTGGCCTTCAATGAAAAAACGGCCAAGTGTTGCAGTCGAAAGATATGACTTCTTAAATTTCTCTGCATCAAATCCGCTAAAGCTGCGACTATCTAGGGGTAAAACATTTATCTCGTATGTTTTAAGAAAAGAATTCAACATATCAAAAGGTTGAATATCCTGATCGACGAGAAAAATATTAATATCAGCTTTATGCCGCGGCACAAATTTGCGCAAGCCTGCTGCCGACACCAACGTGGGTAAGAGAAAATTCAAATCGGATACATAACAAACTGCACAATCAGCAGACATGAATTCCTCGCGGCAAGGTGAAAATTAGATAACACTGCGAGCTTGGTCCTATCGAGGCCCGGGTGAATCTTGGTGTAACCCCCTTAGTGGCAGGGTCGAGGATCGGCACGGTTGCTTATGCAGCCATTATGCAGAGCTTATGCCGTCTTGTCACTTTTTGGGCCCCTTTCGCTGATGGATCCAAAAAAAAAGCTGTTACGACGCAGCCGTTCCCGCCCATCGGATACCGATAGTAGGGGATGCGAGCCAAAGTGTAGCGACCTTGAAGAGCGTATGCGAAAATCGTCCGTTGAACCATATCCGTCTGAAGCCTAAATCTTTAAAATGTCGCGCGTGCAAAAAAACCAGACCAGTCTGCCCAGAACGGCTGAGAACACCCAAGCCGTCACGACGCGGCGAGCGAACTCTCATTCCGAGCCGCTGGACGAAGCCGACACCGGCGCCGGGCTCGCTTTAGCCCAGGTTGACTCGGAAGAGGCCCCCGCATCGGTCCGCCACGGCACCGAGCTCATCCGCCGCTTTTGGGAACACGCTCCGGTTGGGCCTGGCGTCTACCGGATGATTGGCGCCGATCATGAAGTTCTCTATGTCGGCAAAGCAAAAAGCGTCCGTAAACGGATTGCGAGCTATATGCGACCGGTGGGCCACACGACGCGCATCGCAAGGATGATCGCGCTGACCGCCTCGATGGTTTTTCTCTCGACCGAAACCGAGACGGAGGCACTGCTTCTCGAGACGAATCTCATCAAGCAGTTGAAGCCGCGTTTCAATGTCTTGATGCGCGACGACAAATCGTTTCCCTATATTCTGCTGACCGGCGATCATGATGCTCCACAAATTACCAAGCATCGCGGCGCGCGCAACCGGATGGGCGCCTATTTCGGCCCCTTCGCGAGCGTCTGGGCGGTCAATCGCACCTTGAACGCCTTGCAGCGCGCCTTCCTGTTGCGGTCCTGCTCGGATAGTTTTTACGCCAATCGCACGCGTCCCTGTTTGCTCTATCAGATCAAGCGCTGCTCGGCTCCGTGCACCGGTGAAATCAATGCGGAGGACTATGCGGCGCTCGTGCGCGAGGCCCGCGATTTTCTGTCCAGCAAAAGCCGGGCGGTCCGCGAGCGTCTCGCCGATGAAATGACCGAAGCGGCGGATCTCATGGAATTCGAGCGCGCCGCGCGGCTGCGCGACCGCATCGCGGCGCTTTCCGCCATCCAGAGTACCCAGGGGATCAACCCGAAAACCGTAGAAGAGGCGGATGTGTTCGCCATCGCCGAGGAAGCCGGACAGTTTTGCGTCGAAGTCTTCTTCTTCCGGACCTTTCAGAACTGGGGCAATCGCGCCTATTTTCCGCGCGCCGACAAAAGCCTCTCACCGGAGGAGGTCCTTGATGCGTTTGTCGCGCAGTTTTACGCGGACAAACCGCCGCCACGCCTCATTCTGCTGTCCCACGACATTGAGAATCGCGGCGTACTCGAAGCGGCCTTGCGCGAAAGTGCCCGCCACGCCATCGAGATCGCCGTGCCGAAAAAGGGCGAAAAAAGGGATCTGGTCGAGGGAGCAGAGCAAAATGCGCGCGCCGCTTTGGGACGCAAATTGTCCGAGACGGCGTCACAGACAAAGCTTCTCGCGGCCCTTGCCGGCGCTCTCGGCCTTGCCCGCACACCGCGCCGGATCGAGGTTTATGACAATTCCCATATCATGGGCACGAACGCGGTCGGCGCCATGATCGTGGCGGGCGCCGACGGGTTCATGAAAACGCATTATCGCACGTTTAACATCAAGGATAGAGAGCTGACGCCTGGCGACGACTATGCCATGATGCGCGAGGTCCTGCGGCGGCGCTTCGCGCGGCTGATGAAAGAGGAAGCCGCCGGGCAGGCCCCGGGAGTGGAGGAGGCTACGTTAAGCGGGACAGATGAGAAGGCAGGGCCGGCGGCCGAAGAGGCGGCCTTTCCCGATCGGCCGGACCTTATCCTCATCGATGGCGGCAAAGGCCAATTCGATGCCGCGCTTGGTATATTGAAAGAGCTTGGTGTCACCGGCGTCGCTATCGCCGCGATTGCCAAGGGCGTTGACCGCAACGCCGGCAGGGAGAGTTTTTTTGTCGAAGGCAAGGCGCCGTTCAAGCTGCCTCCGCGCGATCCGGCGCTTTTTTTCGTGCAACGGTTGCGTGACGAGGCGCATCGTTTCGCCATCGGAACCCATCGGGCGCGCCGCAAAAAGGAGTTCACCGAGAGCCCGCTCGACGAAATCCAGGGAATCGGCCCGGCCCGCAAGCGCGCCCTGCTCCACGCATTCGGCACCGCCAAGGCGATTTCCCGCGCCGGTTTGGCTGATTTCGAGAAAGTCCCGGGTATAAATGCCGCGACCGCCCGGCTGGTCTATGATTTTTTTCACGAACGTGGCAGATAATGCTGCGCTTGTGCGTTATCGGCGCCGCCGCTATGACAAGTTGGAACGCCTTGTTAAGTAAAGCCTTGTTGAGATTTGACGCAGCCTCCGAGAGAGAGCTTCCCGGGCCATGGCAATCACAACACTAGCAAGAGGTCCAGGCCTAGCCTGGAGCGTGCCGAACCTCCTGACCTACGGGCGGGTGGCGGCAGTGCCGGCCGTGGCTGGCTGTCTGTTTTGGCCCGAGATCGCCTGGATGCGCTGGGCGGCGCTCGGCATTTTCATCGCCGCCGGGATCACCGATTTTCTCGACGGCTATCTGGCGCGGGTTTTGTCGCAGCAATCGCGGATCGGCCAGATGCTTGATCCGATCGCCGACAAGCTGCTGGTCTCCGCCGTTCTGATGATGCTCGCCGCCGACCATACGATCGCGAGCTACTCTTTGTCCGCCGCGATCATTATCCTTTGCCGGGAAATCCTTGTCTCGGGGCTGCGCGAATATCTGGCTGACCTTAAGGTGTCGATTCCGGTAAGCAACGTCGCCAAATGGAAAACCACGCTGCAGCTTGTCGCGCTCGGCTTTCTCATCGCCGGTCCCTCCGGCGACCAAATCGTCTCCGGCATCACGACGACAGGCTTGGTCCTGTTGTGGGTTTCCGCGCTGCTCACGCTCTATACGGGCTGGGATTATTTTCGGGCCGGCGTGAAGGAGCTTGTTGCCGAGTGAGCGCGCGGCTCCTAAGATCATAAATATGAAAGCACTGTATTTCGCTTGGGTGCGCGAACGCATCGGCAAGGCCGAGGAAGAGATTGCGCCGCCCGAAACCATCAAGACCGTCGGCGAACTCATGGGCTGGCTGCACGGCCAAGGGGATAACTATGCCGCCGCTTTCGCGCATACTAAATCGATGCGCGCGGCGCTCGACCGCTGCCATGTCAAGCATGATGCCTTGATCGGAGAGGCGCGGGAGATTGCGTTTTTCCCGCCGATGACCGGGGGCTAATCTTTTGAGCGCCCGGATTGTTGTGCGCGTCCAGAAAGAAGTTTTTGACGCTTCTGCCGAAGCCGCCGCGCTGACGCAAGGGCGCCGCGATATTGGCGCGGTTGTCACCTTCGCCGGGCTTTGCCGTGACGAAGGCGGCGCGCTCTCGGCGCTTGAAATCGAGCATTATCCCGGCATGGCGGAAGCGGAAATCAATCGCGTCGCGCAAGAGGCAGCCTCCCGCTGGCCGCTCGAAGGCATCATCGCCATTCACCGCTATGGGCCGATCAAGCCGGGCGAGCCGATCGTGCTTGTTGTCACGGCGAGCACGCATCGCGCTGAAGCTTTCGCGGCGGCCTCGTTTTTGATGGATTATCTAAAGACCGAGGCGCCGTTCTGGAAGAAACAGCATTTTGCAGATCAAACCTCGGGCGATTGGGTCGAGGCGAAAGCGCAAGATCTTGCTGCGGCGACTAAATGGCGAGGGTGATTTTCATTGGGCCATTTTGAATTTCAGCTTGCCGCTGAGGGGCGCTAAAGTGGCGGATAGATTGAAGGCTACCGGCGCGCGGAGTTCCCAGTCAGAGCAGCAGGCTCTATTGCATTTGGATTACGTGAAGTGATCGCAACTAATTCACGTAAGGTGCCTCAAACTCGATGGTCAGAAATGGCGAGGGGCTGTTGGTTTGATAACACTTTAAATGCGTTTTCGGAAGATCGGCCTCATTATAGCCGCTGGGCTTCTTCATCCCGACTAGAAAACAATTGTGCGCCGCCTTTGTGATGTCGCCGACTGGATCGCCTGTCAGTCCGTGCCCCGCCTTGGCTGCGGCGGCGAACCAGCTATTAGGGGGATATTGAACGTCAGAAGTTATGGTGATTGAGATAGTGTCATCCGATGAGCCGCAGTCTATCTGGACAACGATAGGCGGATCACCAGCAATCTCGACGATATCGTCGATTCTGCCGCCGGCATTGAACCTCCCGCTTGTGGATTCCACAATACGAGCTGTAGCTTCTTTGCATTTGTCCGGTCGCAATTCGAGAAAGTCATTAAAAGCTTTGTACCTGTCGGCGTCATCGGCCCGCGCGCCGCCAGCCACAAAAATACATGCCGTTGCTGCGACCGCAAATGCTGACTTTTTCATCTTCGCTTTGCCCTTTTCTTCAAGTTCACGTCAGAGCAGTAAGGGCGATCTACCAACTGTAAGTGCACTTGAGAGTTTCCCACATTTTATAAACGCTTCTCAGGATATTCGAAAACTCCATATCGCTTCCATTAGGTCCGGCTAGCATTACTTTGGGACTTGCGCCGTATGCTACTCCTCCTTGATTGTAGCCCCCTGCGCAGCCGTAGCCACCTGCGCCGACGAACTCAGTTTGGATTGCGGTGTTGGCGGCATGGCTTGGCGCGTTCGGAACGGGCCTTATGTCTGTAAGCTCAAGGTGCTTTGCCGCATTGGCAATGCCGCGAATACGACCAAAGTCCGCGTTTTGCTGTTCTAAGGCTGTAGCGAACTCCGACGCTTTCGACACAGGCCGAACAGTGCTTTTGCTGTCAGTATAGGTAAAGGCTGACCGTACCTGCGCTTCGTGAGTATGGAAGACCCAATCTGACATGTGAAAAAGAGAGATAGAGGCGTGCAGTGCGCGCCGAAGATTAGACTCGGCCGCAAGGTAATCGCTACAATCCGGAACCACCATTTCCAGCCAAAAATCGGCCGCCGTATTGAGCTGCTTTAGGACAACCATTTGTCCTTTCTCCTGCCTTCGTTTGAATATCCGTGGTGTTATGCGATCCGCGCGGCGTCTTTGTTATCGGTTTAAAAACATTTTTCTCGAAAGTCGGCCGATTGAAAACGCGGTAGTTTATCCGGGCAAGAATCAGAAGCAAAATGGGAGACGCCACGCCCCGCTTGAAATCGGGATTTTCGCGCGATCTTACGCGTCGGATCTTGTGGCCACAACGTGCTATATACTAATCTTATGCCAACAAAAGTATCAGCTGACCCCATCCTTAAACGCTTCAGGGCGGCGCTAGATGAAATCTACGGCAACCGATTCGGCTTGATATGCTCAGTCCTTCAGCGATGCCCCAAGCGCATCGAGAAGATATCCGGTGCCGTGTTCGCGTGACCCCGCGTCGTCGTAACCGTCGAGGAATGCGCCCTGCTCGGTGACCTTCAGCGTGGTCTTTCCTCCCTCGCTCTTCAATTGCATGGTCGCCAGCGATACCGAGATCTTCTTCTCGTCGAGATGCATCTCGTAACTATAGACCAGCCGCTCGTTCGGGATCACGTCGTGGTAGACGGCATCGAAAGTGGAAACAAGCCCTCCCTCCCAACGCCCCTTCAGCCGCTCCTTGCCGCCGACGCGCACGTCCATATGCCGCTCGAGCAATTCCCATTTGCCGGGTATGGCGCCAAACCATTTTTGCTTGGCCGCCTCATCGGTCAGCGCTTTCCATACCCGCGCAACCGGTGCGTCATAGGTGCGCGTGAGATGAAACGTGGCGTGCGCTACAGAGCGGACGCCAATCTCAGCGCCTCCCTGCATGCGCACAACCTCCTTCTCCAGCTTGTCGAGGGTGGTACGCCAGCCTTCCGGGGCGCCCGCAACCATCGGCGCCGCCATGGATGGATCGATAAATGTGTAGGTTTGCAGCACGTCCATACGGGTTCCGCCAAGCGCATCGGAAAAATCGACTTCCGTGTAGGCGCGGAACAGCGCTTTACCGGCCTTGTCCGTGGCGTGCATGTCGATAACCAGCCTTGTGTGTGGCGAGACTTCAACGAACGTGCCGCGTGTCCAGTGCTCCTCACCCGCGGGCGAACGCATGCAGACCTCGAACGGACCACCAGTGTGCATCTGAACCTTGGCATTGGGTACGGTGTATGTCTCTGGGCTGAACCAGTTCTTGACATGGTCGGCGGAGCTCCAGGCCTTGAACACCGTCTCTCGGCGCGCATGAAATACGCGCGACAGCCTAAGCGGCGGTGGCTGCAGCAGGCTAGACTCCTTGTTCCCATCAGTCTTAAAAGCCATCGCCATCTCCTTTGCTTTCCATAGTTGCCAAATACTCGCCCAACCGGTCCAAGCGGTGCTCCCATTCGATCCTCCGGGCATTGATCCATTGCTCAACTTGGCTGAGCGCTTGGGGCTCGATGGCGCAGGTGCGCACCCGGCCGACTTTCTCTGAACGGACCAAGCCTGCCGCCTCCAAAACCCCCAGGTGTTGCATAGCTGAAGGCAGAGACATGGGCAGCGGCCGGGCGAGTTCGCTCACCGGCGCCGGACTCCGGCTCAGCCGCTCGATCATCGCGCGGCGTGCCGGGTCGGCGAGGGCCTGAAAAAGGCGGTCCAGAACCGTCGATTGGTTAAGCATATACCTAAGTATCACGGCGCAGTCAGTTAGGCAATGGCTTTAGTATCTAAAGGCTAAACGTCGCTATCCAAATCTATCAAAGGGTGCTGGCGAGACATGACGAAAAATTAGAATTTTGTTCGAATGTCAGCCAGTTGAAGTACGATCGTTTCTCCGCGCAAAATCAGGTACAAATAGGAGCGTCTCCCAGCATAAATTTTGCTTACCGCGCCATCGCACTTATCTCACACGGCCAAACGTATTTGGCCTTGTAAGGTTTTACCCTCCAATCGGACAAAAGTGTTTCACGTGAAACAGTTTTGACCGATCGAGGCCTTGAATCGGTCAAATCCGGCCACCGCAAGCCACCCCGAATCAAACTTTTTTGGGCTTGGCTCAAACCTTCTTTTCCCAGCGGCCATTCTCGGATTGCTGCCAATAGGCCGCCGCAAAACCCCGCTCTTTCATCTCTTTCCACTCGGCTCGTGCAAACAAAAGTTCGTCCTCGTTTTTGCCGTCGAAGACGGCAATCGCGCGCGCATAGCTGGCGTCTGGTTCCGCGAGCGCTGGTGCCATCGCAGCACCTTCGACAAAAATCCGCAGCATAGCGCCATTGGGGTTTTCGATTCCGGTCGTCAGATAAACGGGCTGGAGTTCGACATCGCCGTCGCCGGCCCTGCCATGCGCGAGGAAACTCGCCTCCGAATAGGTCCAAAGCCAGGCATCGAGCGCCTCGATCCGCTCGTCGCTTTTGGCTTGGACGATGGCGCGCCAGCCTTTTTCAAGCGATTTTTCGAGGATTTGCGGCAGTGCCTTTTCGAGAGGCTGCCGCTGCAGATGATAAAACCAGATTTCCGTCATGGCTTTTCGCTGCGGCACGGATGCAAAATGGTGGGCGCGACAGGGATCGAACCTGTGACCCCTACGATGTCAACGTAGTGCTCTCCCGCTGAGCTACGCGCCCCGGCCCCACGGCCATAGCCTGGTTTCCAGGCGGTATATAGGCTCACCCGCGCCGGCGCAAGCCGCACCGGTCGTCTCCTCGTTCAAGTGCGGATCAGGCTCAATAAGGCCCGGTGGATCATATCATTGCCGGCGCAGATCGTCCCCTTTGTGAGCATGTCGTCGCCGCCGTCCGCGTCGGACACGAAGCCTCCCGCCTCCTTGATGATGCTAATTCCAGCCGCGATATCCCAGGCCTGCAAATTGCGCTCCCAAAAGCCGTCGTAACTGCCCGAGGCCACATAGCAAAGATCGAGAGCGGCGGCGCCGAGGCGGCGGACATTGCCCGCTTTTGCCATGACCGCCGCCAATTCCGCCATAAAGCGCGGGTGTTCCTTGTGCTTGCCGAGGTGTGGAATGCCGCAGCCGATCAGGCAATCGGAGAGGTCGCGGCGGGCGGCCACGCGCAGCCGCCGGTTGTTGTGGTAGGCGCCCTGCCCCTTCTCTGCGATGAACATATCGCCGGTCGCTGGATTATGGATGAGGCCTGCAACCATCTGGCCTTCGCGGGCAAGTCCGATCGAGATCGCAAAGATTGGCAAGCCGTGCAGAAAATTGGTGGTTCCGTCGAGCGGATCAATGAACCAGGTATGGCTCTTGTCGGTGCCTTCGATCCGGCCGCTTTCCTCCATGACAAACCCATAGCCAGGACGCGCCCGCGCCAATTCGTCATAGAGAATCTTTTCGGCCTTGCGATCCGCGGCAGACACGAAATCCCCGGGTCCCTTGACCGAGACTTGTAAATTTTCCACCTCGCCGAAGTCACGCGTGAGACCGCGCCCCGCCTTGAGAGCCGCCTCGGTCATGACGTTCATGAGCGCCGATCTGATCACTTGCCTGCCTCATCCGCCCGCCGCATATAGGTGACCTCGCTCGTATCAACGACGATCCGCTCGCCGCTCGCGATGAACGGCGGCACCAGGATGCGCAGCCCGTTTTCGAGCTTAGCCGGCTTATAGGACGAAGCCGCACTTTGGCCGCGCACCACCGGATCGGCCTCGACGATCGTCAGAGTCACATGCGGGGGAAACCTTATGCTGACCGGACGGCTGTCGTGCATTTGCAAGGTGACCTTCATGCCTTCCTGAAGGAAAGCCGCCCG
>Ga0181535_10002792_pt1 | contig 20923 bp, 17 predicted proteins | sample PEATcosm2014_Bin_44_FD_119774 | JGI IMG/M metagenome (GOLD analysis project Ga0181535, IMG submission 119774) | Peatland microbial communities from MTU Mesocosm Facility, Houghton, MI, USA - PEATcosm2014_Bin17_30_metaG | ecosystem: Environmental > Terrestrial > Soil > Wetlands > Peat | place... | reverse complement strand
GGATCGCCGAGGAAGTGGGAGAGGCAGAGGAGCTGGCACTTGGCGGAGGTGTCCTCCAGGCCAGGGGCGCTGAGATGCCAGAGGCCTGCCATGGCGGCCTCGATGGCCTGGCGCCCGAGCAGGGCGGCGGCGCGGGGCCAGAGACCGGCCGTCTGGGGATCGTCGATGTGGATGAGGTCGCGGGCCGCCGACACCAGGGAGTGGGCGTCGGCCTCAGCGGTGGCCAACGGCACCCTCCCGCATCCTGGCGGTGAGCTGCTCGACGTTGCGGATGGTCGTCATCTGCTGCTCGCGGTCGACGGCCTCGTGGGCCCCCTTGTTGCAGATGGCAACGGCGTCGCCGGCCCAGGCTCCCTGCTGCCGATTGAGGTAGGTCATCACCTCCCCGGCCCTCCCCTCATCCCCGAAGAAGGCCAGTGCCAGGCGCATCAGGAGGGTGGTGGCGTGGTCCCAGGCGGCCTCGATCTGGTCGTAGGGCTTGCCATCATGAGCAAGGCGGTGAGTCACCACCTCCCGGGCGGCGGCCTCCAGCGCGAGGCGGCAGAAGCCCGGCACGACGCGGTGCGTCTCGGGGGGAACGTTCTTGCTCTGGGCGACGGCGAGGGCATCCTCGATGTGGCGCTGGACCGGGTCGAGTGCGGTTCGCAGCTCGACGACGGACTGCTCACGCCGGGTGACCTCGATGATGGTCGCCTCCATCTCGAGACGCCGGACCGCCTCCGGCAGCCGGTCGTCGTGGGTCAGGACGACCACCTGGCGGTCCCTGCCGACGCTGTCCAGGACCCGGGCGAGGCCCTCCACCTTGACCGGGTCCATGGCCTGGACGGGGTCGTCGATGACGATGAAGCGGAAGGGGGATTCCGCCATCCGGGCACGGGGAAGGAAGAGGCTGAGCGCAAGGCAGTTGAGCTCCCCCTGGCTCATGACCCCCAGGGCGCTGCCCGGCTCGCCGTCGATGGAGACGTCGAGGGTGAGGCGGCGGTGGGTGGAGGAGCCCGTGCCCTCCAGGTGGAGCTGGCCGAGCTCCACGCTGCTGCTCTGGCGGAGATCCTGCCAGTGGGCCTGGACCTGATCGGCGATGGGGGCGAAGCGCTTTTCGCGCAGCTGCTCGTGTGCCCCCTTGAGCCATGCCTCGGCAGCCTTCAGCCGGGGGAGGCGAGCCCTCTGCTCCTCGGCCAGCTGCGCGCCGGGAAGCCACACCGCCAGCGCGCGTCCAGCCGGGCGCCAGCGGTCCTCGCGTCGCTCCAGCTCCGCTGCCGCCGCACGTCGGACGGCGGCGACGACGGCGATAAGGGGTGGCGCAGCGCCCTCCAGATGGGCGGCCATCTGGGCCACGTCGTCGCCCTCCGGCGCCGCTCCCCAGACCGCCCAGGAGGTGAGCGCCTGGTCGGCATCGACGCCGACCTCCGCGGCCTCGCGCAGGACGGGCGGCGGCGCGGAGACCAGCTGGCGAGCCTCCCGCAGCAGCTTCTGAGCGCGCTGATGGACGGCCTCGACCGAGCTGGCCTGCGCCTCCAGCTCCTGGATGCGCGCGCTAGCCTGGAGCTTCCATTGATACGTGATGACACCGGGCGTGCCGCACACGGGACAGTCGGTTCCCTCGTGGCCCGTCCCGTGGACCTGGAGCGCCTGTCGGAGCAGGGCCGCCGTCTCGCGGGCGAGCGCGGCGTCGGTGCCCCGCAACCGCTCCAGGTCGTGGCCCACGTCGCGGAGCTCGCCCACCGCGGCGTCCACCCGCTCGCGGAGGACGACGGGGAGGGTGCTCAGCTCCCGCAGCCGGGTGAGGGCGCTCCGCTCCTCGACCGCGACCGGGTTGGCCGAGAGAGCGCGTTCCACCGCCGGGAGGTCCCAGGGCTTCTGGCGGAGTGCCGCGGCGACGCTGCGGGCGCGCTCGTCGTCAAGGCCGTCGAGCTGCGCCAGGAGCGCTGCGGCCTGCTTCTCCTGCTCGCGGATCTGGCGGTCGGTCTCGAGCCGGGTCGCGCCCAGCAGGGTCTCGGCCGCCGCGATCTCCCCGAGACCGAGGATCTTCGCCAGGGCGTCGTACAGCTCGGAGGGGCGCCCCTCCAGGATCCGTCCCAGCTCGTTGTGGGAGAGCAGAGGTGGCCAGCTCTCCAGGGCGCGGCTCCAGCCGTTCTCCTCCAGGTCACGCCGCCTGCCGTCGATGGTGAGGGTGGAGCTGGCGACGTCGGCGTCGTCCGCCCAGCGGCGCTCGATCGTCATGGTGGTGCGTTCGCCATCGGGCCGGAACCTACCGGTGATCCGGGACGGGCCGTGGTGGAGGTTGCGCCAGCCGTCCTGCCACACCTTGGCCCGCTCGTTCCAGCGCCGGTTGGAGCCGGTGAGGAGCATCTCCAGGGCCTCGGCGAAGGAGGACTTGCCCGAGCCGTTGCGCCCCACCACCAGGGTCAGGCCGGGGGAGGGCTCCAGGGTGAGCGCGACCGGCGGGCCGATGCCCCGGAAGCCCTCGACCTGAATGGAGGCGAGGTAGGTGGCGGTCGGGGTCTGGGCGGCGTCTGCGGGTGGGACGGGGGTGGATTGGTGGCCGTCCAGGGTGGCCCTGAGGGCGTCCGCCCCGTGGAACGCGGCGACGACCAGGTCAGTAGCGCCCTCGACGGTGGGGGGTGTCTCGTCGAGGCGTGTGGCCACCAGGTTCTGGAGGGTGAGATCGGGCATCTGGGCGGGGAGTCTGGCAGAGGACCTGGGTCCGATCGATGAACAGGGGCACCTTGTTGCGCCGGAGGCGCTTACAACAGCAGCGTGGTTAGGTGTAGGAAGAAACGCAGCACAGATGTATCAGTTTGTGAGCTGGGCATTGGGGATGACATTGCCATGTGGCATCGGGCAACGTGGAAGCCGGGTTTAGTTGAGTTGTGAGCACCTGGGCCTCAGTTCGCTGTCGGCAGACGCAACCGTGAGCCACCCTGGACGACAGAGAGGCCAATAATCACGGAATGGCACGGGCGAAACTCTCGGCCACGAGGCTGCTGAACGACGTCTATAGCCCCGGGGAGCAGCGCCGCTTGGCCATTGCGGGATCGTTAAGGGATGTCCTAACGGCTCAACTCAGATTCGATCAGCTTCTGAGTCGGACCATCGTTCTTCCTAATACCCACTTCCTCGACGGACCGTTCTTCAGCCTCACTGACCCCGCAGAGCTTGTCGGGGACATCGGCCGAGGTTTCCGAGACCGCAAGTTGGGACTAGAGATACAAGCTAGGCCCACGCCAAGCGGTGTGCCTGCACCTGGTTCGCGGCTTGCCGGCGCCCTTGCCACCCTCCTCTTCAGGGGTGACGGACGTCTCAACGCCTTCCCTTTCAATTCATTGTCTGATGCAGCCGACCGCGTAGCCCTGGCGCAGGCGATTGAGGCGACGAGCGCGTCCGCTCTCGCTGGCAGGCTGACTGCCGCATCGGGTGAAGACGTCGCGCGCGCGCTTGGTAAGTTCCTGCGAGAGCGTTCTCCGTCTGCGTTGGCAGAGACGGAGATAGAGCAGTTGGAGCGTGGTTGGTGCGCATGGATTAGAGCGGAAAGGGGAGGGATTCTCAAGGTGGTCCCATGGCGTCGAGAGATCGCCCTCCGTGACGGACTTCTGGCCGACCCGCTTCGTCCGGATACCGAGTTGCGGACGGTTGAAGCTAGGCGTTTGTTAGCCAATATCGTCAACAAACTTCAGGAAGGAACCCGACACCGATCCGACATAAACAAACTCTTGGAGCGTGAAAAGGAGAACTTTGGATGGCGGCAAGGCACTGATCCTGATGAAGAGCAGGCACCCGACGATGGACTTCGCGACCTGTGGACAATCGATGCGTGGTATTCACGCGTTCGGCACTGGGCAATGGCCCAGCAGCACGATGCGAGCCTTGCACTCACGATCCATCCCTTTGAACCTGCACGGAGTGGCGCATGGAGATTACTCCGCAGCGTCGGATCAGGAGCGACCAACCCCACAGTTCAGCTCCCAGACGAGCTCCTACCGGGATTAGCATTGATCGAGGGAGATCAGTATGGACGATTCTCGCATGACCAAAGGCCCGCCTTGCAAACCCTCTGGGCTCACGGACGCGCCGCGGATGCCAAGGCGGTTCTGTCCGCGCTGTTGCCGCTCCTCGAGAAGGAGTCGCCGTCACGACATCGAATCAGCGACAAGTTGGGTGCGTTAGCGATTGTGTTTGGGATGACTAGAGCAGTAACGGCAGTGGAAGGCTCAGGACTTGCGTCCGCTGCCTCTGCGGCGCTGACGGCAGGTGCCGAGGGCAGCTCCAGACTTGCTGCCAAGAGCCGACGACCAATCATCCACAAACTCGTTGAACATCTCGAAGGAAGGAGCCAGGGCCCTGCAGGCCGTCCATTGAAATGACGCCAGTAATGTATGACAGAATCTCTGGTGTGAAGGTTCACGAAACTGTCAAGATCAAGGAGCGCGGGGACTGTCAGTGGAATCGGGCACCAAGGTGTCAGTGTTCAGCGCACGTCGATCGAGAGATGTCAGTTGATGCCCGATTCTGCTGACACTTCCCGCCCATTCTTTACTGACACTTTGCTGTAGCTTCACACTGAGCACGGCGCTGGGTGTAGCGTCGTCATGGGCCCAACGAGCCGACCGTCTCGGGCAGGTGGGCGCTCGTCCCGGCGGCGACTGACCCGACCACCTCTGCGAGGTCCCGCACGGTCTCCAGCCAACCCTGGAGCTCGGTGGCCTTGGGGCTAGCTGGTAGACATGGATTGCGGCACGGTGCACGTTGGCCAAGGGTGCGCGCCACCAGATGATGGCTGTTCAGTGGCATAATGTGGTCGCGCCAGCTGACCTCGGCTTGGCTTAGGCGTCGGCCAACTCGGACGGCCAGCCCTCAGTGGCATTCGCCTTCCGCCAGTGAGTTCTGGCCGTCCTCCCGAATTTGCAGTGGGGCGGCTGGAACTCTGTCGGTCGTCTTGAGGAAGACCATGGCACGAGCAGGTATCGAGGAGCTTCTCACTCCGTTACTAGAGCGGGCAGCCAGTGTCAGTGACGCAGGGCTGGCCCTGATCGACTCGCTTCGATCGGACGATGCGACAGTGGGTACGCTCCCGGAGGCGACCGTGTTCCGGCTCCATCTGGTGGCGACAGCAACGTACGATTCCGGCATTCTGTGCCTGCGAGCCCCCGAGACGTCGCTCGGATCGTACGTGCTTCTGCGAGGACTTCTCGAGGCTTGGTCTCACCTTGCCTTCATCGCCGATGACGCGGCGGGAGGCGATCCCCGGTGTCGCGCCTTGCGTTATGAACGCGGAGCGATGCGGGAGTGGAGCGAGGTTCTCAAAGACGCTCCCGTATACTATGACAAGGTCACGTGGCAAGCTGAGCACACGAGCAAGGAGCGAGATCTCGACGCCCTCTGGAGAGAGCATCGGTGTTCCGGCTCGCCTCGCACTTGGCGCCAGGTGAGCTCGACACTCCGAGCATTGGCTAAGGAGCCAATGATGGAGTGGATTCCCGGAGTGTGGCGGGCAACGTCAGCTGCTGTGCACATGTATGGTGTCGACTTCGTGCTACGCAGCCGCGGCGGCGAGACGGAGTTGGTGTGGGCATTGCCCAGCCAGCGAGCCACATGGCTCGCGTTTCTTGTGGCGGCATACGGCTACGTAACCGCGACTGCCGGAGCGATTCTGTCGCGTGGGGACTCAAGAATCATCCAGTTCCATGATTCAACACGGACGTTCATTGAAGACGACGAGCTGAATCGCATTCTGCGGCGGGAGTATGATGGGTAGGGGCGGAGGGTCCCATGTCCACCACGCGTATCGGACGCTGAGCAGTTCCTCCGCGTGATGCGGGCCTAGGGTTGGCTATTCGCCGGCGAGACCCCTAAGTGCTGACCAAGAGGCTTTGGCGGTTTTGACGTCCGTTTCTGATGCGAGCAGATATCGCCAGCGAACGCCAACTCCCTCGTCAGCACTCACGTGATTTGCCCAACGCCGCGCCGCGTCACGCTTGCCGATCACGTCCGGCGTGGACATGTCCTTGTCCATCTTGACCTCGATCACCCAGTGGGTCCCGTCGTTGTCGATGGCGATGAAGTCGGGGTTGTACTCGCGACCGCCTTCGTGTGAAGGGGCGCCAAACTGTCAAGATCAGCGGCCACGAAAACTGTCAGTAGAATCGGCCACCAAAGTGTCAGTAGTTGACGGATAATCGCTGTGCCGGGCGGCGGGAGCCGCCGGCCGCCCGTCGTGGCGAAAAGCGCTTCGAGGGATCCCGTGGCCAAACCGCATCGGCAGGCGCCCCACCACGTAGCCGCTGAGGTACGCGAGGCGGCGACGGCGGCGCTCGGCGCCTTCGATGGGAACGGGAGGCTTCAAGATCGCGTCGCCCTCATCGCCAGCGAGCTGAGTGTGACGGAGCGGACCGTCTGGCGATGGGTCACCGCCGGCGACGGAGGGAGGCCTCGCCGTGGGAGAGGGCGTTTCGAGGTGACGCCGGAGGACGTCGCGGAGCTGACGTACCGGCACGGGAGCGTGGCCGCCGTCCACCGAGCCCGGGGAGAGGAGCCGAGCTTGCGGACACTGCGACGGGCCTTCGCGCGGGCCTTGAGCCCCGGTCGCATGGCCGGGCTGGAGGGCGGCGAGCAGGTGCGGCGGAACTTCGACACCTACCTCACACGTCCGCCTCAGCATCGCAACGAGTGCTGGGAGGCGGACCACTGCGAGCTCGCGATCGAGGTTCTCCTCCCCGAGGGGCAGGTCATCAAACCCTGGCTCACCTCGTTCCTGGACCGGTTCTCGCGGGTGGTCTGCGGGTGGGCGATCTCCGGACAGCCGAGCCAGGAGAGCGTCCTCGCGGCCCTGCGCGCCGCCATCCTCATCGAGCCGCCATACGGGCCCGTCGGGGGGATACCGGTGTCGCTCCGCTGGGACCGGGGCAAGGAGTTCCTGGCCCAGGCCGTGGGATCGGCGGCCCGAGCTCTCGGCATCGACGCCCGGGCCCTGCCGGCCTATTCGCCGCACCTGAAAGGGGCCCTCGAGCGCTTTCACGAGAGCATCGAGACGTTGCTGCTGGCCGAGCTGCCGGGATTCGTCCATGCGCCGGCACGGGCGCGCGAACGACGATCGAAGTCGAAAACGGCGCTGCTCACCCTGGACGCCTTCGTCACCTGCTTTGCCGAGTTCGTGCTCAGGTACAACACCCAGCACCCCCACAGCGCTCTCGGTGGCGAGACCCCCCTGGAGCGCTGGCTGGAGGACGACACCCCTGTGGCCGAGATACCAGGAGAGCGGCTGCATCACCTGTTGCTCGCCCGCGAAACCCGGGTGGTCGGAAAGCGGGGGATCTCGTACCCCTTGTACGGGATCACATCCGCATTCCCAGGCGAGCGGAGCTACTCCAATCGGTGGTTCTTCGCGGCGTCAGCCGAGACTTGACCAAACTGGCTGCGTTCGCCTCTGCGCCTCTCATAGAGGGTAAGCTCGACGAGAGGGCCTTCTTCATCGTGAAACCTCCGACGCGACTCATGATCGTTATAGACCCGGATAGGCCCTACGACTCGCCGGCTAGCGTTGAAGAGGAGAGAATCAAGATCGTCAAGGAAATCATAGCCGTCGTTAGAGCCCAGGGAGTTGAACCGGAGTACGAAGACATCGACTCTCTCGTCAGCATCACAACCTGGCCAGAGTCCTGTTTCGAGTTTGCCCACTTCACTTCTGGCGAGCTTGCGGTCGCCCTACTGCGGATGCATCGTGAGTGTGGAGGCCTAGACGAGGAGGCACTCACGCGCGCCCTCGATCTCCAGCGCGAGAATCACCAAGACATCGGCCATGTCTGGACGAATTGGTGGCCGCCGCAACCGAACAAGAAGCGGCTTGCCCGCGAACTCTGGCCGGTCTTGCGCGAGAGACTGGACCGCGCCGCATCAGATCCTAACGTACCGCTCCCTCCGATCGCGGAAGCGCTCGTACGGGCGTTCCGCTCGACGGCCATGAGGCCCCGTGGGCGCTTCGTGATTCGCGGTGTGAGCCTAGTCGAAAGCCACGAGTAACTATCGCAAGCGCCCGTGGGGGGCCAGAGAGATGGCAGCGCAAACGGCCTTCTCATGGCACCGGAGCGGCCACGGGATGACGGACGGTAGAGGCGTGTGGAGCGGTTGGCTCAGTGCCAGCTCTCGACCAGCATAGGGGGACCGATCAGCACCCCTAGCCCCTCTCAGAGGTCAAACCCGGAGTACCGAGTAGAGTCGGTCTGACCATGATCGACGCGATTATCGAGTACCTCTACCGCTCTGGCTACACGCCGCAGTCTGTGGAGTCACTGCGCCCTGACCTTCCGCGCTGGGTGCGCCGCCTCCAGGCCCGAGGCGTCGGCCAGGTCCCGTCCCTCCCTGTCACCGAAGAGCGCTCCTGGGACCCTGTTGACGCAGCCGCTCATAACGAACTCAACCTCCTTATGCTGCAGGCGGCGTCGGACCACGCTCGAAACCGAGCTCTTGCCCATCACCTGCGCAATCTCACCCGGGTTCGAGGCTTCAAACTCTAGCCTCCGCGTGCCTACCGGTGTGAGAACCCCTGGCCTCGCCCTGGGCCGGATAACGGCAGGCCGTGCGGCTACCGACGGCGACGTCGCGAGCTCGGTCCCTCAGGCGATCCTAAAGGACGCGTGTACGTGCATCCGGGGAAGGTGGAGCAGCCGAGAAACGGGCGGAACCTCCCGGTGCGTGGGACCATCGTCCCCCTGCCGCATCGTGGACAGACCTCGACGGGCTCTGCGCTGCTGCCGGCCACAGCCACGCGCGGGTCAGAGAGGAGCTCGACGACGAACGGGGACATCCGCGTGGGCGGGGTCATGATCGTCACCTCCCGGCGTGTCCGGGTCAGCGCCACGTAGAAGAGGCGACGTTCCTCGGCGTGCCTGAACGACTCGGGCGCGGGCATGGCCAGATCGAGAACGGGGTCGTCGACGATGTTGCTCGGGAACCCGTAGGTCCCGGTGGTCATGCCGGGGATCACGATGTAGTCGGCCTCCAGGCCCTTGGACCCGTGGACGGTCCGGAAGGTGACCTGAAGGTTGGACGGGAGCCGCCCGGGCAGGAGGTCGCGCTCAGACCGGTACCGCCCGAGGACGTCGACGGTGACCGTGCCCGAGGATCCGTTGGGGACAGTGCCGTCGGCGACCCTCGCGGAGAGATCTCGGAGATAACCAGCAAGTGCGCCAGCGGCGTCGTCGGTCCGGATGACCGTGACGGGGGGCCCCGGTTCTGGGTGGACCGACCGCATGGCCTTGTCGAACTGAGCCGGGTTCTTCGTCACGAAGCGGCGGGCAACGTCACAGATCGTCTGCGTGCAGCGGAAGGTGGTCGTCAGCGCCAGCTGGCGGCCCCGGCCGAACCACGCCTCGAAGCCGGTCATCACCGAGATGTCGGAGCCGGCGAACCGGTTGATCGCCTGCCAGTCGTCGCCCACCGCGAGCAGGAATCGGCCCGGCCAGTTCACCAGGGCGCGGACGACCCGGGCACGGGCGCGGCTCACATCCTGGAACTCGTCGACCATGACCAGGTCGTAGGGGCAGCTCACCTCACCCGCCTCGAGATGGGCAGCGGCCTGGACGAGCATGTCCTCGAAGTCGACGCTACCCTCGGCGGCGAGCTGCCGCTCCCACTCTGCGTGGATCTGCCAGTACAGGTCGAGGAAGAGTCGCGTCCGCATGCCGGCGAGGTAGGGCAGCTCGGAGGTGAGCCGCCCCTCCAGGGTCTCCGCCGTCCACGAGTTCGACTTGACGTGGGCCATGAAGGTCCGGACCAGCCGGGCTAGGTCCTCGTCCCTGACCGGCTTTGCCCACCTGTCGTGCACGGGACGGTCCGGGTGCCAATTGAAGCTGAGCCCGAGGCGGGTGAGCTGGTCCTTGAGCTTCTCGAGGCCGTCGCCGAACATGACCTCGGCCCAGGTGGACTCGACGAGGGTCGTCCCGTACTGCGCGTGCGTGCGGCGCTTCCACGCCATGTCCTGCGCGTAGTCCGGAAAGGGGGCGGGCGGCTTGCCGTCACGGTCAAGCGCCCAGTGCTCGTGCCAGACGTCGATGTCAGGGTAGTAGAAGTCCGGGCGGTACTGCGAGCGCGCGCTGCTCGCGATGCGGCGGCCATTGACCTGGTAGGGGCGTTCGTAGACGTAGTTGACCCCGTTCAGGTACAGGAAGTTGGCGATCAGCCGTTCCCCGTGGCTCTTGACGACCTCGCCCGCGAAGGTGCGGTATCCGGTCTGCCCGGTGGCGCGGTCATAGCCGTCCGGCTCGTTCTCTTCGAGGCGTGTCGGGGCGTTGGCAAACAGCGCCCGGTACAACTCCCAGCGGTAGCCGAACGACTCGGACATGCCCCGCAGCTCGTAGACGATGCGGAGGACCATCTGGACGTCTTCCCCTTGGTCGAGCCACCGCGCCAGGCGGGGTTTTTCACCGGTCGCCCGGCCGATGAGGTCGAGGCCAAAGGCATGGAACGTGGAGGTCCGGACCCCAGCCGAGTCAAGACCGGCAGCGGCGAACCGCGCCACGATCCGGTCCTGCAGCTCCGTAGCAGCGGCTTTGTTGAACGCCAGCAACAGGATGCGGTCAGGGGCCACAAACCCGCGGCTGACGGCGTAGGCGGCCCGAGCGACCATCACCGAGGTCTTCCCAGAGCCCGCGGCCGCCAGCACCTGGACACGGTTGTCGAAGCAGACGACTGCCTCTGCCTGCTCGTCGGTGAGGGGGCTGGTTTCGATCGTATTGAAGAACCCGCGCCGGGAGGAGAGCTCGGCGGCCAGGATCTGTTTGTTGGTGCCGGCGATCAGCGTTTCCATGTTCGCGTCAAGGGAACCGATCGCTTGGCATTCCGCTTCGGTGAGGGAGGATGCCAGCCCGGCAGCCCGGACACGGGCGAGGAGTCCTGGCTCGGGCCGGGTGGCCAGTAGCGCGTCAGCGGCCTCGGTTGGGATCCACCGCTGCTTGGTGCGCCCCTCGGCCAGGAGCTCCTCGAGTGCGGCGTGCCACGCGGCCGCCTCAGCGATCGCCGGTGCCAGCGCTAGACGCCAGAGCGCCCGTGCGAGGGCGGAGGCCTCGGTGTTCCTGATGCCGCGGAGGCGGACGAGCCGCCGTCCGTCGTACAGGAGGCTCCAGCGGAACCACCGGCGCCGCACGTCGAGGCGGGAGGCTTCGACGCCGGGGATGGTGATGGGGCCCGACACCTGGGTGACGGTCACTGCCGCATCGCTGACGGTAATCTGCCACCCCTCTCCCGACCACTCGGCAGGGCTCACGGCGCGTCCCCCGGGTCGTGGCTCCTCACGGTTACCGGCCAGCAGGTCCCCGGAGCCCGTAGCCCGCGCCGGGCCCGCTCCCGATGGTCATCCATCGGTGCCAGCCATAGGGCGCCGACCCACACCGAGGTGACGGGCACCTCGTGGGTGTACGGGGTTCCCGCCACCGGCCGGATCAGGCATCGAGGCTAAGCGCCTGCCTGGCGGCGGAAGCGGTGGACGTGATCAGCGGCCACGCGACCCCAGGATCAGCGGCCCGGGTCGCTGCGGACAGTAAGGAGAGCTCTCGCTCAGGCTGAGAGCAGCCCCCGGTGCCGCGGCTAGTGCGCCAATCCAGTCTTATTGCTCGGCTTCGCGCGGGCCGTTCATCACCACCATCACCCCTCCAAGACGGATCAGGTCATCGGGAAGCGGCTGCGTGGCGTGCTCCCAGCAGCGCCTCCATCGAGGGGAAACGGCTCGGCCGTCCGCGGCCCGGAAGATGAAGCTGACCGTAGCGGCCGTTTCGCAGTTCGCAGAATCACACTTGACCACGGCGAGCCATCCTACCACCGGCTCGTGAAGCGGCCCAGCCCTCTTCCGCTGCCCAATTTTGACCTCTACGCGTTTAGGATCCCGGCCATGACTGACACTCTTCAAGGGCTCATACGTGACGGCAAGCTGGCGCCTGGCACGAGGCTGCACCACGGCGGCCGTCGTTTCAAGCAGCGTGAGGTTGAGGGGAAAGTTGAGGCGGGAGGAATCAGATTTCAGTCGGAGGTCTACCGCACACCTTCAGCCGCCGCTCGGGCGATCACGGGCAAACCTGTGGACGGCTGGGCCTTCTGGAAGTTGCCAGACGGCAGAGCCCTCGACGCACTTCGCTCTGAACGTCGCAAGCTCGCCTAACTCGTGGAGCTAACCAAGAGCTACGAGAGAGTATTCAGCGAGGAGCTTCGGGCCCGCTACATATTCGCGGAAGTGCGCAACGCCTCGGCCGCGCTGAGCGGAACTAACCCCGTCGAGTTCGAGCACCTGGGCTCGGTTCTGACCGGTTTCTGGTTGACCCTTGATTCGCTCACGGACCCGGGGGGAGGCAAGTCGGACGTTGCCGCGGACCTTGACCTTGCGTTTCGCCACCTGGGGTGGCGCGAGGCGGGGCACACGAGTAAGACGCTCTTTCGGCTGAACTTCTCCCCGTGGCCTCCGGGCACACCGGCCCTGCCAGCGATCGAGTTTGAGTTCGAGACCAGCGGCCACAAGGTCGATAACTTTCGGGGACGCGTGGCGCTTGATGTTGAATGGAACGCCAAGGACGGGAATCTCGACCGCGACCTTGCGAACTTCAGGGCGCTCCACGAAGTGGGTTTGCTCGACGTCGGTGTGCTCATAACGCGCCACCATGAACGCACCAAATGGGTCGCCAACTACTTGGCGGACATCGGGGATCGCGTCCGCTACGACGCCCGAGGCAGGCGGATCGTCCTTCTCGGCACGACCACGACGACGAACCTGGAGAAACTTCTGCCGCGCCTCGAACGGGGCGACGCTGGCGGATGCCCGGTCCTGGCGGTTGCCCTCACGGAGCGGTGCTATCGGCCGGGTGATGGAGACCCAGTCCTCCCGGTGCTTCCTGGGCCTCCGGCCTCGGGACTGAATCCCGAAGAGAACGATCAACTTGCCGCCCAGGAGCCGGAGGAGGCGGCTGACGAGTGAGCCTGTGCTCCGCTAGGATGCCCCTTGACAAGGGAACACCCGTTTGTGCAGGATTAGATCTTGATGGCGATAGCAGAGCTCCCCTTCCCCGTTGATCCCTTGGCCGACCTACCTCAGCGCCACTTCGGCACCGTCCTAGCTGACCCACCTTGGCGCTTCATCAACCGAACCGGGAAAGTTGCTCCGGAACATCGTCGCCTCTCTCGCTATGACACGCTCACGGCTGAGGAAATCGCACGGTTTCGGGTTCATTCGGTCTGCGCCGATGCAAGCCATTGCTATCTCTGGGTTCCGAATGCTCTCCTCATGGAGGGCTTGACGGTCCTGCAAGCTTGGGGGTTTGAGTACAAATCGAACATCGTCTGGCACAAGGTTCGCAAGGACGGCGGCCCGGATGGCAGAGGCGTCGGCTTCTACTTCCGCAATGTCACTGAGCTGGTGCTCTTTGGCGTTCGTGGGTCGATGCGGACACTGCCCCCCGGTCGGCGTCAGGTGAATTTCGTGGCGACTCGCAAACGCGAGCACTCGCGGAAACCCGACGAGCTCTACCCGATTATCGAGTCTTGCTCACCCGGGCCCTACCTCGAACTCTTTGCTCGCTATCCTCGCCAGGGTTGGACGGTTTGGGGCAACGAGGCGGCCGACGACATCGTCCCGCGCGGACGCCAATACCCAACCTATCGGTAGATGGGTGCACGGCCCCGCCCACGGCTGACGGGCGAGACGCGACTTCTGCTGGCGCAGCGCTTGAGCGCCGACTACTCGCGCGGCTTGTCCATCCGCGACCTCGCGCGCTCCCACTCCCTAAGCATCACCCTCACCCGAACCTTGCTCGCAAGCGCGGGAGTTCAGCCTCGCTCACGCGGCGGCTACCAGCGCCGTCCTGCACCCTGAGAGCAGCTCACCTCTCGGATGACGCCTCTAAGGAGACCGCTCCTTGGACCACTGCCACAGGGCGCGGTCAAGGGTGCGCATATCGACGTGCGCGGCGGTAGCGAGCTGTCGGCACTTGGCGGCGTAGGCGAGCCACAGGGAGAGCGTGTAGCTAGGCGCATGGGCGAGGCCGAGGGCCTCAAGTGCTCGGTAGTCGATGATCGGGTAGGGATCACGGTGGGCAAGGTGCAGTAGGACGGATGATGTGCCCCACGACACCCCGTTAAGCGCCATAGGGATCTGAATGCGCAGGACCTCGCTGCTCGTCGCGAGGGCGAGGCGTGTTGCCTCTTGTACATCAGCCTCGGTGTTGGCGGCAACCAGTGGCTTCGAGCGGGCCGTCTTCCACGCACACACCGTCACGAATTCGGGCCTGGTGAAATGGCCTCGCGTCCGGGCCGCTTCGCCCATGCGCATTACGGAGGCGTCGTCTTCGAAGCTGTAGCGCGCTGCCAGCTCGCGGATCCTCGAAATGGGGAACTGGAGTATGAGTGAAGGGGTCGAGGAGACGCTGAGGGAGGCCACAGGTCGGCCCTTCTCAACGCCGGCAGGAGCCGAGAGACCTGTCACGAGGGCGCTGCGGCTAGATGCAGAAGGTGGGCTACTGGCGGGGTCATATCGGAGTTTCCAGTCCTGCCATGCTAACCCGTACCCCCGGACGCCTGCGATGGCGGCTGAGGTTGCGGATCACGTGTGGAAGTTTGAGGAGACTGTCCGGCTTCTAGGCTAGGTGTCATGCCCGCAACGACGGCCGCTTCAATCACATTCGCGAGGTGATCCAATGCCTTCGGGAGCCTGTCTCCGTAGATGCGCTCATTCATCCACTTTGCGCTCTGTCGGTGTTGCTCTCGGGTCTGCTGCTGCCTTCGTCCGGGTAGCCGTCCGCCCGTCGATGCGGCCAGTACACAGTAGAGACCGAAGCCGAAGGCCACGACGGCGATAGCGGGCTCCGAGACCGCGAGCCAAAGTGGTGCGTGTATCGCGCCGGTCAGAAGGAGGGGCCCCACGGTGACAAGGAGGGTCGCGCCGGCCGTCATCAGGGCCGTCCCGATTCCGATCCAGGCCCGCCGCCAGTCAGCCACGGCCGCATCATGCGGCGCGTCGACCTCTCCTGGCATGTCATTGCGTGAGCGCCTAGCTCAACCCTACGACGGCCGCTGGCCAGATCTGACGGGTTTGGTAGGACTGGGCCTTCTACCCTCGCACTTCTCCTCGCGCGGCTTGGGTCCTCCCGCTCTGGTCGAGCCTTCCCGGCGGGCGGTATCCTTCGCACTGATGTTTGGCTCGTCGTCTCACATGAAAGCCGACAGGTGATGGCTGGCCGAACGATCGCCGTCGAGGGCTCGGCCGTTGGAGCGCTGGCGTCGTGGGCCAACGGTCAGGACGGGTGGGTCCGTGCGGTTACGTCGACGGTGCTGGCACGGCGCACGGCACTCGACGACGACGCTATCGGGTTGGCTGTCCACCAACTCATGGCTGAAAAGGGGCTCAGCGGCGCCACGCCCACCCCAACCCCCACGATCGGGATCACCGAGGCGCCGGCGGATGATGCCCCGCCACTCCGCTTGCTGCGGATCGCCGAAAACCGCAACGTCAACCGCCTGGTGGACGGGCAGGAGATCGCATTCAACGATCGGATGACCGTCGTCTATGGCGAGAATGCCTCGGGCAAGACCGGCTACGCCCGGGTGCTGAAGCAGGCGGCCGGCTCACGGAGCGCAGCCAGGGTCCTCCCGGATGTTTACACGAGTTCACCGGGAACGCCTACCGCCACCATCGACTACTCGCTCGGATCTGACAGGGAGTCGTATCCCTGGCGGGACGGTGCTCCTCCGGTGCCCGCCTTCGGCAGGATGTGCGTCTTTGACGCCCCGGCTGCTCCGCTCCACGTCGACGACGACCTCCAGTACCTCTACACGCCTGCCGACATCGCACTGTTCGAGTACGTGCACGAAGCACTCTCGCGCGTTCGTGAGCTACTCAACGCCGAGCGATTACAAAGGGCCCCGAAGGGGAATCCGTTTCTGAGCCGCCTTCGACGGGGGACGCCACAGTTTGCGATCGTGGAGTCCCTACGCGCGTCAACGGACATCGGAGCGCTCCGGCGCCTCGCCGAGCCCGTCGCAGAGGAGGACGACCGGGTCACCACCCTGCGAGACCGGGTACGCAACCTGGAGAACGCCGGTCAGCAGGTGCAGCTCGCTGGTGCACGTGCCACGCAGTCGCTGTGTGTTTCGGCGATGGCGCTCGCCGACCGGCTGCTCGGATTCGATGCCGCGAAGTACGAGAGCGCGATCCGCGATGTCGCCGCAAGGGAGAAGCGCGTACGGGATGTCAGCGAAGCACTCTTCGCCGATGACGACCTTCCGGGGGTCTTCAGCGCCGAGTGGACGGCATTCATCACCGCAGGGCATCAGTACGGGGTCGCTCACGTTGGATCGACCTTTCCCGACGGCACCGACGAGTGCCCTTACTGTCGCCAGGGTCTCAATGATCGCTCACGCGAGTTGATCCAGAAGTACAGGACCTACCTTGTCGACGACTCCCAGGCGAGTTTGCGCACGGCGCGCCAATCGCTGGCAGCGCTGGTAGGCGATGTCGTCGACATGCCGCTTCCAGTGGAACCTGCAGCCAATGGGAACGGCGACGGCGGACCGGTCACTGCGCCCGTCACGCGCGTCCTGGCGCTGGCACTTCGCCATCGGAAACGGCTGTCGGAGCGGCAACCGTGGGACATCGACGCCGACATAGGCCAGCTCCGCGAGGATCGCCGGCTGCTCGACGAGCAACGGGACGCAGCCGCGCGTTCGGTCCGTGACTTGTCGACCGAGGTGTCGCAACGAGAGACGCAGCTGGCCGACGCCAGGGCGGCTTTGCTTGAGGTGGAGGATCGGCGCGCCCTGCGCTCACTCCTCGACGCCGTTGTCGAGCATGTCGAGGCCGCGAAGTGGGTGGACCTGGCTGACACGGTGCTGCGAACGTTCCAGGGACTGCTGCGGGGCGTGACCGATGCAATGAAGGACGCCACCCGGGGGATACTCAACAGCGCCTTCGAGTCGGCGTTCCAGCGGGAGTGTCAGCTCCTGAACTGTCCCTCGGTCCGACTGGAGTTCCCAGGGCGCCAGGCGGCGACCCTGCGGCACAAGTCGGTCGGGGCCAATCACCGTCTTGGTGAGGTGTTGTCGGAGGGGGAGCAGAAGGTCATCGCCCTAGCCGACTGCCTGGCCGAGCTGTCGATGCGGCCGAGTTCCGCCCCGATCATCCTGGACGACCCGATCACTAGCCTCGACGCCCGACGGACGGACGAGGTCGCGGAGCGCGTCGTCAATCTGAGCGCCGATCAGCAGGTCATCGTCTTCACCCACCACCTGTACTTCGCCAGCAAGCTGCTAGACGCCTTCGACCAGTCCTCACGCCGCAGCCAGTGCAGCTTCTACGAAGTGCTCGCCGAGGACAACAAGGTTGGACTCGTTCTCCGGGGATTGCATCCACGCATGGACACAGTCAAGGCGTTCACCGGTCGGATCACTAAGACGCTGCAGGACGCCCAAGCGGCATCGGGGACTGTTCGGTCCGACCTGATCGCCACGGCGTACGGTCACATGCGGGGCTGGATTGAGGCGTTCATTGAGGACGAGCTCCTCCAAGGATCGGTGAAGCGCCACCGGGCGAATATCTCCATCGATGCCCTCAGCCGCGTGAGCGGCATCGCTGTCGATGAGTCGGTGCGCATCCTCCAGCCGATCTTCGACCGGGCGTGCGAGCGGATGTGGCCGCATGCGCACACCACGGACCAGCTCCAGGCCCGCCCGACGATTGGCGAGGCCGAGGGGGACTGGAAGACGTTGAAGACGGTCGCTGACGCCGTCAAGGATGGGGCATTCCCGATCATGGTGTAGGAGCTCCGCACGCGGCCGACCTTCCTGGCACCGAATCGGGCCGGAGCACAGCGATTTTGAGCATCTTCCGTGCTTCTCTTGAAAGGGCTAGTGTCCCTTCACAGCACGGGTTCGTGGGTCTGACACCTTACCGTTTGACACGGGCCCGGATTGCGAGCGCCGCCAGGGCCAGCAGCGCCGGCCCGAGGATCCTGAGGGCGAGCTGGGTCAATTCGCCGAGCATCGTGAGCTCCCAGTTGACACTCAGGGACCGGAGCACGCTGGTTGTGCTCTCGATGCTGGCCTGAAACGCTGATCCCCAGTCGTGGGGCGGCGGCGCGTAGACGGGGCTGGACTTCTTGATCGTCTGGGTGAAGCCCCACAGGTGAAATAGGACTGTCCCGACGCCCACCGCCAGACAGAACCCGCACACCGCGCGCCACGCCCGCAGACCGTACCCCGAGACAAGCCAGTATCCGGTCAAGATCCATCGCTCGACGCTCCACCAGGGCAGCGCACGTCGGCGCATCTCCATCTCGCCGTAGTAGAAGTCGGCGGCGCCGGGCTCGTCCCGGCGGTCCTCTCTCGCTTTGCGGAGGGACTGGTACAGCCCGGCGACGCGCCGGGCTTCGGTCCTGAGTTCTTGGCCGTGCAGAGGCGATCCTGCAGGTTCGCCACTTGCTGGAGGCCAGCCTCGCAGGCGGTGTTCATCCAACAGCGTCTGCCGGCGTGTGAGGCGACGCGGCCACGCGAGGCGGGGCGTGGGCAGAAAGCCAGTGGCGCCCTCAAGCCGCAGGCGATCGAGGCCCGTCACGCTCCGCAGGTCGCAAGATCCCATGGCGACGTTCGTGCATGTCAGATTGGCGACGTCGGAGCCTACAAGCGATGCCAGGCGAGGCCGAGGGTCGAGCTCACCGCGCTGGTCGTGGGCCAGTGGACGGTCCGGATGTCTGATCCTTGAGTTCTCCAGGAAGGCGTGGTCGAGAAGCGCCGCCTGATCGCGGTCTACGTATCGCCATGTGGTCGAGGGCTCGAGAGCGACGAGGGTCGTCGGAGCCTCAAGACGGACATCATCCAAGTAGACCGTCGCAAAGCGCACAGCGATGACGCCGCCTTGAGGCATCGTGAGGTGGGATGCGATAACCTCTCCGGCAACGAGCGCGACCTCATGCGGCCGTGCCAAGACGGCTTCACTGAGCTCGACCCGATCCGCAATGGCTGTAAGGACCGCTCCTTCCGCGAACGTTGCAGAAAGGAAGAACGCCATGCTCTTGAAGACGGCGGGTTCCTTACCTGGGAGAGCGAATTGAACGCTCTCCTTGAACTGAGTGCTCTGGAAGGAGGCGAAATCCAGGAAGGTCGTGGATGCGAACGACGCCATGCCATGGAACGTGCTCCCTAAGAACGACGACTGCCCGTGAAACGTAGCCCCCTGGAAGGAAGTCACACCGCCGCGGAAGTCGGCGCTGTTGAACGAGCAGTCGCCGCGGAACTCGGCGCCCAGCTCAACCTCGCTGAGGAAATCGCAACCGTCAAAATCCGCGTCGCCGAGGAACTTCGCGTGTTCGAAGCTGGTGACCGCCCCGTCGAAGACGGCGAAGCTAAAGTCGACCCTCGATGGACCACGGGACCCGCGCTCGGGCAGGCCGAACGTCGCATTCTCGAAGTGGGCGTTCATGAAGTGAGGGTGCCCCTTCATCCTCGGAGCCGAGGCGATCATCCATTGGACGTCCTCGCCACTGAAGGCGACACCGCTACCGTCGACCGTTCCGTTTTCGTGGAGCTGACGCGAGGCTGCTTCTCGGCGAGCCGCTGTCCAGCGGCGCGCTTGGCCCGGCTCCTTCTTCTCTGCCATCTCGCTACTGTGCCACCACGTGGGGTGCCGAGCCCGGCCGCACCGTGGTTGGTCGTACCCACACGAGCCGCTCGCTCGCCGTCCCTATCGCCACCCTCCTCGCATGCCCGGCCCGCTGGTGCTCCCGGGGGGAGGCGTGCGTGCCGGTGGGGCGATCCTCCTCGGGCGCTGGCGGCGCCGGCGCGATCGACCAGGCCCGGTGGGCGATGACGCTGACCCGGCCGCGCTCGCCGTGGCGGGCGAGGTGGCCCTCGACGTAGACGGTGGCGCCGGGCGAGAACTCGGCGAGGTCGGGGACGTGGCGGGCGGGAAGGATGACCCGGTGGCGGTCGACTCTCTGGCCGCTCAGGTCGCGCTGGGTGAGCAGGACGAAGCCTAGGTCGCCGGCGGGGCCCACGGGTCGGGGCCAGCAGCCTACAAGGCCGATGAGGGTGACCTTGTTCAATTGACGCGCTTGGGATTCCACATAAGGCAGGCCGTGCTCACTGCGGGAGCGACGCCTCCGTCTCGCCGTCGGTGAAGAGCTGGTCGACGATGATCCTGCTCGCCTCGGTGAAGGCGGCGGCGCCGCCTGGGCGGTCGGGCTCTTCGATGTGGCGGTGCCCCGTGAGGCACTCGTGGTAGCCGGCCGCCGCTCGCAGCGGCCCCTGGGCCCACCTCGACCTGGCCTCGTGCCACTCCCAGTAGGCGCGGGCGGGGACGCCCGGGTCGTCGGGTTCTGCGGGCGACCCAACGGGGTCCGGCTGGACCATCGCCACCAGGGGGCGGGTGACCTCCCCGTGGTAGTGCCAGAGGGCGTTCAGCTCGTCGACCAGGGCGGGATGGCGGGGCCAGCACGGGGGCAGCTCGTCGGCGAGGTGGTACCGGTCGACGAACCAGCTCACCCACACCTGGAGCTCGGCCCAGCGCCGCCGCAGCTCCTCCGGAGCCAGCTGGTCCGTGTCCGGCTCCGCCTCCTCGCCGTCGCCGTTGCTCGCGGCCTCATCGACCGCGCGCGGATGCTCCGGAGTCCAGCCCCACCACCAGGGAAGGCGAACGCGAACCCAGTCAGGCATGGAGATCGGGCTCCCACAGCCGGCAGGGGTCGGGGAGCAGCTGCCCGGGCTCGACCCCCAGCGCCGCCGCCAGAGCGATGAGCGTGCGCATGCGGGGACGGCCCAGCGCGGGCCGGCCCGCCTCCAGACGGGCGATGGTGTCGCGGGAGAGACCGGCGCGCCGGGCCAGGCCGTCCTGGGTGAGGAAGGCGGCGACGCGCAGCGTCCGGACCCGGCGGGCCAGGGCGCGCACCGGCTCGTCGCTCTCGATGCG
>Ga0181535_10002791_pt1 | contig 20923 bp, 16 predicted proteins | sample PEATcosm2014_Bin_44_FD_119774 | JGI IMG/M metagenome (GOLD analysis project Ga0181535, IMG submission 119774) | Peatland microbial communities from MTU Mesocosm Facility, Houghton, MI, USA - PEATcosm2014_Bin17_30_metaG | ecosystem: Environmental > Terrestrial > Soil > Wetlands > Peat | place... | reverse complement strand
CGACTGGATTGAAAGCAGGTTGCGATCGCGGCAGGTGTAATGCAGAATCGTCTCGATCCCCGTGTGCTGCTGAATCTGGATGCAGAGGCTTTCTCCGCTCATCCGGGCCGACGCCTGCGCTGCGTCGTAGACATCGACGGCGTCCACGCCCAGGCGCGCCATCAATCCGGCCCCCTCGATCTCTTTTGCGCAATCGATGCCCCGCGGCGGCACGAACTCCACCATGGTGATGAATTTTCCTTCCGCGATCAACGAGCCAAGTCGCGAGCGTTGCGCCAGCGGCGCCGGCGGCGTCTCCCTGCTGACAGCGGGTGCAGCGTCTTTCCCCGCCACGTGCGCCTGTTCGTCGATCGCCCGAACAGCCTGCCGCATGGCGCGGATATGATTCGGCGTGGTTCCGCAGCAACCGCCGACGACCTGCGCTCCCGCGGCGATAGCCTTGCGCGCAAAGCTGGCCATGTATTCGGGAGAACACAGATAAATGTTCCGCCCCTCGACCGCTCGCGGCATGCCGGCGTTGGGCATTGCGCCCAACGGCAGATTTGTAGCCCCGCGCATCTCCTCGATCGCCGTCAACACCGTTGCCGGCCCAGTCGAGCAATTCACTCCAACGGCATCGGCTCCCCACTCGGTCAGCCATGCTGCCGCCTGCGCTGCCGAAGAACCGTCGAGGCACTCGCCCTCGTCGTCCACCGTGACCATTACAAGAACCGGGAGCTCCGGGGCGACCGCTTTGGCAGCTTCCAGCGCCTCCCGCGCTTCATTCAAGGCGGGCATCGTCTCCAGGATCAGCAGGTCGACGCCACTTTTCTTGAGCGCGCCAATCTGCTCTGCAAAGGCCGCGCGCGCTTCATCCAAGCCAGTCTTGCCCAACGGTTCCAGCCGCACGCCAAGTGGTCCCACTGCGCCGGCAACCCACGCGTTCCCGTCCGCCGCGGCGGACTTAACTTTCAAGCGCTCCACCGCCTGCCGCGCCAGGCGTACGCCCGCCGCATTGATCTCCTCTACCTTTGCGCCCAACCCGTGCCGGGACAATCGGAAGCTGTTGGCACCGAATGTGTTGGTTTCAAGAATCTCCGCGCCCGCAAGCAGGTATTCTTCGTGGACGGCAACGATCCGATCGGGATCCGACAGGTTCAGTTCGTCGTAGCCTCGGTTCGTAAACACGCCCCGAGATTCGAGCACAGTGCCCATGGCGCCATCGGCAAGGACGGGGCGGTCGGAGAAGATTTCGGCGAACCGGTTCATTCTGTTGTCATGCTACCGCATCGCCAGCAGAGATGTATCCACCGGTCGCCCGGTCGATTCGACGTTCGCTCGTTCTGCTCCACCCGCGTGCGGACTCTTCTCGTAACTCCGTTTTTTCCGTTCCTCGCGCCGCGCCAGGAGGCCGGGCCGCTTTGTTATACTTCGAAAGTTATCGCCTGCATGGAAATCGGTTCGGGCTTGAGCATTCCAAGGCTCCTCCGTGTGTCAATAACGCCATTTATTCGACGACGTTGCGGGTTTTTCCGCGCGATCAACCGAGGGTTTGAAATTTGAAGAACAGAAGTCTTCTCATGAGCGCCGGCGCAGCTCTAGTGGTAGCCGCCGCGCTAGCCGGTTGTGGCAAGACCTATTACTTTGCCGGCCGCGTTTTGCCCCCCAGCGGGCTGCGAAATCGCGTCATGATCGCCATCCAGAATCCCGGCGCCCTGACCAAAGGGGAACTCCAAATCGTCGACGCCTATTACGACACACGCAGCGGGTATGACGGCAAGCCCGGCTCCTTTTCCATCTCCGGCTACGGCGGCGCACTGCCCGTTTCGATCCAGAACATGCCAGAACAACAGCTAGGAGCCGTTTACGGTTCTGGCGACGGCAGCCTCGCTCTGATCGACTACGAGGGCGAAAAAGCTGCAACCGCTTCCGTCGGCGGCCTGAATGGCCAGTCATCCAGCGTCTTCATTACCCGCAACGAAGCTTACGTCTTCGCTGCCAGTCAATCTTCGACTGTTTTCACTGTGGTGAATCAGAGTGTCGGTTCGTCCACACCTCTCAGCCTTCCTGGCGTATACCGCGTCAGCGTTAACCCGGGAGGCTCTGTCGCGATGGCATTCGTCCAGAACTCCAACTACGCCTACTACCCCCGCCAGCTATCGACGGCGCAATCCATCGCCTTCTCCGGAGGGCCGTCCACCTGGCCCAAAGCCGCAGTCGATTGCGAGCCGCAGAACGCACCCGTATGGTGCCTTTTCCAGATGCAAAGCCCCGACCACACCGACACAACCGGCAACTACTATGGCGCTCCGCTCACCTTCGACCGCCCCGTCAAAGCGGTTTTCTCAGCGGATGGAAGCACTGCCTACGTCCTGAGCTGCGGCCCGGAATGCGGTGGGTCCAAGGCGTCCATATCAGTTATCCCGATCGCGCCGTTAATCTTTCTTCAGGGACAGCAGTCCGGCTTGCTGCCCTGTAATCTTCCTTCCGTGTCTTCGTGCCCCAATGCCAACGATGCACCGATGGCAAATATTCCCCTCCCCGGCGGAGCCAGCAACGCCCTGATCGATTCCACCACCATGTATGTCGTGGGCCAGCAGCCACAGTCGATTCAGGGACAGACTCTTTTCGCAGGCAATCTCACGGTGGTCAATCTGGCCAATAACACCGCAGGCAGCCCCATCGCCATCAGCGACGGCCAGCCGGGTGCGGTCAGCCGGATGATCGAAGCCGACGACAACACGCTCTGGATCGGAATGAATGGCTGTACCGTGGGCGTTCGCTACGCCACCAACCCAGTGGATGGCTACGGCTGCCTGACCATGTTCAATACCTCGACGAAATCCGTCGTCTTGCTCGAGCCCTACCTGGGTGACGCAACCGGGATTGCCGCGGTAACGGGATTGCACAAGATCTACACGGCCGAAGGCGGGCAGGTCTACATCTACTCCACCACGGACGGCTCGTCGATCGACAACCAGTATGTGACCGTGACAGGCACGGCCTACGACGTCGCCTACATGGACGCAGTCACCGACGCCAACAATACTGTTTACTGATTCCGATGCCCGCAGAGGCAATCGACTTCCGTGCCGACGTTCTCGCCATCGCTGCTCATCGCGACGATGTGGAACAGACCTGCGGAGGAACCCTCTTGCGCATGGCTTCGCGTGGCCTGCGCACGGCGATTCTCGATTTGACCCGCGGCGAAGCCGGCACGCGCGGCACTGCGGATGAGCGCGCCTGTGAGGCTGATGAAGCCGCCGGCATCCTGGGAGTCGGCTGGCGTCATGCGCTGGAATTGCCTGACGGAGCCATCGCCAACAATCTTGAAAATCGCGTTGCGATCGCGCGTGTTCTGCGTCAGCTCCGTCCTCGCGTCGTTATTCTCCCCTACTGGCTGGCGCGCCACCCCGATCACGCCATCACTGCCACGCTCGGCGCCGAAGCCTGTTTTCTTTCCGGCCTGAGGAAGGTCGATACCGGCGTGGAACCTCACCGTCCATTCAAGATTGTCTACGCCAGCCTCTACGCTGATGTGCGCCCCAGCTTCATCGTTGACATCACGCCATTCATCGAGCAGCGCCACCGGGCCCTCATGGCCTACCGCTCGCAATACGCGAACCAATCGGCGGGTTCCGGGATTTTTGTTCCCGAGGAGGAGATTCGCGAGCGTACGTTTGCCGAGGCGCGCCATTACGGCCTCCTCGCCGGTGTTCTCTACGGCGAGCCGTTCGTTCAGAAGGAAGTCGGCCTCGTCGACGATCTCACCCTCGTGCCCGTGCAATCCATCTAAAATGGTGGGCGATGTTCTCCCGGAGGGACCGCCTTCATGAAGCCTATTAGCCGCCGCAAATTCCTCGCCGCTTCCGCCCTGTCTCTCGCTGCTACGCGCCTTCGCGCTCAAACTCCAGCGCAAATCCGCACGACACTCGCCATTCCGTCCGAGGCAACTGGACCGCACGTACCCGCCGACTTCGTGGGTCTCTCCTACGAACTGAAGGAGCTCGCCGATCCGAGCTTCTTTTCAGCTAAGAACAGCGGCTTGATTCGAGCGTTCAAACAGATTTCCTCGCGGGGCGTTCTGCGGCTTGGCGGCAATACCAGCGAATTCAGCTGGTGGAAACCCACTCCCGACTCTCCCGAGCCCAAGCATCAGCACACTCGCGAGGTTGTGGGCGAGCCAAAGGCCAGCTACTACGCCGTGACTCCTGATGCGATTCGTAACCTGGCGGCTTTTCTTGAAGCGACCGGCTGGACCTGCCTCTACGGCATCAATATGGGAACCAACATCCCTGTTCGCGCCGCCGAAGAAGCTGCATTTGTCGCCAAGACACTCGGCTCGCGATTGCAATATTTCCAGATCGGGAACGAAGTTGATTTGTTTGGCCACCACCTGCGCGATCCACAGACCTGGTCCGCGCAGACCTACCTCGCCGAGTGGCTTTCCCTCGCTCGGGCGATTACAGCCCGTGTTCCGGCGGCGCACTTCGGAATGCCCGATATCGCCATCGACATGTCCTGGCTGCCGCAGATCGTTGCTGCATGGGATTCGGTCCAGAATCGTCCACATGTCACCCGTCTTACGCACCATTATTATTTCGGCGGACCGCCATCGAACCCCGAAGTCAACATTCCTAATCTGCTGAAGCCAGCGACGATGGCGAAAGTGCAGGGCATGGCCGACACGGCCGCTGCCGCGGCAGCCAAAATGGGTGTCCGCGTGCGCATGACCGAAGGCAACACCTGCTATCGCGGTGGTAAGCCTGGAGTCTCCGACGTCTTTGCGGCCGCACTTTGGGCGGCCGACTACTCCCTCTTCCTCGCCGCCAACAACTATTCGGGCATCAATCTGCATGGCGGCACTGGCCCCATCATCGCGAGCGGGCTTGGTGGCATCATGTTCGGCGACCAGGTCCTCAGAGATCAGGGCGCGACGCCGGAGCAAATTGCGACGCACCCTCACGCGTATTACTCGCCGATTGCAGAGTTTGACTCGACCTACGTCCTGGAGCCAGTTGCTTATGGGCTCATCTTCGCAGGCCTGATGGCCGGCGGCACTCTCATCCATGCCGATCTCACTGCGGAGCTTCAGGCTGCGGGCATCAACGCAACCGCCTACGCCGCCAAACTACCGGGCAGACAGACATCCGTCGTCGTATTGAACAAGGATATGGAAAACGATCTTGCCCTGCGCCTGGACTTCGGGGCTGCTCGAACCGGCGCGGTGAAGATCGATACATTGCGCGCCCCCTCGCTCGAGAGCCGCGAAGCTCGCATCGCGAGAGCGGCGAATTCCGGCCGCCTTAATCGCGGAACATTCAGCACGTTGGTTCCCCGCGCGTCTGGCCTTCGCGTAACGATCGACTGATCGATCTGAAGCCGAAACCGGCTGTCGTGAGAGAATTGGATTGATTTTCGGATCGCGTCACAGGTCCGCTGCCGTTTTCCCTGCAAACGTCCTCGCGCAAACATGATCTGCGAAGATTCTGAACATCTGGAGTGGGCCCGTGCCGCAGACCTGGAATCCTGAGACCTACAGCCGCGATGGGGCCTTTGTTCACGAACTGGCCGGGGGCGTGCTCGAGTGGCTCGCAGCCCAACCCGGCGAGCGGATCCTCGACCTCGGCTGTGGCGATGGTCAACTTACACAACGCATCGGAGCTGCCGGCGCCAGCGTCATCGGTATTGACTCATCCCCGGCAATGGTTTCAGCAGCCCGCGCTCGGGGAATGAAAGTCGACCAGGGCTCTGCCGAGAAGCTGCCTTATCCCGATCATGTCTTTGAAGCTGTCTTTTCCAATGCCGCTCTGCACTGGGTTCGCGGCCAGGATGAAATGCTTTCACAGGTTCATCGTGTCCTCTGTCCGGGAGGGCGCTTCGTAGCAGAAATGGGCGGGCACGGGAACATCGCCGCGATTCGCGTCGCCTTTGCTGCCGTTCTGTCTCGCCACGGATTTGCGGGCCTCGGCGAGCGCGGCAACTACTATCCCACTTCGGAGGCCTATAGCCGCAGGCTTGAGCGCCACGGATTCGCTGTCGACAAGATCCTTCTCTTCCCTCGCGCCACTCCATTGAATGACAGCGGCATGACTGGCTGGCTGAACACCTTCTACCGCGGCGCGCTCGACGCCTTACCGGAAACTTTGCGAGACACTGCGGTTGAAGAAACCGTCGCATTGCTCGCGCCAGTTCTTCGCGGCCACGACGGCCACTGGACCGCGGATTATGTTCGGCTGCGATTCATCGCCAAGGTGAAGTGACAATCCTTGCGTGCAGAATCTGCGTTGGCCGGTGTAACTAACACCTAAGTGATCACTTACTTCCCAATTAAATAATTCCTGGAACCTCTTGCATTTCCTCTCGACTTATGGCAAAGTAGTCAATGCGTAGGAGAACGCCCGATGATCGTCAAAACGCCAAATTCGATGCGTAGGCTGGAGTGGCTCAATTTGGGCCCTGCCGGCCGCCGGGCGCGGTTTGTCTATCTGCCGTAACCCTTGCGGCCATCCTCCTGCGTATTCCGCATAAACAGTGATTCATCCCGAGTGGCGTAGAAGCCAGCTTCATCGCCTCGACAACGCCACGCTGTCTTCGTCTGTTCCCTCGGGAGCTCTTGGCCTGAGTTAGTGTCGCCGTGTTGCGTTTTTGTCGACGCAATAAGTTACACGGCGTAGTGAGGAGAGTTATGTCTGTAGGCAAGATCCTGTAAGTGATTTGCACCGGTGGTGATAGAAGAGAGTTACTTCCTCCACCTAAGAGGACGCGCAAGGTCGGAGACCTTGCCGGATGTACTTGCTTTGCGGGGCAGGGGCGTAGTCCTGAACCATCAGGCACCGCTAAGTAGAGACTCCGATGTCCACTCTTTTCGTTTGTTCCCCGGTGAAAGTTGTTTGACGGGCGATGCTGTCGTCCAAGACCAAAAGAAAACGACCGGTGGTGTAGGGCGCGGTTACTTCGCCTGTTAAGCCGGATACGCGGGTTCGATTCCCGCCCGAAGCGAAAGTTTCGGTAGTTCAGTGGCAGAACGCCGTTACCGTCCCGTTTGTTCCCCGGTCATACCCTTTAACTGACGATGCATTCGTCCAAAACCAAGAGAAGAGGCCGGTGGCGTAGGCAACGGATACTTCGGGAGCGGAGAATGCGGGTTCGAGTCCCGCCGCGATTGGCACGACCCGTCGCGTCGTCTAACGTCAGGACATCCGATAAAGTCTGCTGCCGCTTGTTCCCCGGTCATCGATGTTAACAGGGCGAGAATCTCGTCCAAAACCAAAAGAAAATGGCCGGTGGTGGTCGCAACGGATACTTCGTCGCTTCCTAAACGGGAGGCAGCGGGTTCGAATCCCGCCCGGAGCCAAGAGGCTCCAGAGCTCAAACGGTGAGCACCGAGAGCAACACCGTTGCATTTGTTCCCCGGCCAGAACTTTCACGGGCGGTACTTTCGCCCAAAACCAGAAGAAAACGGCCGGTGGCGTAGGTAGCGGTTACTTCGCCTGAGGTGGAGGCGCGGGTTCGATTCCCGCGGCGAGCTGCGAGGCTCGAAAGCTCTGTGGTCAGAGCGCCGCTCAAAGTCCGCCATCGTTTGTTCCCCGGCCATGACTTTCCACTGCGCGCATTTTGAAGCGCGTGACTCAACAACCACCTTGACCGGTGGCGTTGGCAACGGTTCCATCAATGGGTTGCGGGTTCGAGTCCCGCCGTTGGCGCATGCCGCGTAGCTCAATGGCAGAGCAATTCCGTCGCCGCTTATTCCCCGGTCATCAACCTTCCGGCACGCCCGGATTAGAAACGAATGTGTCATGAGCAAAGTGAATGTCAAAAACGGCACGCCGGCGGGCAACGCGCATTTGTGCCGCGGTTGCAGCAACGGCCAGTTCACCGTCGGATACCGCGAGACCGATGTGTTGGTCGTCTGCACCAACTCGGCGCCTGCAAGAGCCATCCCATTCCCTGTGTACGAATGCACCGAGTATTGGGATCGCAACCGGCCGAGCTGGGAGGAAATGAAAAAGCTCGCTCTCGACTTCAGAGAGAGCCGCCGCAGACCGATTAACGGCTTCCGGGACAGTGGCTTCATTCAGCTCCCGGTGACTGCCGACGATGTTGAGGATGCGGACGAAGCAGCCCGCGTCGATTAGCCATAACCAGAAAACCCGCCGGTGGCGCAGGATTCGGATAATTCAATGGTAGAAGCCGGCCTTTCAGGCCGGAGTGCAGGTTCGAATCCTGCCGCCTTGATCCGCAATAATGCAGATCAAGGTGTCAAATCCCGCGTCCGACAATTCCCCGGCGGTTTATTCTTGCTTCACATAGAAAGGAGGCGCACGATGCGCCTGAATATCTTCAAGCCCAAGCCGCGCCCGCGCACTCACGAGGGAGCGCGTGCCAGCGTCATCACTGCCGAGCAGGCCCTGCGCCGCTCTGTCCTCTCCTGCATGTTGTGGGAGGGCGAGTTCTATGAGGACGGTGTGCAGATCGCCGGCCGCATTCACGAGCTGGTTCCGCAGGTCGAGGCCGAAAAGGTGGCCGCTCTGGCCGTGGAGGCTCGCGAGCGCATGAAGCTGCGTCACGCCCCGCTGTTGCTGGTGCGCGAGATGGCGCGTTACCCCACACATCGCGGACTGGTAGCCGACACGCTCGCGCGCGTCATCCAGCGAGCCGACGAACTCAGCGAGTTTGTCGCCATCTACTGGGCCGGTGGGCGTCAGCCGCTCTCCGCACAGGTAAAGAAGGGCCTTGCCACTGCGTTCGCCAAGTTCGACGAGTACGCTCTGGCCAAGTACGATCGTGCTGGCGCAGTCCGCTTGCGCGACGTGCTCTTCCTCTGCCATGCGCGCCCCGCCAGTGAGGCGCAGGCCGCGTTGTGGAAGCGCCTGGTCGACAACGAGCTGGCCACGCCCGACACCTGGGAGGTTGCGCTCTCCGCCGCCGGACGCGGAGAGGGCGCCGAAGGTAAGCGGGAAGTGGCTAAGCGCGAAGTGTGGGAGCGCCTGCTCGCCGATCGCAAGCTAGGGGCGCTGGCTCTATTGCGCAATCTGCGTAACCTGCACCAGGCCGGCGTAAGCGAAGAGCTGGTCCTCACCGCACTTGCTGGCATGAAGACGGATCGCGTTCTTCCCTTCCGTTTTCTGGCAGCCGCGCGTTCGGCTCCGCAGTGGGAGCAACCTCTTGAGTTTGCGATGTTTCGCTCGCTCGAAGGACGCGCATCCACGCTGCGCGGTCACACCGTGCTCCTGGTCGACGTCTCCGGTTCCATGGAGGCGCCACTGTCGCGCCGTTCCGAGATGCGGCGCACAGACGCTGCCTACGGCCTCGCAATCCTGCTGCGCGAGATCGCCGAGAAGGTTTCGATCTTCTCGTTCTCTGATCAGGCGCTGCTCGTGCCTTCGCGCCGCGGAATGGCGCTGCGCGATGCGCTTGAAGCGAGCCAGCCGCACTCGGGCACCTACCTCGGCAAGGCGCTCGAGCTCGTGACGTACGCGAAACTGCCGTACGATCGACTGATCGTCATCACCGACGAGCAGTCGCATGACAACGTGCCTGCGCCACGCGGCAAGGGCTACGTGATCAACGTAGCTTCCAGCCGCAACGGTGTGGGCTACGGGCCGTGGACGCATGTTGACGGATGGAGCGAAGCGGTGGTGGATTACATCGCGGAGCTCGAAGCCGCCGTCGGCACGCCTGGCATGTGATAGCGTCGGGACCGAAAATCAACGTCAACAAGAATCGGGGAGCAGCCTCATGCGGCCGTTCCCCGACTTCTTCTGCGGCAGGTTCTCAGTCCGCCGCCAGCAATTTGGTCCGGAAGAACAACCCCGCCGTAATTCCGCCCAAGCTGGGAAACAGCAGGAATAGCCACAATTGCTTGATTGCCTGTCCGCCCACAAAAATCGCAGGCCCAAGGCTCCGCGCCGGATTTACGCTCACGCCTGTGATGTGAATGCCGAAGATGTGAATGGCGACCAACGTGAGCCCAATTACCAACCCGGCAAATCCGGACGGGGCGCTCTTCTGCGTCGACCCCAGGATTACGACCACGAAGATGAGGGTTGCGAAGAACTCAAACAGGATGGCCGAAGGCTCATTGTATCCGCCTTGATAGCCGGGTCCCCAGCCGTCCTGGCCAAGCCCGTTCACCGCAAGGCTGTATCCGCTTGAGCCAACTACAATCATCAGCAACAGCCCCGCCGCTAGAATTGCGCCCACAAACTGTCCTACCCAGTAGCCGATCATCTCGCCAAACTTCATCCTGCCGGAAACCCAGACTCCCAGGCTCACTGCGGGGTTGATATGGCAACCCGAGATTGGACCGATTGCATACGCAGCTGCGATCAGGCCCAGGCCGAAGGCCAAGGCAATGCCGACGATGCCAACCAAACCTGGCACGCCACCGGTAACCACCGCGGTTCCACAGCCAAACAACACGAGAATGAATGTGCCCACCAGTTCCGCAAAGTATTTCTTCATGCTTCCTCCTTGTTCGTGTCGGGAGAGTTTCTCGCGGACGCCGTCGTGTCTGGCAATCCACGCCAGCCGCGGGCCAGCGCCCAAGGGAATCGAAAATGCACCCTAATCCATCGCTACAATCCTTGCTGCCCGCAGAATGTGTCCACGCAGTTTTGCAGACGCGCTCAGTCGAAGTCAAGAGAAAATCCGGCCACCCAGCAAACGCGCGCAACCGGAAACAGCTCGAACTGCCCAGCTCGTCAATTCACGAAAACTTTCCGCGGGTTCATGCCTCGCGTCGAGTTTCGAAGGGCAGGCTATGCTAACGTTCAAGCGTGAGCGTCGGCGCGTCAGGCAAAGGGAGAAAGAAAACAGTCGCTTCGGACCGGCGCCGCTTGCCCGGTCTGGCGGAGAAGGACGGCTTGATCCGGCATCCATTCGACCTTGAGTTTGGTGCGCGCACGAGCGGTCTGGTCGCAGGCCGTCATCTCGGCTCGGGACACCGCAATGATCGCCACGTAACAGCCTATTACGCGGTCGCACCTTCGGTATTTCAAGGAATGATCGTGCGCTGGCGCAGTTGCCGCCCGCTCGCCCCCATCGACGAATACACATTCGTCGACTTCGGCGCAGGTATGGGCCGCGCCATGCTTTTGGCTGCTGCTCATCCGTTTCGTGCCGTGCTTGGCGTTGAGCTGCACCCCACTCTGGCGCGCATTGCACGTAAGAACCTTACCTACTGGCGAGCAGCCGGTCGCAGCCGCGCATCCACGCGTATGTTTTGCCGCGATGCTTTGGAATTCCCACTCCCTGCCGGCCCCTGCGTCGTTTTTCTCTTCAATCCCTTTGGCGCGCCCGTTCTGCGCCGCCTTTTGCGTGCGTGGAAACTGATCCTCGCCGAGCGCCCGGCTCAACTCGACATCCTGTACGTCAACAACGAGCAGGAGAGTGTGCTCAGGCGCGAGCCCGGATTCGAACGTCTGTTTCATGGCCCGATCCGACGGTCACATCCGGATGCCGTCGCCGATCGCACCATTCTCAAGCGCCAGCCCGGCGCTGAGTACGCCGCGCCAGGCTGGGAGGACTGCTCCATTTACCGCTGGGTCGGACCCGATCAGGACAAAGAACGCCGCTAAATAAAGGCCAGCTGGCAGGTGTTTTCCAATTTTGTCAAAAACATGGTTGCCGCAGTAGGATTGCGAGATCATGAGCAACCGGACGGTAGCCGTCGCCATTCTTGCACTCACTCTTTCGCCGATCACCGCGCTCGCCCAGGCGCCTTCGCTCACCATTCAAGTGGACAAACCGACAGCGAAGGTCAGCTCAACGCTTTATGGCCTCATGACCGAAGAGATCAACTACTCTTACGATGGCGGCCTCTATCCCGAGCTCGTGCGCGATCGCGTGCTGAGCCGAGCCTGGGATGCCCTGCGGCTTTGGCCCGTGGTGGCGCGCGGCAATTCAATCGTCAACGTCTCCGCCGACGAGAACGACGGACCGAGCGCGGCGATTCCGCGCAGTCTCAGGGTTACTGTGACCAAAGCCAGCGCGGCCTCGCCTGCCGGGGTCGAGAACGGCGGCTATTGGGGCATCCCGGTCCGTCCGCATACCATGTACTCCGGCTCGTTCTACGCCAAGACCGATAGCCCCGGAATCCCTGTCACCATTACTCTTCAGAACGATCAAACGGGCGCGGTTGCCGCATCGGCTACCGTCGCTGGCCTTACCGGCGAATGGAAGCGCTTTACCTACACCCTTAAGATTGTCGATGCGCCCGTCTCATTGAATAATCACCTCGTCCTGACGATCGCTCAGCCGGCGACAGTCTGGCTCAATCTCATCTCACTCTTTCCGCCCACTTACCACGACCGGCCCGGCGGAAACCGTGCGGACATCATGAATCTTCTCGCCGCCATGCAGCCAAAGTTTCTGCGCTTTCCGGGCGGAAATTATCTTGAAGGCGATCATATTGCCGAGCGTTTCGACTGGAAGAAGACCATTGGCCCATGGGTCGACCGGCCGACGCACAGAAGCCCATGGAACTACCAGTCGTCGGACGGCATGGGCCTGCTCGAGTTTCTCGAGTGGTGCGAGGATCTCAAGATGCAGCCCGTGCTCGCTGTCTATGCCGGATATTCACTGGCGGGGGAGCATGTAGATCCGGGCACCGCGCTCGAGCCCTACGTGCAGGATGCGCTCGACGAGATTGAGTACGTCACCGGCGGCACCGATACGAAATGGGGAGCCGAGCGCGTCAAGGACGGCCACCCTGACCCGTTCCCGCTCCACTATGTTGAAGTCGGCAACGAGGACGGCTTTGACAAATCCGGCTCTTACGACGGCCGCTACGCGCAGTTCTATCACGCCATTAAGCAGCGTTATCCCGACCTCCAGATCATCGCCACCACTGCCGTGAAAGGCATCACGCCCGATGTGCTCGACGAGCACTTTTACATGTCGGCCGCGGAGTCGTTTTCTCAAGCGCATCACTACGACGCCGCCGACCGCAAGGGACCGAAGATTTTTGTCGGCGAGTGGGCCACGCGCGAGGGCGATCCCACGCCGGACCTGGAAGCTGCTCTCGGCGATGCCGCCTGGCTTACAGGCCTTGAGCGCAACAGCGATCTCATTGTCATGGCCAGCTACGCGCCGCTCTTTGTCAACATCAATCCCGGCGGCATGCAGTGGGCGCCAGATCTCATCGGCTATAACGCGCTCTCGAGCTACGGCTCGCCGAGTTATTGGGCGCAGGTCATGTTCTCTTCGCATCTCGGAACCGAAGTTGTGCCCACTACGCTCGCCAACGCGCCCGCGCGCGTCTTCGCTTCGGCTACGCGAGACGCAGGAACGCATAAGCTCTTCGTCAAAGTCGTCAACGCGACCTCGACCGCGCAGCCCTTCGGTATCGAACTCACGGGCGTGGGCAAGGTCGCGCGAACCGCCACGCTCACTACATTGAGCGGCAAAACGCCCAATGCGACCAACACCATCGCCGACCCCAAAGCCGTCGCGCCCATTTCAGAAACCGTCAGCGTCGCGGGCCCAAAGTTCACGCATACATTCGCGCCGTACTCGATCAATGTGCTGGAGTTGAGCTACTGATCCCCATTGTTGGCAGGAGCGGAAGCTTCGAGGAAGCTTCCAGGTTTCGCCGCCACTCGGGTAAAGTAAAGTCATTGTGATTATCGACTTCGCCAGGCGCGCGCATGACCATAACTGGGAGATGGATCCCATTACGCGCTCGCTGCTCGACACTGATTTTTACAAGCTCCTCATGCTCCAGTTCATCTGGAAGAACTTCCCACAGACGCGTGCCACATTCACGCTGACTAATCGCACGGCATCCATGCGCCTGGGCGAAATGGTGAGCATCTCACAACTGCGAGACCAGCTCGATGCCACGCGCCGCCTGCGATTCCGCAAATCCGAGCTGGTCTGGCTTGCCGGTAACACATTCTTTGGCCGCCGCGGCATCTTCGAACCCGCCTTTCTCGATTGGCTCGAGCACGATTTTCAACTTTCGGAATACGATCTCTCAGTCCACGATGGCCAGATTCAGATTCGCTTTGAAGGACTCTGGTCCGGAACCTCTATGTGGGAAATCTATGCACTCTCAGAGATCGGCGAGTTGAAGACCCGCGCCGCACTCAAGCCGTTAAGCGAGCTCGAGCTCGACATTCTGTACGCGCGCGCCAAATCCCGGCTCTGGGAAAAGATGGAGCGCCTGCGCGGTGTTCCGGATCTCAGCATCAGCGATTTCGGCACGCGCCGCAGACACAGCTTTCTTTGGCACGAGTACGTCGTCAACTCCATGCGCGATACCATCGGCGACGGCTTTTCTGGAACCTCCAACGCCTACCTCGCCTACAAGCACGATCTGGAGGCGATCGGCACCAACGGTCACGAGTTGCCCATGGCCATGGCCGCTCTGGCCCACGATGACGAGGAGCTACGCAGATCGCAGTACGCGTTGCTTGAACTGTGGCAGCGCAGCTATCAGGGGGAATTGCTCATTCTGCTCCCTGATACATTCGGGACCACTCAGTTTCTCCGCGGCGCGCCCGACTGGGTCGCAAACTGGACGGGCCAGCGCATCGACAGCAAAGACGCCTACGTTGCCGGCGACGAGTATATCGTGTGGCTTGAGCGCCATGGCCGCGACCCGCGACAGAAGCGCCTCATCGCGAGTGACGCCCTCGACGTGGAGCAGATTCTGGGCCTTCACGCGTACTTCGCCGGCAAGTTACTCAACGGCGCGACGCCCGACGATTTCCGATCCGCTGCAGACTTTAAGGATCCAGGCCGCTGGATTCCCAACCGCCGCATCCGCTTCAGCGCAGGCTGGGGCACGCTCCTTACCAATGACTTTCGCGGTTGCAACCCCAAAGACAATGATGATTTTAATCCCGTCGGCCTTGTTTGCAAGCTCAGCGAAGTCGATGGCAGGCCGGCAGTCAAGCTCTCTGACAACTACTCCAAGGCCATGGGTGATCCTGCCGAAGCCGAGCGTTATCGCCGCGTATTTGGCGTGGCCGGCGTTGCCGACATTCCCGTCCTGACGTGATCTCTTCGGCATCAAACGCGGCTCAGCTTCGGCAGGAGCTCATGCTGCGCAATCACAGCTACGCGCGCGGCCGCGCACACGTTGAGAGCTACGGCAGCTCGCCGGTCATCGTGTATGAGCCGGAAAATGGCCGTCACGGCAACTTCTTCGATCCAGCCTACGAAGCTATCGCCGCAAATCCCGATTGGATGCGCCGTTTCGACAAAGTCCACGCCCAGGCCGCGCGTTCGTTGCCCAAACCGCAATCTGATCCTGCACGGCGTTGGCGCGAGCTCGACTCCTCCATGAGCTCCGATGCACTGCTGATGAATATCTTCTGCACGCCGGGTGTCGCCGATTCAGGAAAAGTGCTCAACGCGCTGGGTGTCGACGGAACCGCCGAACTCGCCTTCGGTTGGAAGGCGCGCGTTCCATTGACAAACGGCCGCTTTGATCGCACCGAGGTCGACATGCGCGTCGGTTCCCTTCTGGTCGAGGCAAAACTCACTGAAGTCGGCTTCCAAACGCGCACCGCTGCCATTGTGGAGGCCTACCGAGACTTCGACATTGTCTTTGACCGCGACCGCCTTCCGCGCGTTGAAATTGCCACGTCGCGCTGGTTGCGTGCCAGCGAGTTTCCAGAAAATACATCGCAGGAATTCGAAAGCATCGTCGCGGATCCTGCCCTCGTCTCGGGCGTCGACACTGTCTTTCGCCCGCCCGGCGAATCTGGCTACGCTGGCTATCAGCTCATTCGAAGCGTCCTTGCTGCCTACGCGACCGACACGAGCTTCTGCGTCATCCATGATGAACGCCGACCCGATCTGCGCGAAGAGTGGTTTCAGATCATGGCCGCCGTCAAAAGCGCCGCATTAAGTGTGCGCCTCAAGGTCTTGACCTGGCAGGAATTGGCCGCACTCGTTCCTGAGGCACTTCAGGAATTCCTGGATGTGAAGTATGGCATCGTTGCTCCCGGCAAGATGCCCTCGCCGATTGGCGAAGCTGCCGAGTTTCCCGGCTGATTTCTCGGGCGTCCCTAAAGTCCCAGAATCTTCCGATTTCTCTTGGCGTCCGTCTCGCCACCGGCGAAGTCGTCGAATGCACGATCGGTCCCGCGGATGATCTGGTCGCGCACAAACTTCGCGCCCTCCGCCGCGCCCTGTTCTGGATGCTTGATGCAGCACTCCCACTCCACCACGGCCCATCCCGGATAGTCGTACTGCGCCATCTTGCTGAACACTTGTTTGAAATCGATCTGCCCGTCACCGAGTGAGCGAAATCTTCCCGGCCTGTCGATCCACTCCTGATAACCGCCGTAAACTCCCGATCGCCCGCTCGGCCGGAACTCCGCGTCCTTCACGTGAAGCGCGCGCACACGATCGTGATAGAGATCGAGGAAAGCCAGATAATCCATCTGCTGCAAAACCATGTGGCTTGGATCGTACAGAATATTGGCGCGCGGATGATCACCGACCGCTCCGAGAAAACGCTCGAACGTCGCGCCGTCATGCAAATCCTCGCCCGGATGCAGCTCGAAGCAAACATTCACTCCCGCATCCTCAAACGCATTCAGGATGGGCAGCCAGCGCCGCCCGAGTTCCTTGAACGCCTCGTCAATCAGTCCTGCCGGTCGTTGCGGCCATGGATAGAAAAACGGCCAAGCCAGCGCACCTGAAAATGTTGCATGAGCATCCAATCCCAGGTTGCGGCTCGCTTTGGCCGCCCACCACAATTGTTCGACTGCCCATGCGGTCCGCGCCTTCGCGTTTCCGTGGAGTTCCCGCGGCGCAAAAGCATCGAGCAGCGTATCGAATGCCGGGTGGCTCGCCACCAGCTGGCCCTGTAAATGCGTTGAAAGCTCCGTAATCGCCAACCCGGCCTGCGCGGCGATGCCTTTCAACTCGTCGCAGTACGATTGGCTTTCGGCAGCACGCTCCAGATCGAACAGCCTCCGGTCCCAGCTTGGAATCTGGATGCCCACGTATCCGTGTCCCGCCGCCCACTTCACCATGCCCCCGAGTGTGTTGTAGGGAGCCTCATCGCCTGCGAACTGCGCCAGAAAAATCCCCGGCCCCTTGATCGTTCTCATGGTTCCTCCTCACAGCCTCGCACACGGCTCTAGAAATCAACCCAAGCTTCCCTACGGTTGCTCTCAATCGCGCGCTCAATAAACCGCATTCCCCTCACTCCTGCTCTAATCCCAGGCAGAGTGGCCGGTAACGAGCTTCCCTTGCTTTCCCTCCACGCAATCAGCGCGTCGGCAAACTCGCGATACAGCACTGCGAAAGCCTCAAGATAGCCCTCCGGATGTCCCGCAGGAGTGCGTGCCGCGGCCTTTGCATCGCTGCTCAGGTAGCTCGCGGCCGCGTGGTGAATCTCCTCTGGCCCGTCGAGCCTTTTCAGAATCAGTCGATTTGGATCCTGTTGCCGCCACTCGATCGATCCCTCTTCGCCATAAATCCGCAGCAGCAGCTCGTTCATCTCCCCTGCCGCGACTTGTGAGCATGCGAGAGTCCCTGCTGCACCATTGCTCATCCTCACGAATGCGTTGCAATCGTCGTCCAGCTTGCGCCCCGCCACGACCGAGCGAAGCGTAGCGTTAATTTCCGTTACTTCCAGGCCGCTCACATATTCAAGCAGGTGAAACGCATGCGTCCCGATGTCTCCGATTGCACCTCCCGGGCCGCTTCGTGCCGGATCACTCCGCCATTCCGCCTGTTTGTGGCCAGTGGTCTCGATCGGCCGGCTCAGCCATCCCTGAAAATATTCGACGGCCACTTTGCGAATCGTTCCCAGCTTGCCTGCCGCACACATGGCCCGCGCCTCGCGCACCATCTGGTAGCCCGCATAGGTGTGCGTCAGCCCATACGGCAGTCCAGCCTTCTTTACCGCGGCCTCCAGCTTCAGTGCCTCTTCATAGGTTGCGGTCAGTGGCTTATCGCTCATCACCGGAAGGCCCGCTTCCAGCGCCGCCAGCGCGACAGGCAAATGCAGGTGATTCGGCGTAACGATCGCTACAAAGTCGATCGAATCTGGCCGCTTGCGCTCGGCTTCGATCATCTCCCTATAGTTCGAATAAGCCCGCGTCGGATCAATGTGGAATGCCCTGCCCGCTTCGCGCGAGCGCTCCGCCGACTGCGAGAACGCTCCGGCAACCAGCTCGATCTTTCCATCCAGCTCCGCTGCGATACGGTGCACGGGACCAATGAACGCGCCCGGTCCTCCGCCCACCATCCCCATGCGTAGCTTGCGCTCTTCCTTCATCACTCTCTCAATCCTGCCAGTCCGATGCTCCCTCGGATTCTGTTTTTTCTATTCCCTGTTCCCTATTCCCTGCCTTTACACGTTCACTCCGCTTGCTAGGTAGCCGCCGTCAACAGCAAGCACCTCACCCGTCACGAACCCCGACGCCTCCGACGCCAGAAAAATCGCCGGACCCACCACTTCCCGTGGCTTCCCAAAGCGGTGCATCGGTGTGCGGATCAGCAGCTCTTCGCCGCGCTGCGTATCCTTCACCATGGGCGCGCTCATATCCGTGGAAAACACTCCAGGAGCGATCGCGTTCACATTCACGCCAGTCTCGGCCAATTCGATCGCCAGTGTCTTGGTTAGCGAGGCCACCGCGCTCTTGCTGGCGCCATACGCCGCTAGTTGGTACGACCCGCGAAATGCCGTCGACGATGCAACGTTAATGATGCGTCCGTAGTGCGCGTTGACCATCGTCCTGCCGAAAATCTGGCAAGCACGCATGGTTCCCGTCAGGTTGGTATCGATAATCTTCGACCATTCCGCTTCATCCTCATCGAGTGTCGGAGCCTTTTTTGCCATGCCCGCGGCATTCACCAGGATGTCGACTTTGCCAAACGTCGCGATCACTGCGTCGTGCAGTCGCTGGATCGATGCGCGATCCAAAACATCGCAAGCAACACGCAGGGTCCGTCGGCTCAGCGCCTCAATCTCTTGGGCCACCGCGTCGACGTGCTCATGCCCCCGCGAGCTCGCCACGACATCTGCTCCAGCAGCAGCAAAACCAAGCGCAATCTCTCGCCCCAGGCCGGTCGTCCCGCCGGTAATCACCGCAACCCGCCCGTCCAACTCAAAAAGTTCTTGCCCCTTCAATCAATCCTCCCGCCGCCCGCGCCCGCCGTTCGTTTCTCGCCATGCAAATCCCGGCGTTCATTTGATCCTCAAACACCCCTAGCCTAAATGATCTCCCTTCCGCAGTTTTTCCCTGCTTGCTTCACTGACCGTTGGCGCTGGGGTGAGCTAAAGTATTCATTGACCATGAATCCGATCTCAATTCCCGAATCCGGCCGTCGCTGGGATTGCGTCAGTCTCGGTGAAGTGATGCTTCGCCTCGATCCCGGCGAAGGCCGAATCCACACCGCACGCCAATTTCAAGTGTGGGAAGGCGGCGGCGAATACAACGTCGCGCGTGGCCTGCGCCGCTGCTTTGGCATGCGCGCCGCAGTCGCTACCGCCCTCGCCGACAATCCCGTTGGCCGCCTCGTCGAGGACCTTATCCTGAATGGTGGCGTCGACCCTTCGCTCATTCGCTGGGTTCCATACGATGGCGTCGGCCGCACCGTCCGCAACGGTCTCAACTTTACTGAGCGTGGATTCGGCGTGCGAGCCGCCGCCGGCTGCTCCGACCGCGGCCACACTGCCATCAGCCAGGTCAATCGCGGTGACTTCGATTGGGAATCGATCTTCGGTTCTTCGAATGGTTCGCGCTGGCTCCATACCGGCGGCATCTTCGCCGCGCTTTCCGTTTCTACCGCCGACGTGGCTGTTGAAGCGATGGACGCCGCGCGCAAATACTCCACACCCATCTCCTACGACCTAAACTTCCGCGACTCGCTCTGGAAATCCATTGGCGGCAAAGCCAAGGCGCAGGAGGTCAACCGCGCCATCGTCGGCAAAGTCGACGTTCTGCTTGGCAATGAAGAAGATTTTTCCGCCATGCTCGGCATTGCCGTCAAAGGCGTCAGCGATGACTTTGCGGAGCTCCCTATCGCCGGCTACGAGGAGATGCTTCGCGAAGTGGCCGCCGCTTATCCGAACTTGAAGCTGATCGCGAGCACGCTGCGCATCGTGCAATCCGCGAGCCGCAACGCCTGGGGCGCGATTGCGTTCTATGAGGATAAGATCGTGCACGTTCCGCAGCGCGACATTGATATCCTTGACCGCGTCGGCGGTGGTGACAGCTTCGCCTCAGGGCTGATTTACGGTCTTCTCGCGGGCAAAGGCATCGACTGGGCCGTCAAATGCGGCGTGGCTCACGGAGCCCTCGCCATGACCACTCCTGGCGACACCAGCATGGCGACACTCGCAGAAGTCGAACGCGTCATCCAGGGAGGCTCGGCGCGCATTGCGCGATAGTTTTTTGCAGTTCGAGGAACCCATGACTGAAACAACCCAGCAGATCATCGAACGCGTTGGCCTCATTCCTGTTCTCCGTGCGAAGAGCATTGCGCAGGGCCGTGCTGTTGTTGATGCCATGATCGCCGGCGGCGTCACGGTTGTCGAAGTCACGATGACCGTTCCCGGCGCGATCGATCTGCTCAAGGAGCTCCAAAAAGCCTACGGCTCCGATCTCCTGCTCGGCTCCGGCACGGTCACGACCGCCGATCAGGCCCAGGCCACCATCGATGCCGGCGCGGAGTTCGTCGTCAGCCCGAGTTTGCATCCTGAAGTAATCCGCGTGGCCAAGGCCAACAAAAAAATCTCCTGCCCCGGTGCGCTCACGCCCACTGAAGCCATCACCGCCTGGAGTGCCGGAGCTGATTACGTCAAAATATTTCCCTGCTCCGCCGTCGGCGGCGCCAGCTATCTCAAGTCGCTGCTCGCGCCCTTTCCGCACCTCAAGCTCATTCCCACTGGCGGGGTCACGCTCCAAACGGCAGCGAGCTTTATCGAGGCCGGCGCACGCGCGCTCGGCGTCGGCAGCGATCT
>Ga0181535_10002789_pt1 | contig 20927 bp, 21 predicted proteins | sample PEATcosm2014_Bin_44_FD_119774 | JGI IMG/M metagenome (GOLD analysis project Ga0181535, IMG submission 119774) | Peatland microbial communities from MTU Mesocosm Facility, Houghton, MI, USA - PEATcosm2014_Bin17_30_metaG | ecosystem: Environmental > Terrestrial > Soil > Wetlands > Peat | place... | reverse complement strand
CGGAGGGCATGCCATAAAGATAAGGACGGCCTTGGATGGTGAAAAAATACTTGCCCTTGATACCAAAGAATATCATCCCCGGCAGGATGACCTTGTCATAGCCGACGCAACTTCCCCTGTGGCCCTTGCCGGCATAATGGGCGGAGAGAGCTATTCCGTCGGGGCGGATACCGTCGATGTTATCCTGGAGTCAGCTTATTTTCAGCCAAAAGGCGTAAGAAAAACCTCAAGACGGCTCGGAGTTTCGTCAGACTCTTCCTATAGATTTGAGCGCGGTATCGACATAGACAATGTCGTGGTTGCCCTCAACCGGGCTTCATCGCTTATTGCGGCCACCGCAGGCGGAAAAATATCTTCGGACTTCATCGACATTTACCCGGAAAAAAGCGTAAAAAAGTCCATCGATTTGCGTTTTGACAGGGTCAATTCCATACTGGGAACCGCTTTTACACCCGTACAGATAAACGAAATGGCCTCAGCCCTTTTCTTTGAGCCGTCATCCGTTGGATCCGGCTCGGTTAAGGTTTCTGTTCCATCGCATAGGGCCGACATCTTCGAAGAGATCGATATAATTGAGGATATTGCACAGATATACGGCTACAATAATATCCCCCTGACGCTTCCGGCTTCGGCTATTTCCACAGGCAAGGAACAAAATATCAACCTGTTCAAGAAACGGCTTTGCCTGGCGGCTTCCTTCTACGGTTTCTCCGAGGTTTACAATTATTCTTTCATGAACAACAGGCTTTTAAAGGAAATTAATGCACCGGGCTATATGATGGACGGCGCGGTCGCTTTAAAGAACCCTTTTAACGACGAGGAAACGCATCTTAAAACCACGCTTGTGTGCGACCTGGTAAAGAACCTGATCACCAATTATAACAACGAGAACCAGGACGTACATTTATTTGAGTCCGCCAATATTTTCAGCAAGAACGGCGACGGCTACCGTCAAAAGCCGTTCTTTTCCGCCATATCTTACGGCAGCCTGATAGAACGGGCTTATAACGGCAAGGAATTTACCTCCGATTTCAACTACATAAAGTCTCTTGTCGAGGCGCTTGTTTCCATCGCTTCTCCGCAAGCCTCTGTCTCCTGGGAGCTGGAAGGCTCCGATGATATTTATGATTTTAAATGCGCCGTCATCGTTTCCGGAAAACGCATCGGCACCGCGGGCGGTCTTAACAATTCCATATTATACGACAACAAACTCAAACTGAAGGCCAATATGTTCGAACTCGACATCGATGCGCTTTTTCAGTTCCATGATGATAATGTAAAATACAGCCCTATATCCCGTTACCCTTCTGTAAAACGCGATATTTCCCTTATAGTCGACGATTCGGTGCCTCAGGGACGCCTTGAGTCCATAATAAATTCCGATTTCAGGTCTTTGATAAGGAATATTACCCTCTTTGACCTTTATAAAGGCGGCCAGGTTCCGGACGGCCATAAATCCTTAAGCTTCAATATTGTATTCCAATCGGACAAGAAAACATTGTCCGAGGCGGAGATAAATAAATTCATGGAAAGGATAATTTCGCGCCTAAAAAACGAAGTAAACGCGGAATTACGGTCATAAAATGCCGCTTATAGCCCTCTACATACTTGAGGCAAGGATAAAAGAGCTGCTTATTATGGTCGGGCACCTGAACGAAGAAAATGCCCGGCTTAAGGAACGTTTAAAATCGTCCCCTGCTTCCAGCGCATCAATTAGTCCGGCGGATTCGGCGCCCGGGGGCGCCGGCATTGAACTAAAGAACGAGATTGAAAGCCTTAAAAGGACCGTTATCAAATATAAGAACGACCGGAACCAGGTATATACGAGGCTTGCCGGCGCGCTGCGGCAGATAGATGAATTAACAAATAAGGGGTAATATGGATAAATCAGTCATAACCGTCAACATTTTCGGCAACGAATACACCATAAAGGGTGTAGCCAAACCCGACTATATTATTTCCCTTGCGAATTATCTTAATAATAAAATGAGCGAGGTCCAGGAAGCCACCGGCCTGAAGGATGCGAAGAAAATAGCGATACTTGCCGCCATTAATATTTCCGATGAAATGTTCGAGGCTAAAAAATCCATGAAAGATTCCTTTGTTTCCAACGATCAGCTTGCGCTGATCAGGAACAGGGTCGAAGATTTGATTGCGATGATTGATTCAAATATTCCGCCCGAACTCATAACCGTGCAAAACGAGGCTGATTCCGCGCCGGCGGCCCGGGACCAACAGGTTCCCGTTGCAAAGGGACCAAGCGACACCACGGCAAACGAAGATGTCAATAACAGCAACAGCGGACCGGCTGAAAAGGAAGAGAACGACCGGAAATAGAAGTTGTTACCGCCCGTCAAAAACCCCCGTCTTTATCCGTTTTAAAAAAATAGGCTCCATAATTCCCTCGTGTTCCCGTATTGACCCATCCCGCCGCGGCAATTCCTCCGTCTTCCTGCACCTGAATGTTCCCCAGGTAATCGTCGCCTTTTCCGCCATAATGCCTGATCCACAATGTATTTCCAGAGCTGTCTGTCTTTATCAATGCTATGTCCGAACTTCCGTAACTGTAGGATTCGGAAGTCGCGCCTATTACCATGGAGCCGTCGTTGCACTCCCTTACGGTAACCCCCTGGTCAACTCCGGGGCCGCCGAAAGTTTTCGACCACAATGAATTTCCCATGGAGTCAGTTTCCAGAAGCAGTATATCGGAATCTTTTTTCTGTCCGGAGGTCGACGTGCCTATAAGCGCGTAATTTCCGGATGATAATTTTATAACGCCGGAGCATGAGTCGTCGTCCGGTCCTCCGTAGGTTTTCATCCATAGCGTGTTTCCCCTGCCGTCCACTTTTATCATGATAATATTATTGTTTTTAACGCCAAACGACGATGTAGTTCCCGCCACTATAAATCCGTTGTCTTTTGAGTCAATAACGCACGCGGCCTGGTCCGACCTTTTACCGCCTATCGCCCTTGTCCATAACGAATTTCCCTCCGAATCCGTCCTAACCAGATAAATATCGTATATATCCCTCTTTTTGAACGAATCAGACAATCCTGCAAGAAGGAACCCCCCGTCGGGCGTCTCCACTATCGAATATGCCTCGTCCCTGCCTTTCCCGCCGAAAGTTTTTGCATATTTTAAATTCCCGTTAGGATCGGTCCGGATGAGATAAAAATCGTTGTTGCCGGCGCCAAAAGACGAGGTATAGCCGGCTGCGGCAAAATCCCCGTTTTCAGCCATGATCACCGAGAATATCCTGTCGTCATTTTGCCCGCCAAAAGTGTTTTCCCATTTTTTATGGCCCAGTTTGTCGAGTTTCATCAGGAATGAGTCGACATACCCGATTCCGGATGACGTCGTCATACCGGCCAGCAAATATCCGTCCGCCGTAATTATCAGATCCCTGGCAGCGTCATATTTTGCCCCGCCGAAAGTTTCGGCTTTTATCGGCCTGCCCGGAGAATTTAAAAACACAAGAACGAACGCCGCAGCAGCAGCACATGACAATAATGCGGTATAAATATATTTTTTCATTGTTTTCCTTTCATGAGGGCAATTTGGCCGTTTTACAGTATCTTATTGACCTTGTTATTGGATCGGTAAACATAAACAAGAACTTCCGCGATAAGTTTGTAAAGCTCCGGCGGTATTTCCTGACCCAGGTCGAGTTTTGATAATACCTCGATAAGGTCAGGATCCTCATGTATCGGTATGTTATTTTGTTCCGCCAATTCAATGATTTTGTCGGCAATGGAACCTTTTCCTTTGGCAACTACCCTCGGGGCGTTGTCTTTTACCTTGTCATAATGGACTGCAAGGGCGGATTTTTTCGTTATTCCCGCGCTGTTGCCTTTTTTTTCCATTTGGATCAGGCCTTCAAATTAATTCTTCCGAGATTGACATAACCGCCGGATGCATCCTGTGCGGTTCCACCGTTATCATCCGACGCAAGCTGTAAATTGAAATTTTTAACATTATAGCTCATTGAGCCCAGGCCTTTTACAAAATCATTTTTTCCCCTCATCAGGACCTGTTTCGCCTTTTCATTCTCAAGCGTGATATTGCATTCGACGTCCTTTTTATATATTGTCATGGATATTTTAACGCTTCCAAGGTTCGATGTATTAAGGACAAACACAAGGTTGACCGGCATGGATTTCTCGATATTTTCCTTGAGAGATCCTTTCCTGTACCAGACCTGAAGTTCACCGTTAAAAAAATTGTTGTTAATAAGTATCGGAAGCTGGGCATAAAGCATCTCATAAGATACTGGTTTTTGATTAATAAATTGTATTGCGTTCAGGTTCGTAAGGACGTCTCCGGCCTTGTCCTTCATCACCTGTATGGTTTCCTTTTGCAAAGGATCCGAAATTTTCTGCGTATTTGACTGGGTAATTTCATTATCGAGCCTTATCAACTCCGCTTTCAGGTTATCCCTGGCGCTGATCATCTGAGGAAGCTTGTCCACGTCCACTCCCGGGGCCGCCTGGCTCAGGACTTTCGCAAGGTTGTTTTCCTGGTTCAATCCGGATTTATCTATTAAATTGGCTATCTGCGCCTGCATAACCTGCGGTTTCAGGTCCGGATCGTTTGTGTTTATCGACATCTGCTGCATCATCGACCTTATATTCGTGCTCATCCGGGAGATGTTTCCGATAAAAGCGCTTGTGGACGGATTTACAGGCGCGTTATTACTCGCATCCTCAAACTTGTTTATTGCATTGTTTAACCCCTGCATGTTCTGGTTCAATTTCATATCGTCCTTGAAGTACCTGGCCATAATATCCACAAAAGTGCCGTTATCAACGGGTAAATTCCTTGATTTAAGGAAAGCAAGCGCCTCGATGGTCGATTCCACGTCGACCTGCGGGTTGACTTTTATATTTGCCGGAAGCTTTACGTCCAACACCTGCGGAGGTTTTACAACCGGCGAATTTGCGTTAAGGTCCGTGAAATTTTTTACCGCCGAATTAAAGGCGGTATATTGCGGCGGCGAAACCTCGAAATTTCCGGGATCCGCAGGCAAATTTATTTGTTTTATCAGGTCCGTAAGGTTGTTGAATATCCGGTTTATTTCGGTTTGCGCCGCGGCTGTGGCGGTGATCCCTTGATTGTTCTGCTGGATAACCGGGGTGTTGTTCAGGGAAGACAGGTCTTCGTTTAGTTTGGAAATAGCCGCCGCAATGTCATTTACGTTCTGCTCCAGATTGACATCCCCGGGATTCGTAACGCTTTTCTGCAATGCCGCAAAAGTATCCCTTACCTGTGCCAGCGTGGCCCTGCTTTCCTGAGGCAAAACATTGGCTATATCGGGCTTTGCGGATACAAAAGAAAGCTGCGGAGCGCTTTCTGGAACGGCCATAAGCTTTGGTATGATTGCGTTTTTCAACGAACTTAGCATCTGCGCCGATGTCCCGCTCTGGCCGGACGCGGAATTCGATATGTTTTCAATTGCGTCCTTCAGAGCGCTGAACTTCACCTCGATATCTCCGTTGTTGATCCTGTTTATGATCACGCCTCCCGAAATGTTGGAGGAAGCAGCTCCGCTATTCAATGCACCGACTATCGTCTGCGCATCGGATACCGACAGATTTCCTTCATTGAGCGACAAGACAGCAATATTTCTCACAAGGTCCGCATCGGCGTTCTTTATGTTGACAGTTATGGTATTACCTTCCAGCGATATTTTTATATCCTGCGAAGCCGCCGTAACATTGCCCACCGTGCCCATTATGTTCAACAGCCTTGCAGCGCTCGGTGACTGTATCGCCGGGAAAAATGTCTGCGGCAATATCCCCGGTGTCTGGGCTTGCCCTGTTGCAGGAGCAGAGGCTGCGGTTTGCTGCGTGGAACCCTGTATAAGGTCGTTTATAAGGGACTGTACTGAGCTTTGCTGCGGAGCAGCCGCTTGTTCCTGCACCTGCCGGCCCGTCGCAGCCTCCTGAATTGCCTGTTTCTGGTTTATAAGCTGCTGTTGGCCTTCGGACTGTTGAATGACCTGCTGCTGTTGCGTTATTGCCTGTTGCTGAACCACCTGCGCCTGTTGCTGAGTTACGGCCGCCTGCTGTATCTGCTGTTGGGTCGCGGATGTCGCCTGATCGGACGTGGCATCCCGGGCGGAAAGCAATACCGCCTCATTGTTAAGCCTGAACATATTATTCAGAACAATAAGCTTGGCTGCCTGTGGTGTCTCTATATTGGTGGCGCTTATATCTATCCCTTTGGCATCCAGATAACTTTTCAGGGCTGAATTAACGTCATTTATATTCTGAGCCGTTACAGGCAGATGATAATCCATTAGTTTCTGGGCAATAAATATATTCTGTTCGTTTACCGGCACCTTAAGATCGTTAAGCATGGTTATTATTTGCTGGGCTGTTACAGACTGATTGGCGGCAATGTCCACGCCGCGGCCCAGCTCGGACGCCGCATTATTCGCGATAAGTTTCATGAATATCTGATCGTTTACCTGTGAAACCTGGGCGTTGATTATATCTCCCGGATTTAATGATGCCCCCTGTGGCAGTTCCGATATAATATTGTATCCCTTAAAATTTATTATTGCCTTGTTATCGCCCTGAATAACATCTATCACTTTTCCACGGATCAGGTCCCCTGCTTTAACGGTCGCCAAAAAATCCTGAATATTCTTATCCGTCGAAAAAAGCAGCTCCAGTGCGTTGTTATTTACCCCTGTTATGGCCATTTTTACCTCGTAAAATTAATATTAAATTCTTCATCCGTAAAGATATATCGGAAAAAAAGCGATATACTTTAACTAAAAAATCAAGAGGCCCCGGGGAGCCGCCCTATTTTTTTATATTTCTTATAAGCTCGATTTCCCCTCTTGAAAGCCCGGTTACTTTTGCTATATCTTCAATGGATATGCCGCTTTTTATAAGGCTATTAATATGCTGGTATTTTTCCCTGCCGGACTGCTTTGATTCATTGATCGCGGCCGCCTCCCTGGCTTCTTCCGCCGTATTAAGCATGAATTTCGGCTGCAAGACCGTTTCCTCTGCCGGTTTGAAGCTGAAAAGATCCTCGTCTTTTGTTTCTTCCCCGGCGGCAGGCTCTTCGTTTATGGCGCTCTTGTATTCGGCCTGCCTGCGCAGCTGGTTGCGCTCCAGCAGGTATTTTAACTCGTTGATCCTGGTGTCCGCCGACCTGAGGGTGTCTTCAAGCTGGGCTTTTTTGTTTTCCATGTCCTTTATAGACGACTGCGCAGAAGAATTAAGTTCCTCAATTAGGTTTTTCAGGTTCTGCTGGAATTCGATAAGGTCAAAGCCCTCCAATTCGGAGGATAGTTCTGATTTCTTTTGTGGCGGAGCTTTCCTTATGGACAGCAACATGATGACGACGCCGATCAGAATAACGTTCAACACTGTCAGTAATATAAGCTGCATTTTTTTTCCTTTTTAAATTTTGATATCAATCATGCGGCCGGAAACACCGTTGTTGTCCGGGGCGTGATCATCATCGTTTTTTTTTGCGTCAACGGTCTTTTGGCCGGGTTTTGTCCATCTTTTTTGTTTGTTTTCATCTGAAGATATTTGCTTGCTGTTTGGTTCCTCTGCGGTTTCCTGCGGCTGGGAAAGTCTTTCTTCGGTCTTATCATTAATGGCCATGGCATTTTGAGATTGCGTAAGCTGGCCCTGCTGCTGGTTGATATGCTGCTGTTTATCCACGGAATTGGCTGCGTTAAGCATTATCTGGACATCATAAAGTCTCATAAACGCACTCCTCTTGCCGTTTAAATAGAACTACCCGGAATACGGCAGTACCTGGATTTCGCCGTTCTTCTCGACGAAAGTGGCGTATTTCAATTCATCAGTGATGGTTCGCTGGACCTTGTTTATTACTATTTTTACCCCGGTATAAACAAGGCCGAGGCAGTTTACCTTTCCGCGCTTGCTCGTCTGCATCTCTTTTGCCTTCGCTTCAAGTTTGGCCTTGATCTCTTCCCATTTTTTCTGGTCAGTCATAAGTTTAAACTGTGTCCTTGTAAGCTTGGCCATCATATCCCGTTTATCCGGCGGAAGGTTGCCGCCGCTCTTTGCCTGAAGGTCTTTAAGGAATAAAATACCTTTTTTTGTTTTATCGAGCTGGTCGTCTATGACTTTCAGCTCATTTACTGCCTTGTTCATTTCTTCCCTCATTTTGGGCGTTTCACCTATGGATATTTCCGTAGGCGTGGCCATTTTGGCCCCTATTTCCTTTGCGGATACTTCATGCGCCGCCGCTATCGTACCGCCCACAAGAAGTCCTTTTGCGCCCTGGACCAGTATCTTATCCCCGGATATAAGGGTCGAATGCATGGCAGCCTCGTTCACTATTATCGATTTTTCCGTTTCTATATTAGAGTTCCTGATATATTTTGCCGTTACTTCCCCTCCGGCCGTGACCTTTGATTTCACTATTCCGCCCTTAACGCTTACTTTGCCGCCGCATATAAGTGTTGATGAATCCGCCACATCGTCTATGATAATGTCCTCGCCGGCCTTGATTGTGAATTCTCCGACGCTTCCGTGCACTATAACCGTCCCGACAAAATCGACGTTGCCTATTGCAAGCGAAACATCGCCCTGTATCTCGTATATTTCAAGGACTTCAAGTTTGTTGTTTTTATATACAACCTGCCCGTCGTTTACTGCGACATAAAGTTCCGCGTTTCCGACCGCCTGCTCAACGCCTTTGCCGAACACAAATTTCACATCGTTTCCTGGCGTGGCCTTGATTTCCTTTCCCGTCACCGTCATTCCGTTGACTCCGTTGGTCGGGGAAACTTTTCTTGCCAGCGCTTCGCCCTTCTTGACGTTCTGAATCGATTTTACATTTTTATAATCAACTTTGTCCGCATCCGCTTCGGTGGCGGCAGCCGAGGCCGACTCGTCCATCTGGGCGTTTGTCTGGAACAAAAGCTCAAGTTTGGCGTCCTCGCCGTTTATCATGGAAATTCCCTCGGCCACAATATCCTCTATCGATTCAAGCAGCACCGTCGGGTCGTTCTTGGCTTCCATGGCGCGTTTTACCAGCTTTTCAATCACGCTCTCCTTTATGCCGAAAACTATGCCGTTCTCGGTAAGGGCGTTCTTCGCCGATTCCAGGGTTATTTCCTTGCCGCCTCCCTGTGGCGGAACTATGGTGAGCATTGCGACCATTTCCTCGGGGTTTACCTTGACAAATATCTGCCCGTCTTTCGCGTTCACAATTTCATGGACTATCAATATCTGCTGGCCCGTGGATTCCTTGACCGCGCGCTCGACGGCTGTCCAATCGATGTCTTTTGATTTGTATATGTCTTTTTGAAGCTCAACTTTTACAACGTTGAGCTCAACTTTTTTGCCTTTGCCTTTTGGCGGGAATACGGTCAAATAAAGCCCGTCTTCTTCCGTGCTTATTGTGGGGTAACCGTCCATATCAACCATTATTAGTTCACCTCTCCCTTTTCTATTTTTCTAAAGCCGCTTCTCAACTTTAGAATCAGCCTTGTGTGTATCTGGCACACTCTTGATTCCGAAACCTGCATTACCAGGCCTATTTCCTTTAATGTCATTTCTTTCCAGTAATACATTTCAAGGATATCCCTTTCATCCCTGTCAAGAATATCGATTATCGCCGCAAGCTGGTCTACCGCCTCTTTTTTCTCGAACTCCAGGGATATTGAATCGCTTTCACCTATAATATCCTCAAAATAGAATTTTTCCCCGTCATTATTGAGTATTTCACTGTCTATTGAAAGCAAAGATATGCCTTTCATTTTGTCCAATATATCATAAAACGCCTCATTTGTCATCCCTAAATCTTTAATAAGCTCCTCTTCGGATGCCGGCCGTCCAAGCTCTGATTCAAGTGTAACCATGGCAATTTCTATCTTTTTTGCCATTTCCCTGACATTTTTTGGCAGGACATCCTCCCTGCGCAATGTGTCTATAACAGCGCCCCTGATCCTTTTTGAGGCGAAAGTCTCAAATTTAAATTTCTTTTCCGGTTCAAAACGGTCAATAGCCTCAAGCAATCCTATAATACCTTCGATATACAGATCCTCGCGGTCGTTGGCCTTAACCCGTTCCGGAAGATGGGACACGATTTTATCCGTTAAATACTTTACCAGCGGCATGTAGTTTTTTACAATTGCATCCCTGTCTTTTTCGTCATTTGTCTTTTTGAATCTTCTCCATAGGTCGTCAATATTTATGTTATCCATTATTTTCGGTTCCCGAATATGTCGTTCATGAGGTCGTCGTCCTTGGAAACAATGTCCAGTTTTGATCCTTTATTTGCGGATTTCTTTTCATTTTTGCCGGCCGCTAAAGCGGACATTTCCGGGAGTCCCTCGACAAATTCCCCGGAAATATCGTCCTTCTTCTTTCCGGAAAATATTAGTATCATGGCATAGTATGTAACAACAAAAACAGCCGTTCCCGAAAGAACGGCTGAAAGTATAATGTCCAGTATTTCCCCGTTTATCCTGATAAGCCCGCCGATAAAAAAACCAAGCACACCCGCCAGAACGGCAACTTCAACTTCAATGTGTTCCCTGACGGAATTACCGCTCATTTTTTTCCAGGCTTGGACTTCACGCCTTCCCTTGTGATGTATTTAATGAGCTTTTGCCTTTCCGGTTCGTCAACCTGAAAAAATTTCACGATTGTCTCGAATTGTCCGCGTGAAAGTTCCCTGTTTCCGATCACCTCGCCCGCCATGTCAATATTGCCGGTCCCTATCTTGACGGTCATTTCAAGTTTTGTGCCTTTATCCAGCTTTTTGGATGTGAGCAATGTAAGCCCGTTTCCGCTGATCGAGTCGGTAAAAGATGTATCGGGAGCGATGCCTGTGCTTGCAAATTTATCAATTATTACCTTGTATTCCACTTCTATCCTTTTACTCAACCTGTAAAAATCACGCCTTTCCGCCATAATAAACCTCCTTTACTGGAATAAATCGAATATTCTCTTGAAAACTCCCCTTGACTGGGCGCCGTCTTTTACCGGATTCTTTTCATTTTCCCTGATAAAACGCATCGATACTTTTCCGGCGATCTCCTTTATGCACTCGGCCGCTTTTGTCCCCGGGTGCAGTACGGAAAATGGCTTTTGCGACATGACTCCGTCCGTCACATTCCTGTCCCTGTAGATGTAACCGAACGATTCCACAAAAACATTCAAGAAACGTCTCGCCAGCAATACCACCCTTGAAGCAATTTCTTTGGCCTCTTCCTTTGAATTTACCATGTTTACTATAAGTTTTAAAGGCACCGTGCTCTTGTTCAGCGAAGTCACTTTTATAAGGCCGTAAGCGTCCATTAAGGCGGTTGGTTCGGGAGTTGTTATGATTATTGAATAATCAGAGGCGTAAATAAAGCTCATTGTATTCTTGCTGATGCCCGCTCCCGTATCTATGAGCAGTATATCCACCATATCCTCGAGCTCCGATATTTTCTCTATAAATAAAGCCCTTTGCTGGTTGGTGACGTTTATGAGTTCCTTTACCCCGGAACCGTTGGCAAGGACTTTTATACCATATTCGGTTTCGGTTATTATATCCTTGAGGTCCTTTTCTCCCCTTATCACGTGTGCAAGGTTGTATTTCGGGTTTATTCCCAGAAGTATATCCACATTTGCCAGGCCAAGGTCCGCATCCAGGATCATGACTCTGTTCCCCATTTTTGAAAGCTCAATAGCGATATTTACGGTGAAATTGGATTTTCCCACGCCGCCTTTTCCGCTTGCCACGGCAATTACCTTGGTCGTGGGACAGCCTTCATGGCGCGGTTCGGCGCCGTCCTGTTCGTTATCCCCTGTAACGCCGTTTTCCTGGCCGTCCTGTTTTTTGGACTTTACCAGTTCCCTTAGCCTCTCTGCCTGATCCACGCTTCAAAGTCTCCTTTTATCACGAGTCTTGAAATTACTTTCGGGTCGGCGACTTCCAGGTCATCGGGGACGTTTTGCCCCACCGTCAGAAACGATATCGGGATGCCTCCGGAACCCACTGATAAGTTAAGGAGCATACCGTAGTTTTTTGTCTCGTCAAGTTTTGTAAAAAGCATCCTGTGTATGGGCACCATCCCGAAATTGTTGATTATGCTCAATGCGTCGAAATATTTTGTCACCGCCGATATCACGATATGTGTCTCAATAGGAGAATGCACTTCGAGGAATTCCTTTAATTCGGCAAGATGCTGCCTGTTCCTCGGGCTTCTTCCCGCGGTGTCGAAAAATATGAGGTCCTTGTCCAGGTGTTTGTTTATGACTTTTTTAAAATCCGCCGGTGTAAGCACTATTTCAACGGGAATCCCCATTATCTCGCCGTACTTTTTCAGCTGCAGGTCCGCCGCTATCCTGTAGGTGTCCGCGGTTATCATGACCACTGATTTGCCTTCGATGAGCGCGTATTTGGCCGCAAGTTTTGCGATGGTCGTGGTCTTTCCAACCCCGGTGGGTCCGATAAACGCCACCACTTTGGATGTGCCGGGCGTGGTTTTTATCGGGCCGGATACCTGCACCATATTTGAAAGATAGTCGTAAAGATATTGCTCTATGAATACTTTGTTGTTTATCTGTGTGTCGGTAAGCTGCGAATTGACATTTTGAAGGGTCCTGTAGACCAGGTTTTCCTCGACCCCGTTGTCTATAAGCATTTTCTGTATCCTTCCGATGCCGCTCTTTAAAGCCGGCCCCGTGGAAGTTGATCCAGAATTCTCGCGAACGGGCCTCAGTGAGCCGCTGAGGGAAACCTTGCCTTCGGAAAGTTCGCGCGCAAGCGTGTCGTTTTTCAGGCTTATATCCTCGACCCTGTTATAAACCTGGACCATTGGTTCGAGCCTTGGCTGAACGGGTATCTGCGGCCTCTGTTGCTGCTGGGATAATTGGCTTTTATATTGAGGCTGAATTGCGGGAGGCTGCGGGGTTGGTTTTTCATATGTTGCCGCCTGCTGCTGTTGCTGCTGTTGCCTAGGGCGGTCGATATTAATGTCAATTCCGGCGGTTACCTCGGTTGTTTCCCTTCCAAACACGCCGAAAATACCGCCTCTTTTGTATTTTTTCGTGTGTAATATTACGGCTTCGGGCCCGAAGTCCCGTTTTATCTTAGCAAGCGCTTCCTGGAGCGTTTCCGCTTCGAATTTTTTTATTCTCATAGATCAACTTTCACCGTCCCGACGGCCCTTACTTCTATTTTTGGCAGGATCTCGTTGTATGATAATACCGCCAGGTTTGGAAGAATTTTTTCCACTATCTTTCTCACATAACTTCTGATCATGGGCGAGCACAGTATCACCGGTTCATAATCCGTTCCGGCGCTCTTGCGGAATTCCGCTATAAGGCTGCCGTATATCATCTGTATTATTTTTGGCTCCAACCCGACGACGCCCGGCCTGTCCGAGGCGCGTATTGCGTCAACCATCTTCTGCTCAAGTCCGGAATCTATCGTTATTGCGTGCATTATTCCGTTCTTGGTATATTTGCTTGTGAACTGCCTTGCAAGCCCCTGCCTTACAAATTCCGTAAGAAGGTCCGTTTCCTTGGTGGTCTTGGCATAATCGGCGAGTATTTCGAATATGGAAACAAGGTCCCTTATGGAAACTTTCTCGCGCAAAAGGTTCTGCAGTACTTTTTGCACCTCGCCGAGCGTGAGCATGCCCGGTATAAGTTCGTCCACCACTGCCGGATTGGTCTTGCGTATGGTATCGACAAGTTTATGGACGTCCTGGCGCGTCAAAAGCTCGTCTGAATGGGCCTTTATCACCTCGGAAATCTGTGTGGACATTACGGACGGAACATCCACGACGGTATAACCCTTCATCTCCGCCTTCTTCTTTTCCTCTTCCTTTATCCACTTTGCAGGAAGATTAAAAGCCGGATCCTTGCCCGCTATTCCCTCAAGGTCGGATCCGTCAAAACCCGGCTTCATTGCCAGATAATAACCTATTTCAACCTTGCCCGAGGATACTTCCACGCCCTTGATTTTAATTGAATAGGCGTTCGAATTAAGCTGCATGTTGTCCCTTATGCGTATAGGAGGAACGACGAGGCCGAAATCAAGCGCGATCTGTTTTCTAAGCATCGTGACGCGGTCAAGCAGGTCGCCGCCCTGCGCCGGGTCGACAAGCGGTATGAGCGCGAACCCGATCTCAAGCTCCATGGTGTCGACCTGTATGAGAGGAAGGACGTTCTCCGGCTCACGTTTAAGGTCGTCCTTGTCTTTTCTTGACGCCTTTGCTTCATTTTCCGTTTTGGCCGCAAGATTAAGGGTATATGAAAGGAACCACGCCAGGATCGCCAGTATAAAAAATATCACCTTTACTATGACTGCCGGGAAAACAATTGCCATGAGGAAAAGCACGACTCCCACAATGCTTATTGCGCGGGGCTGTTGCAGCATTTCTCCGGCAAAATCCTGTCCCAGGTTTGCCTCGGATGCGGCCCTTGTTACTATGATACCCGTTCCCACGGAGAGCAGAAGCGCGGGGATCTGTGTCACAAGTCCTTCGCCGATCGTAAGCACGGTATAAGTCACCGCCGCCGTCCTGATATCGAAACCATGGAACATTATGCCTATAAAGAAACCTGCGACTATATTTATGATGACTATGACTATAGCGGCTATCGCGTCTCCCCTTACAAATTTGGAGGCGCCGTCCATGGCCCCGTAAAAGTCCGCTTCCTTTTCTATCTGTCTCCTTCTTCCCCTTGCTTCCTCGTCCGTGATAAGTCCCGCGTTGAGATCCGCGTCAATGGCCATCTGTTTTCCGGGCATGGCGTCCAATGTGAACCTGGCGGCGACTTCGGCAACGCGCTGGGCGCCCGATGTGATGACGACGAACTGTATGACTATGATTATGGTAAATATGACCAGCCCGACCACAAGTCCGCTGAGATCCTGTGAACCCACGACAAAATTTCCGAAAGTTTCAATGACCCGTCCGGCTTCAGCCTTGCTTAAAATAAGCCTTGTTGCTGAAATATTCAGGGCAAGCCTGAAAACAGTTGTGATCAAAAGCAGCGTCGGGAATGTGGAAAAATGGAGGGGTTCGTTTGTATAAAGAGTCACAAGAAGCACCATTAAAGCAAGGGCAATATTGATGGACAGCAATATATCAAGGAGCAAAGTCGGTATGGGAATTACTATCATGAGTACGACGGCTATGATTGCAATAACAATAATCAGGTCCGTGGACCTTCTCATCGCCGGTCCGAACCCCGCCTGGTTCATGGTCTTAGTGGCCATTAACTTCTACCTCCAATTTCCGGGTAAGGTATGTATTTATCGTTCAAAATGGTATTATCCACTTTTTTGCCTTTTTCTTCAAGCCTTATTTTGCCTTTTGCCTGATAAACAAAGGCCAATACTTCCGCCACCGCCTGGAAAAGATCCTGTGTTATCGACCATCCGACCTCAAGTTTTATCAGCGTTCTGGCAAGAGGAGGATTCTCAACAATGACAACGCTGTTAGCCCTGGCTATATCCTTGATCTTCTCCGCCATGAGGTTTATCCCCTTGGCTATCACTTTTGGCGCCTCATCTTCGCTTTCATTATAGCGCAAGGCCACGGCAACGTGCGTTGGATTGGTAATTACCACGTCCGCTTTTGGTATCTCTGATATCATCCTCTTTCTGGCAAATTCCCTCTGTATCTGCCTGATCCTTGATTTTACAAGAGGATCCCCTTCCATCTGCTTCATTTCGTCCTTTACTTCCTGTTTGGACATCTTCAGCGAGTCTTCAAATTCATACCTCTGATAAAGGTAATCGAGTATGGAGAAGACTATGAAAGCCACGACAATCTTCATTCCAAGCCTGTAAATGGTGTCCGCCGAAAAGGTAAAATAGGTGTTTATGTCCATAAGGGGTGTTAAAAATATCTCATTCAATATCTTCCTCACCGTGCTATAGGCTATGTAAATGATGATAACGATCTTAAAAATTGCTTTGGCGAGCTCAAAAATAAGCCTTTTCGAGAAAAATATGCGTTTAAAACCCTTGCCAGGATTGATCTTGTCGAATGACGGTTTGAGCGAATCGAACGAAACAAGGAATCCGAACTGGGCCACGTTCGAAAGTATTCCCATGACGAACACGCTTGCCAGAAGCGGAAGCATTATCATGATGAACCTGCCGAGCAATTTCACGATGAACGGCATTATGAAATTTTCGTCGAGCTTGTTGTTAAAAAGGGTTATATTACCCCAGAAATAATTCGCAAGCTCCTTCAAATTATGCATTATATAATCGCCGGAAATCTTGAGTATGACAAGGGATATAAGAACGTTCAGGACGGCGTTAATCTCGATGGAACGGACGACCTGCCCCTTCTTCTTCGCATCCTCCCTCTTTTTCGGCGTTGCGCTTTCTGTTTTCCCCGGATCAGCCATTGATCACACCCTCATGCTCTGGATAAGATAGTAAACGTCGTTCCACATATCAGTAAGCAAAGTGCTGAACATATTTACGATGACCGGCAGCGATATCATTACCGCTATCAACCCGACGAAAATATTAAGCGGCAGCCCCACCATAAAAACGTTCATCTGCGGTATCGTCCTCGATATAAAACCTAGCGTCGCATTGGTAAGAAAAAGCGCAAGCGTGACCGGCCCGGCTATTTTAAAGGCTATAACTATCATATTGAAGAAGAGGTCGGCCAGTTTTGCGGCCGTGACATCGGTCAATCCCACATGGATCAGGGGCACAATCCTGAATGAATCCGTTATCGCCTGAAAAAGCACATGATGTCCGTTTATTGACATGAAGATCAGCATGCCGAGGATGAACTGGAACTGGCCCACTATGGAAACCTGGGTGTTTGACATGGGGTCTATCACGTTCACTATTCCGAATCCCATCTGGATGTCTATTATCTGTCCGGAAAGCTGAATGGCCGCGAATATCATATATGAAGCGTATCCTATTATGACGCCCAGCATCACCTGTTTTGCCGCAATTAACGCGTATGAAAGAGAACTGCTCGGAAGTATTATATTGTGGTCAAGGATCGGATAGATTATAAATGACACCAAAAAAGCGAATCCTATTTTTGTGATGACGGGAATGGTAGCCGTTCCGAGAATCGGGGCCGTCATAAAAAGGGACGCTATCCTTAAGAACACAAGCAGGAATATTTCCAGCTGTATCTGGGCCATATTTAGTAAGTCCGGGTACGCCATGTTATTACATCTTCATGTATGCTGGAAGGTTTAAGAAAAGCGTTGATGTGAAGTTAATGAGTATGCGGAGCATCCAGGGCCCAAATACGACTATGGCTATCATGACAACGACAATTTTCGGGACAAATGTCAGCGTCATTTCCTGTATCTGCGTAACAGCCTGGAATATCGAAATGACCACGCCGACAAGCAGCGCGAATCCAAGCAGCGGCGCGGATAAGATAAGCGTGACCAGCAGCGCCTGCCTTCCAAAATTTGTCACAAATTCTACGGACATATATGCTCCCCCTAAAAGCTGACGATCAGGGCCCTGGCTATCAGGTGCCAACCGTCAACAAGTATGAATAGAAGCAGCTTAAACGGCAGCGATATCATGACCGGAGGCAACATCATCATACCCATGGACATCAAGGTAGAGGCGACCACCATATCAATGATCAGGAAAGGAATATATATAAGGAACCCCACGGTAAAAGCGGTCTTTAATTCGCTGATAATGAACGCCGGGATAAGAACCGAAGTCGGGACGTCGTTCTGGTTCTTCGGCCTGGGCGACTTTGAAAGGAAAATGAACAAAGCGAGGTCTTTTTCCCTGGTTTGCCTGAACATGAATTTTCGCAGCGGTTTGACGCCGTCGTTGAGCGCAGTTTCCAGCGTGGTTTTATTGTCGACATAAGGTTTCCAGGCGGTGTCGTAAATTTCCTGTCCGACCGGCCTCATAATAAAAAATGTCATGAAAAGCGCCAATCCAATCAGCACCTGGTTCGGCGGTATCTGCTGGCTTCCCAGCGCCTGTCGCAGGAAGTCCAGGACAATTACTATCCTGGTGAACGATGTGGTCAGCATAAGTATGGCCGGGGCCATTGTCAGTACCGTCAACAGCAGGAATATCTGTATGGTGGACGCCACGTCTTTCGGCGTCTTGGCGTTTGTTATGTCGATGCCTATTTTTGGTATTGAAATGTCGGCGGCAAACACCGTGGAAAACGCAAACAGGCACATCATGACCACGGAAAAAGTTATTATCGATCTCTTGAGGCGCCTCAACGACATCTTTATTTGCCATCCTTTTTCTTGAATTTATCGGCAAGGCCTTTTATCATTTCATTGCCGGACGAAACTATCTTTTTTCCCTGGGCCAGGTAGGAAGCCTTGAGCTGCTCGTCGAATTTATTCTCATTCTTAAGCCTGTAACGCGATATATATTCGTCTGCATTATTGCGAATGCGGTCCACGGATTCCTTCTCGGTAACTTCGACCAGTTTATTCAGATGTTCTCCGGAGCTTGACAGCACCAGTATCCTTTCGTCAAATTCCACTATATAAATAATATTTTTGCTGTCGAGATATTCCTTTGCAAGGACCTTTATCATGCTTTCGTTCTTAAGTGGTATCGAAGCCCTCACATAAAAGAACTTCAAGCCGAACGATACGAGGTAAATTAAACCGATTATGAACAAAAGGGACGCGAGCATTGTGATTATAGTCTGCCAGACTGAAGGTCCGGGTATGGCTTTGGGCGACTGTATTGCGCTTAATTCCCCTGATAAATATGGGACTTCCTGGGCCGTGATCGACGAACCCGCCGGAGTGGCCGCGTTATTTACTACCGCGCATACCGATGCCCCTGTTAAAAAAAAAATCAGTGGCAGCAAAAATATGGCTTTTTTCATCTTATATTTTTGGTATCCTGTCAGCAGGTCTTACGATGTCGGTTATCCTTATTCCAAAATTCTCGTCTATCACGACAACTTCGCCTTTGGCTATGTATTTCTGGTTGACAAGGATGTCCACCGGTTCGCCTGCCAGCTTGTCAAGCTCGACTACCGATCCCGGGGTCAGTTCAAGAACGTCGCGGACAAGTTTTTCAGTCCTGCCGAGTTCGACCGTTACCTGAAGAGGAACGTCAAGCACAATATCCAGGCTCCTGTCGTATACGTTTCCCGTTGTTCTTTCGGCCTGTAACTCCGAAGTCATGATATTTTGAGCCGTCGCTGCTTTTTGCATTTTTGCTCCTCCGCCCGTTGTGATATCCCCCACAAAACCGTCGGTAGATGCCGCGGCTTTGGGACCGGATTTTAACGCGGAAGCCACTCTTCCGCCGAATATGAATGAAACTTTTCCGGGCATAAATTCCCCAATTGTAAGGTCAGCGGTCATTATCAGGACGGTGCCGTCGATACCGGGTATTATCCCTGCGTCGAGGTCAATAACGCTTACCTCGGCCGGATTGGCCATCAATGAAGCGCCTATCTGCGACCCTATTGACGACGTAACCGCGTCCGTAACCTGGTTTGCAAGCTCCGTCACCGCGGATAAATGAAGGTCTTCAAGCGTTGCCGGAGGGTTTGAGCCGTCCTGACCTATCATCAGGTCCGCCATAATGGCCGCCTGCTCCTGGGAAACAACCATTACGGTATTCCCCATTCCGTCGGATAATTCTACGGGAACAACAAGGTTGTTTCCCGGCATGAATGACCCGATGGAACCCGAATCCACCTCATCGATGGAGCTCATGGCTATGGAAACAGGTTTTCCGAGAAGCTCCGAGAGCATCTTTTCTCCGTTGGGTATCGAATTGCCTAATATCTCTGTTGCGTTATTTTTCTGGTTGTCATTCATGGCCAAATTAACCACCTCCGAATTTTTATTTCAACTTTGTTGAGAATTTTTTCTCGTAAGAAGTATCGTTCTTTTGTATAATCGATGTGATCTTTATAGCTTTTTTCTTGCCCTTTGTGCCGACTTTGCCGTAGAACATCGGCTTGTTCTCGATGGTTACAAGCAGGTCGTCTTTGGCGTTGGTTTCCAGCTTTATGATATCGCCTTTTTTCAGGTTGATAATATCCTTCATCTTAAGGGTTGCAGCCCCGAGGTTCACGTATAAAGGAACCCAGGTATGCTTTACCTTGTCATCAAGGATCTGCTGCGTCTCGGTCGACATCTCTTCTTTTGACAAGGTGAACCACTGCTTGGCAGAAAGCTTATATAGAACAGGCTCAATGACCATGTACGGCAGGCACATGGACATGGCGCCCACATGTTCCTTTATCTTGATCTCAAAATTAAGGTTCAGGCACATTTCATTGGGGGCTACTATCTGCACGAACTGAGGATTTGTTTCCCTGGCTTTTATTTCAGGGTCAAAGTCAACGATCCGGTGCCATGAATCCTTCAGGTTAAGGAACCCTTTTTCTATAATTTTTCCGACGATGGCCTGTTCCAGGTCGGTCAACTCCCTCGGTTTGGCAATGGCTTCGCCCTGACCGCCAAGCACGCGGTCTATTATTGGGAAAATTATCGAAGGGTTGATCTCAAAGATCGCCAGCCCTTTCAACGGTTCAAGTGAAAATACCGCTATCGACGTCGGGTTCGGGATCTTCTCAACGTACTCGCTGTATGTAAGCTGTTTTACCGAAGTGACCGATACTTCGGCTATGGTCCTTATGTAACCGGAAAGATCGGCGCCAAAATGGCGCGCGAAACTTTCATGCATCATCTCAATGGTCCTGATCTGGTCCTTTGAGAACTTGTCAGGCCTGCGGAAATCATACATCTTGATCTTGCCTTTTTTCCTGGTTATCGCAGGTTTAGCCGTTCCGGAAGACTCCATTATGTCGTCTTCCGATGATGAACCTTCCGAACTTCCGGCTTTCTCTTTTGGCCCGTCCTTCATGCCCGCTAATAGGGCGTCAAGTTCGCCGTCGGAGAGAATGTCTTCAGCCATTATCTACACCCCGTTTAAATTTGTTGTTTACTGT
>Ga0181535_10002783_pt1 | contig 20960 bp, 22 predicted proteins | sample PEATcosm2014_Bin_44_FD_119774 | JGI IMG/M metagenome (GOLD analysis project Ga0181535, IMG submission 119774) | Peatland microbial communities from MTU Mesocosm Facility, Houghton, MI, USA - PEATcosm2014_Bin17_30_metaG | ecosystem: Environmental > Terrestrial > Soil > Wetlands > Peat | place... | reverse complement strand
GCCACGAGCTAGGTCTGGGCGGGCCGTATTGTTGAAGAATAGACGTCCCCACCGGCTGCCGTGCCGGTGGGGCGTCGGTCGGTGGCGTGTGGACCCGCTGGATGTCGGCGGCGTCCGATCCCCAGTGGATCGCCGCGGACCTGTGACGTTCGGAAAAGGTCGAGGTGGCATCGGCGAGGCGATGGTTCTCCAGTCCCCCTTGGAGATCTTGGCCGTTTCCACGCCGAAGGCGAGGTAGCGGCGCATCATGGTCGTCGAGCCTATCATAGCGATCGGGAGGCGGAACCGTTCGCCGACCTCATATATACTGCGTGCAACCCTTCCGTGAATGGCTGGGGAACCGCGACCGGGAAGCCGTCGCCGCCGAGAGGCTGGCGACGCTCGTCGCCCGGTCCGCCGCAGGCGTGTCGAGGGACGACCTAGCCCGAACCCTCCGACTCCCTCCCCGAATCCTGGACGACTTGCTACGGGCGCTGGTGACTACGGGGCAGGTCGTGATGTTCAAGGTTGGCGGGCGGACCGTCTACAGGGCGGCGGAGTGAAAGCGCAGACATCTGCGGTTCGGAGGAAGGGGACAGGGGGCAAAGGCGTTACTGCCGTGGACAGGAAGTCAAGGCCGGAAACGAAGGGAGTTTGGACCCTGATCATTGCATCGATGTGTTGCCCTGCCGAAACTGGCTCGGTAAGCAGCCCGCCCGATAGGCGGTGGTTCAGCGGCGGGAGGGTGACAAGGGCTTTTCTCGGCCTGGGCACTCGCGGCGGAATGTGTCGGAGGTCAATGCCGGATCGGCCAATCACCGTCCAGCCGAATTCTCTAACGCCATCCGCCTCGCCTTTAATGGGCGGTAGACAAACTCATTGAGTTGCGCGATGGCGCCACGATCAGATTGGTCGCGGGCCACACGGACGTACGCTTGCAAGGCCCGGCGCGTTGCTTCCAGTGCAGTTTCAGTCTGCCGAAAAGTCTCCCCTCGATCTTTGCGATGCTCCGCAATCGCGGCGCGGCGGATGGCCTCCACGGCATTGAGATAGTCTACGGCAAACTCCAGGCGGCCTACCCAGTAATCAGCGTAGTTTCGTCCCGGTGCGGCAGCGTTCCTTCGGGCTCGCCGTGCTGCTTCGAGCGCCCGTTGATAGCCGCGGCGATCCTCCACTAAGTCATCCGGCATCGGCTCCGGTATCCAATGCTTCATCATCATGCCCGGAACGGCGAAGGCAAACCCAAGTTCATGCCACTCCATGTCCTTCGTAATGTGCTCCACTTTGCGGAAAACGGTAAGCATGTCTTCGACACAAGCTGAACCACACACGGCCCGAATCTGGCCGCGATAGACGTCTTCGGGCGCAGTGCCAGCACGCCACGCCGCCCGAGACAAGTAGGCCACGCAAGGGTCTTGACCACCGATCATCCAGTAGCGAGTGGAAAAGCCGGCCCAGCCGTGGCGGATCAATTCCCCGGTCAGTTGGCTGAGCGAACCGGTGGTCAGTTGCGGCAGCAGGCCCACATTGTCATCCTCCAAGGTGTAAATCAAGCACGCCGGAATAGCATGGGTGGGAAGATCTTGCAGCTTGTCCCGCCGGCGCACAATCCGCGAGGGCGTATAGTCCACAAAACTGAGCGTCTCCGAGCCGGCGGGCAGAATGCGTGGCAGCAGGGGGTACAGTTCCTCGGCGCCAGTGGCATAGATGAACTTCATGTCGGGTCGGCGCGTGCCTTGGAGTACACGCAACTGGTTGAGCAAGCGATCATAGAAATATAGCGCGACGAGATCACCCTTGACCTCAGCCACGGCGCGCTCGGCCCCGCCGGGATAATCATTGCGCCGCTGGGCAGCCGCTAGGACATCGGCCAGCGAGCGGACGCTGCCGATTCCATGCCTGGCATCCAGCGAGCGCCACGCCTGCTCGTACTGCCCCACCCATTGCCGAAACTCGGGCATGCCCAACGCCAGGTAATCGAGTTCCGGGTACGTGTTCACGGTGGTTCGCATCACGGCCGTAGCCAATTCAGTCAGGGCCGGATCGTCCACGGGCGTCTGCGGACCAGGGACAATCCCTGTTTCGCCCAGTTGGTGGGCGTTCTGCGGGTTCTTCAGCAGCGGAGCGAATTCCCGAGGAAACTCCGTCAGCGAAACGGTCATCACGCACTCCAGGCCCCGCGCGTGCGCATCGGCCAGGATATTGTGCAGGAGACGCCGGCCAGCAGCCACGAACGCTGCGTAATTCGCCTTGCCCGGCAAGTCGGGGTTCCAGAACTCCGTTGCGCTGCCGAAGAGGTGGCGGCCAATCATGTCGGGCGTGATGGGGAAGTGATAGTCGTACCATAGCGTAGCCGATCGCCGCGCGATGCCTCGTACCTCATAGTGCAGGAAGGGCTGATAGGGCCAGGTACTGAGGAGGATTCGATTGAACTTGAGTTTGGCCAGCTGGCGGAGCAAGGGACGGTAGTCCGCCATACCCCAAGACTCCGGTCCGTTAGGGAAATCGTTGACGACTCGCCACTGGCGGATACGCAGGACCGGCTCCTGCACGACGTCCTCGTCGGGCAGCTGAAACCTGCCCGGCCTTTCCGGCAGGGCATCCCCGTGCAGCAGATAGTGAACTCCCCACCGCTCCACCAGTTCGTACACCGCCCAAAGACAGGCGCAGGGACTACCACCGCCGACCACGAGGGCCGGCTTTCCGTCCAGCCGCCCACGTTTTAGCACGATGCCTTGATCCGTAACGCGAGGCCAGCCGTCTGCCCCTAGCGCCCTCTGCACGAGCGGGTTGGTCGACGGACTGCCCAGCACGATGGCGGCCTGGGCCGATTTCGCCGACGTCTCTTCCGGTTCTGTCTTGATCGTGTAAAGCGTGTCCAGGTATCGGCAAAGCTCCGTGGCGGCCAGTCGTTCCAACTCCGGTGCATGCTGCCCCAAAATCACATTTACCGCGGGCGGGGCGGGATCCTTGGCCGCGGCAGTCTGCGCACGCGTCATGAGGCAGAGGATTGCCGGCGTCAGCGCCGCCATCCCTACCAAAACCGACGATCGGAACGCGGATCGGACTTGCATTTCCCTGCTCAAGCGTGGTGCCGCTTGGTCGCCAGACGGAACCGTTGCCGAGGTCAATTTACCATTCACTGATAGAACCAGTCCAGTGGACAAATGCGCAGCACCTGCTCTTGCACGTTCAGGTTCTGCTCGGCAACTCCCCGAACCGGCCCCCCACGGCTGTACATCAGGTAAACCTTGTCCCTCGCGAAGCAGACGTTGGCATAGTGAAAAAAGGCGTAATCGTCCGGCAAGCGACCAACGTCTTTACGCGCACGGATGACCATCTCAATACGCCGGGGCGTGACCCACGCGACGTCCTCCAGACCGCTGCTGAGTTCCAGCGTCTTGAAATGGTTCCAGGTTGCCCCGCTATCTTGGGAGATGGCGACCGACAGCCGGCCCTGTCGAAAGCCGCGGCGGATCTCCTCCGGTGATACCTGGTTCCAGACGCACATCAGGTCGCCGGTCTTGGGAATCCGCACCAGCCGCGGGGGCGAGTAGGAGCTGGCCAGTTCCGTTGGTGCCACAGGGGTCCAAGTCAGGCCACCGTCGCCGCTGTAGCTCTGCACGATCCGGCCCACGGTGGAGCGGGCAAAAAAGAGCACCCGGCCATCCTTGGTCTCCGCCACGGACGGCTCGTCCGTATCGGTAATCCAGCCGTCGCCGGTGGTGGGCTTGCCGTCGGTGCCGAACCAGCCCATTAGAATGGCCGAACTGTAAGGGGCATTCCCAGTGTCCCCTTTGTTGCCGGACTTCCATGTAGCACCTTCGTCGTCCGAGTAACAAACGGCGCCGATGCTGACCTCCGGCAGGTGCCCGTGCCCTTCGACCTGGTACCGCCAACCGCGGCAAGTTCCCCAAGCCGAGTCCTTCTCATAGGTCAGACCGACATGTTCCATGTTGCCGAAGCATGCGCGGTTGGGCTGGAGCAATCGGCCGCTGCGCAACTGGATCAGTGTGGCATAGAGTGGCTCGCCGATTTGTTGAATCGCTCGGGGTGTCCCCCAGGTCTTGCCTTCATCCTTCGACAGCCAGATCCCCGCCTCGCTGGGGACTTCCGCCATCCAGATCCTTCTTCCCCCATTTGTCAAGAGTAGCTTGCCCGACTTTAGGCGCATGATCTGGCTGCCGGCTATGCCTGGGGCAAACGTATGGGGTGGACTCCAGGTTTTGCCGCCGTCGCGGGAGATTCGTCCGTCATTGGAGAGCAATGAGCCGTCCTTCAATTCCACCAGGCTGTTGCCAATGCCTAACACGCCGATCAATTCCACAACTTCCGGGGGTAGTGGTTTACGGTACCTTGGCTTCTCCGATTTGTTACTCTGAGATGCTGACGTGGCGTCCGCGATGCTCACTTCCGGGGTGGTGAGCCACCACGATCCGCCCAGCAAAAGCAATACGATCGGATAAATACGTTTCATTTGGCACCTCATCAGTGACATTCACCAAAGCTGGAGTTGTAATCCACAATTCCGCGGCTTGGCAGTCACCCATCGGCCCCCTTCTACCGTTTTGGCGTGTTGAGAATCCGAACAAACCACTGTGTTGCAGGACAGGCCGGGCAGAGTTTCTCGCTTGCCGCGAACCCGCCGCCGACATTCGCTGTCTTGCCTATAGTGACGCGCAACCTTGTTTGGCAGGAGGTTCGGCTGCGATCCCATCCACTCCAGACGCTCGTCTGGTCGGGTATGCCCGTGTCAGCACGGGCGGCCAAGAACTTGATCTCCAACGCGATGCTTTGCAAGAGTACGGTGTTGCCAAAGACCTGATCTTCACTGACACGGCATCCGGAGCAATTCGTGAACGCCCCGGGCTCGATGCTTGTTTCCACGAGCTTCATCGCGGCGACGTGTTGCTTGTCTGGCGACTCGATCGACTCGGACGCTCTGTGCGCCACTTGGTTACCCTGATTGATCAACTCCAGGAAATGGGCGTTGGGTTCCGATCAATTTGTGACGGGGCAATCGACACGACGACTCCGTCGGGTGAACTCATCTTCCACGTCTTCTCGGCGCTTGCCCAGTTCGAGCGGCGGCTCATTCAGGAACGTACAAAGGCGGGGATCGCCGCTGCCCGGGCTCGCGGCCGTAAAGGAGGCCGGCCTCCAATGCGGCCGAACGAGCCCAAGGTCGTTCTTGCCAAGAAACTCTACTGTGACAAAACAGTCAGTCTTGACGACATTTGCGCCACGCTGAAAATGTCGAAATCGACGCTTTACCGTTACGTGGCAATGAACCCGGGCGAGGACGTGGACACCGAAAGGCGATCTGGTTAGTGACACACGTTTACCGACACCGCCACATTTTCCCGCAGTGTCCGTGATCGGGCGCGTTGGTCCAGCGTCGAGCGCGACGAGAGCATCCAGCATCGACCGCTGCCTCATCAATGGTAGGGTTTCCAGCACAGTTCGATCAAAGGGACCTTAAATGAAACACCAGAAGTCGTGGAAGTGACCTTCGGCATAATCGTGCATCAGGACCGCCCTTGGCATGGAATCTGAGCAAGAGAATCGGCGCGGAATCTTGCGACTCGCGTACCTCGTAGGTATGATAGGGGCGTTTACTGCCGGTAGTGTGTCCAGGCAAGTGTCAAATGGCAAATATTGGGTTATAATCGCTCTTATGGTAACCGCTGTGGCAGTGAAGAGGCATGCGATCTTTTGGGGCACGCACCTCGGACCATCGCCTGACGCATGACGAATAGGGTTCGCGCTTAGCTCGCCAATTGTGCCTCCCTGGTGCCCCAAACTCCCAGTTGCTGAAGGAGGACGTAATGGTCTCGCGTCACAGGATGCCGCAACGTATTGCCCTGTTCCTGGGGTGTGTGCTGTTGGACGCGATGGCTGCCGGGGCGAGCGAGGAATTTGTCGTCTTGGCGCCAAAGGGGCCCAACGTGCTGGCGTTTGTCCCCCAAACGGCCGCGTACGTTCGCATCTCGATTCTCAGCACTAACGGCGGGGAGCCCTGCTTTGACGAGATCGAGATCCTCGATGAGCCAACGGGCAAGAACGTTGCTCTGGCTTCCTTGGGCGCCAAGGCGTCGGCCTCGTCCTGCGTCGCCGGCATGCCCATTCACCAGGTCGCCCATCTCAACGACGGGCTGTTCGGCAACGCGCACAGTTGGGTGGCGGGCGAGAGCGAGGACCAGTGGGTGCAAATCGGCTTGCCCCAGCCGACGCGGGTCAACAAGGTCGTTTTGTCCCGGGATCGGGAAGGGAAATTCAACGATCGGATGCCCACGGCCGTGGATATCCAACTCTCGCTGGACGGAAAACAATGGCAGACCGCGCTGCACGTCGCCGAGGATCCGGTGAAGACGGCGTTTGCTCGCGAACGCGACACGTGGGCGCAGATGAACGCCGACGACCATCTGTCGCCGCTGAAGACCGATCGTCCTGCGTTGCCCGGTGGGCCACTCTATTGGAGCCGGATCGCCAAGCTCAAGCCCCTGGATCGCGTGCTGGTATTGATGGAAGAACTCTGCGACCGGATGGCGGCCAAAGGCGTGGACGTGGTTGCCGAGCGGAAAGAACTGGCCCAATTCCGCCAACGCCGCCAGGCATTGCCGGCCGGCGATGCGCAGGCCGAAACGACCCTTTATTTCGAGGCCCGGCTGGCCAAGCGCCGGCTCCTGCTCCGCGATCCGGAGCTTGCACCCTTGACGAAGCTAGTGTTCGTCAAACGGCATCCCTATCTTTCCTCGCACAATTACAGCGACGTCATGGATTCGCAGTTCCGCCCAGGCGGCGGCATTTGCACGCTGGAGATCCCCTGGCGCGACGGTCGGCTGGACCCGTCGCAAGCGAAGCTGACGACCCTCTTCAACGCGGGTTCGGGTATCGCCCGCGATCCGATGATCGATTTCGACGCCCAGCAGGTGTTTTTCGCCTTCCGGCCGGAAAGGGCCGGAGTGGGGGGCTACCCGCGCTATTGGCACCTGATGGTGGCGAACCTCACTGGCGGCGGACTGCGGCAATTGACCGACGGCCCTTACCATGACATGTATCCCTGCCCCCTGCCCGACGGCGGCCTGGCCTTCATGTCGACGCGTTGCGAAAAGCGATTCCTCTGCTGGCGTCCGCAGGCGTTTGTGCTGTACCGCATGGACAACCCCTTGGCCGGCAAGGAATCGGCCATGCGGCCCTTGTCCTATGCCAACCTGACGGAGTGGGCGCCTTCGGTCATGCACGACGGCCGCATCCTTTGGACGCGATCCGAGTATCTCGACAAGGGGGCGAATTTCGGCCATAACCTCTGGGCGATCCATCCCGACGGCACCCAGCCGACCCTCGTCTTCGGCAACGACACGCCGAACAGTTACATCAACGCCCACGAAGTGCCCGGCAGCCGGGAAATTCTCTGCACGCTGTACTCGCACGGCGGCGACCACAATGGCCCGCTGGGGCTGATCGATCGGAGCAAGAGTCCGTTCGACCCGACAGCCATCACGAACATCACGCCCGACTCGTGCCCCCACTATGACATGGATTGGCCGCGCCGTGCCTGTTTTCGCGATCCGGTGCCGGTTTCGCGCGATTATTTCCTGGCCAGCCACGCGCCGGCCGACCGCTTCGGCCTGTTTGTGGTCGATCGCTACGGGAACCGCGAATGGCTCTACTTCGATCCGACGTTCGGTTGCATGACCCCGACGCTATGGCGGGCGACGCCGCATCCGCCGGTGCTGCCGCGGGGCGAGTCTCTGGCCGACAAGACCTCGGGACAACTCACCCTGCTGGACGTCTACCAAGGTTTGTCGCCGGCGGTGCCGCGCGGCAAGGTGAAGTACCTCCGCGTCTGCGAGGAAGTGGCTTCGCGGTTGGATCACTTGCCCAACGGCGAGTGTCGCCAGGACTACGGCGACGACTTTCAGGATTACTATGCGTCGCCGACCCACATCGTCCAAGGCCCGTACGGATGGCCGACGTTCGTTGCCAAAGCCTCGCTGGGAGTCGTACCCGTCGAGCATGACGGCTCGGCTAGTTTCTATGCTCCGGCCGGCAAGGTGCTCTATTTCATCGCCCTGGACGCCGATTTCAACGAGCTTCAGCGGATGCGCAGCGTCGTGCAAGTGCAGCCGGGCGAGCGACGCGGTTGCATCGGCTGTCATGAAGATCGGCAATCGGCGCCGCCGGCTGTGCCGGCCGTCGCCTTGCGACGCGCCCCGAGCAAGATCGAACCGGCCTCCTGGGGAAGCGACGCCTTCGCCTACGAACGAGTCGTCCAACCGGTATGGGATGCAAAATGCGTGAGCTGCCATAATGCGAAGGACGCGAAGATCAATTTGACGGGAAAGCTGGATCGGCAGCGCGTGCCGGCGTCCTACAAAACGCTGATCTCGGGCGGCTGGGTGCACTATTTTTCGCTTGCGTGGGGCGAGCGGCATTATCGGGCGGAGCCGATGAGCTTCGGCACAATGAAAAGCAAGCTCTGGCAGGTCCTCGACGCCGGACATCACAAGGTGCAGTTGACCGCCGATGAACGACAACGCGTGAAATGCTGGACGGACCTGAATTGCCCCCTGTGGCCCGATTACCAACACCGTCCCGAGCGGCCAGACCCCGAATCGCAAGCCCGCAACACGACGCCTTAGACGCGGCTGGCGCGGGGTTGGCAACCGGTCACGCCTGCATGTCGGATCAGCGCCACCGCTCCCCTGCCGAACAATCTTGCCGAGGCCTCTGAAAATGAATCGACTGAATCTGCATCGACATTGGCCGAAACTCAGCCGACTGCTCTTCTTAGCGGCGATAGGCCTGTTTCCCTTCGCCAGCGAAGTGCGCGGTGCGGGCGCAGAGCAAGCCGGCTGGCTCGGTCCCGTTGCCGTGGCGATCTCCGCCGATGGCCGTTGCCTGTTCGTTGCGCTGGCCGACGCCAAACAGATTGCCGCGGTCGACGTGCTCCTGGCCAAAAAGACGGTCAAAGTCGATGTCCCGGGCGAGCCGACCTCCCTGACGGTGGATGCGCGGACCGGGCGGCTTTACGTCACCTGCGCCGGACCACAAAGCGTCGTCTGCGCAATCGATCCCGCTACGATGAAGCTCGTGCAGTCGATTCCCGTCGGCCACACGGCGACCGGCTTGGCAATCACCCCCGACGGTTCGCAGCTGTTCGTTGGCAATCGTTTCAACAATGACGTGTCGGTTCTCTCCTTGCCGGAGGGCAAAGAAATCGGCCGCATCAAGCTGGCCCGCGAGCCCGTCGGCCTCGCCGCGACCCTCGACGGCAAGACCGTTTTTGCGATCGACCTCCTTCCGGACGGTCCCGCCGACCGCGATGCATCGGCGGCACGGGTCACGGCCATCGATGCCAAAGACCTGACAATTGTTGGCATACGGCTTCCCAACGGCAGTTCGAGCGTGCGCGGGATCTGCATCGCGCCCGACGGCCGACACGTTTTTGTCACGCACGTTTTATCGCGCAATACCCTGCCGGCCACACAACTCGAACGAGGCTGGATGAATACCAACGCGCTGTCGATCTTCGATGCACGAGAAAAGAAGCTCGTCGGCACGGTCCTCCTGGACGAGGTCGATCTCGGCGCCGCCAACCCCTGGGGCGTCGCCTGTTCGCCGGACGGCGCGACGCTCTGCGTGGCACATGCCGGTACGCATGAAGTATCGGTGCTCGATTTGAAGGCCGTGTTTGCCAAGCTCGCCGAGCGCGCGGAAAGCCTGCGGACCACCACCAAACTCCCGGCGCCCGTTCGGCCGGAACCCACTGGCAACCGGGCTTCGAAGTGGAAAATGTCGGTCGTCTCGATGCCTTTGGAGCCGGCCAATGATCTCGGTTTCCTCCATGGCCTGCGCCGTCGCGTGCCGCTTCCAGGCAACGGGCCCCGCGGCCTGGCCATCGCCGGCGGCAAGGCTTATGCCGCCATGTACTTTTCCGACGCGCTGGCGGTGATCGACCTGAGCCAGCCGCTTGCCTCGGCGTCGGCCACCACGATTCCGCTGGGACCGCCGCCGCGCATGACCGAGGCGCGTCGCGGGGACATGCTCTTCCACGACGCGACCCTCTGTTTCGAGCATTGGCAGAGCTGCGCCACCTGCCATCCCGATGCGCGGACGGACGCCCTCAGTTGGGACTTGATGAACGACGGCTACGGCAATCCGAAAAACACGAAAAGCATGCTGCTCGCGCACCGCACTCCCCCGGCAATGAGCGAGAGCGTGCGGGAGAGCGCCGAGGCGGCGGTGCGGGCCGGTTTTCAGAATATCCTGTTCCGGCAGTGTTCCGAGAGCGATGCCCAGGCCGTCGACGCGTACTTGAAATCGCTGGAGGCGGTTCCCAGTCCGCATCTGGCCAACGGCGATCTTAGCCCGGCCGCCCAGCGAGGCAAGGCGCTGTTCTTCAGCAAACGGGTCGGTTGTGCCGAATGCCATCCGGCGCCGTTGTTCACCGACCTGAAGCCGCACAACGTGGGCACGCGCAGGACGTGCGATCATACCGCGGATTTCGACACGCCGACGCTCGTCGAATCGTGGCGCACCGCCCCCTATCTGCACGACGGAAGCTGTCGGACGATCGAAGATGTGATTCGCCATGGCAAGCACGGCAAGGCCGGCGGGGTGGCCACAGAACTGAGCACGCAGGAAATCGCCGATCTGGTCGAATTTGTCCTTTCCCTCTAATGTGGCATGGCCGCCAATGTGGCACAGCCGCCCTCGGCTGGGCGAACTGTCTCACACAGCCGCGGGCGGCTGTGCCACACGAGAGCATCGATCCAACCAGGCCAGGCAGGGTATTAGGGTATAGAGGTCTATACTACAGAAACCAATTCGGGCGCTAGTACATTCAAAACCCTGGTTTGTTGTAAGTGCTGGGTAGGGGTGGCCATTGCTGCCATGCCCTGCTATCTCCCTCCTGGTCCAATTGATTCATCAGCCTCTCCGGGTACACTGAGTTCTGTTTGGGAAAATCTCATTTCTTACCAGCAGTTTCCTGCAAGTCCGTAATTGTGAGTTGTGGAGAACACGGCGGACACCATGTAAGTGTGTGGCTCAATAGAGATCGCGTATTCAATTTGCCGAGCGGACGATAAATCCAGGATGCCGAAGTTATGGCCGGTCAAATTACGCGGGATGCTGTGTTGAGATACTTGGATAGCTTAGCAAACGACACTACGGTAATGCCGCTTGAGCTTTCCGAAAAGGTGGGGCTCTCCAAAGAGCAGGTTGACACGTACCTTGCGACGGCTCCGCGGTGTGATGAAAAGGCAGAGGTCGTCGTGTCGAGTGAGGAAGCCAGAGTATATACGACCTACGATTATCCCCTCAAATGGTTCCTATCATACTCGCTCAGTTGGCCAACGTCGACCATGGGCGTTGCTTCCCAGTTCGCTCATCTTGCAGAGCATGTCCTGGCTGTCCCCAGGGGCCGCCGTCAAAACAACATCTGGCCAGGGTAGGTCACGTGCCCCTCAACAACCCTGGCAAACCCCGTCAAGCGGTGTGGTTGTATTCGTCCCACGCCCAAGATGTGCCGCACGGCACATCCATGGGCGACCAGGGCGTCGGCGATAAGCTGCCGACGGCATCGCCAGGGGACCGCCTCGGCACAGAGGATGGCAGTCGGCGAGGAGGCCGCTAGGGGCACCAACTCCGCCAATACGGACCGAAACTCGGCAGTCTGCATGTGGTCGGCATAGGCATTGCCGACTTAAGCACGTCCGCACACGCCGTTGCTCTCGGCAATATCTGATGCGGACAGGTCGGGCAGTACCTCCAGTACATCCCCACCGGAGATGAATTCGATTCTTTCAATCATGTGCCCTTTGAGGACCGACAGCAGCGTGGCTCGCCGTTCCCGGTCGTTGCCATTCATGATGCCACAGACCTGCTGGTCGCTGATGGTCCAGCCATGCTGCTCCCACTTCCACTTCGAGCATGCCATGAAGCACGTGTCCGCCAGTCGGAGAACCCCGTGCGCGTTCGGGTGTTCGCTGTGTAGCCGACTGAGTTCCGCATTGAGACGTTCCAATTGTTCGTGGGGGGTCATTACTCTCTCTTTCATTATCGTAATCGGTGATGCAAGCAGACATTCGTGCGGTTGTTCAAGGAAACTCCGCTCCTGCTCCGACCCGTGACGGCCCGACCGGGAGCGGCCATCTCACTGAGCCTACGGCCCAACCAATGCCGTTTACCAGCCACACACAGCGACCGCAACGTCTTCACCCCGAGCCCGTTCCCGTCAAGGAAGATCGCGGCCAAACAAGATAGCGAGAAGATCAGTCGCCACCACGGAGCGACACCCTCAGAAGAGGTTGCCGGTAAACGAATCGCAGGCGACCGGAACGAGAGCACTCCGAAAAAGAGTTGGGGCTCATATCGCTTCTCACCACTCTAACTCCAATACCATTATACACGCCCGCCGAGCAGAAGGAAGGGCAAGGTTTGCCTTTGCCTCAGCGCTTTTCAGGTTTTTCTCCACCAGGGAGGACTTTTTTTGGACGGCATAGAAAAATTGTTGGACGGCATAGAAAAACCCCGCTTGCCCGAAGACAAGCGGGGGCTGTTTCAGGTAGCATCCTACCGCCTGAATCAACGAAGATATCAACATCGGACAAAGGTCAATCACTCCTTACCACACCACCTCGATCTCATTGACCACCTGCCGCACTCCCTCCATGCCGACGACCGCCTCCTGGGCAAGCTGCTTGAAATAGAAGCTCGGTACCTGCCCCCGAAGGAACAATCGCCCTCGGTCGAACTGGCACCACAGTCGCTGCATTGCCAGATGAGGCTGACAGAGTATCCGTTCCTTGGCTGCGTCGGCGGTCATCATCGCTTCGGACAGTTGGTAAAGCTCATCGCAATCATTGAATCTCTTCTTTCGGCTGCTGCACAACGGCCCTTCCGAATCGGTCTCCAACACGTTTTCTTGCAACCACATGACCCGGAAGTCCACGCCATCCCGCTGCCACCGTTCACGATGGATTGAACAGATGGAGTAGGCTTGATTTCGGCGCCACCGCCTGTCGTGACCGTCTGGTGCCCTGCGGGCATTCGTCCAACGGGATTTGCTCTTGATCAGTCTCGGAGTCTTGCCCCGGACGCTGTCGGTTGCCGCAAACGAAGAAGTCGAGTACAGCCTCGAAAGGTTGCTCTGGATCATCGTGAGGAAGATCGTGACGGCTTGCAGTCAATTTGCGCATAATGTGCTCCAGTTCGGTTGTTTGTGGCGTATCGTAGAAGAACTCTTATTGGGTCTTGCGCGGCTACTGGAACGAGGGCGAGTGCAACGAGCCCGTTTTCCCGGTCGGGAACGCCGGAAGTGTTCCTCACTCAACCACGTAACCAATAGTATTACCTTCATTGCCTTTTTGCAAAACCTTTCGTATCGCTACCGTGCAACCTCCATCTCCGCCAAGAGGTTAGCCAAGTTCAACTCTGCAAAGGCTCCCGTGGGAGATGCTTGGCGACAACCGCTACGAGCGTCGATGGGGTAAATGGTTTGGTCATGTAATCGTCGCAGCCAGCCTCGATGCATTTCTCATGATTTTCGGTCATCGTATTGGCCGTCAGTGCAATGATCGGATTGGTATGTCCTGCTTTCCGCAGTTGCCGAGTTGCTTCGTGGCCGTCCATGACCGGCATCTGGATATCCATCAGAATGATATCGAAGGCCCTGTCAGCCTGCTTTGCCGCCAAGGCAAGATCGACGGCAACTTGTCCATTCTCTGCTACCGAAACTTCGGCCCCAGCCTTTCGAAGTAGATGGGCGATCAATTGTTGGTTGTCGTGACCATCCTCCCCCAGCAAAATACTGCAATTCAGGTTACTCCCACTGTGTAGCGTCATGAGCCTCGCTTCTTCCTCGGAATCCCGATCCAGGACGGCGCCGAGACAGCGTCGAAGTTGCCCGTTGAACTTAAGAACGGGCAAACAAGGCCACCGTGTATCCAAGAGCAGAGCCGCTCAGCAAGGGCTAGGTAACACCGCAGTGGACGGCCTAGTCGTGACCTGAAGGGCAGAGGAGGTCATGTCCACTATTTATTGTACGGCCACTACCAGGGGAAGATATGCCCCCAGAGAGCCAATTTTCGGCAATCTTGGCGTTTTGTGCGAACAGAACGCTTTGGGCCGCCCCAAACAGCCCAGCCCACGCACAACGCCCGTGACGTTGTTCCTGTTGCGAGGCACTTCGGGCGTACTGTCCCGCTATTCGATCAAGCAAAGCACTACGTGCAGGCGGTCCAGGACTACTCCTCCTCTTCCTCTTCTTCATCGTCTTCTTCATCGTCGTCCTGGTCGCTGTCCTCGTCGCCGTCCTCGTCGCCGACTTCCTCCCAGTTGTAGTCGAGACCTTCGTCGTCTAGCTCTTCGTCCTCATCGAGGTCGTCCACGTCCTCCTTGTCCTCTTCGTCTTCTTCGTCATCGTCGTCAGCATACCCGACCACGATTGGGACCTCATCCGGCTGGCCCGCCTTTTCGCATTGGCCCATGGGGACAACTTTTTCTTCCAGCAGTTTGGCGGACAGAACGGCGCTGGTAACGGTAATATTCACGTTTGCCTCCTCGTGTTCGGAGAAACTATCGGGCTGATGAGGTTCACTTTTAACGCGCTTGGTCGGGCGTGACCTTGCACCAGAACTGCACCAGAAAATCGCTCTTGCCCACTCGTAGGTTGTCGCCCGGCATCAGGGAATTCCAGATGGCCCGGGCGCCGTTGACAAATGTGCTGCCATCTTCCACATTGTCTATCACCGCTAGCTTGTCGCCGTCCTGGACGATCATGCACTGGAACTCGGCCACACCCGGATCATTCAAACAGACATCAGCGGTCTGGCTGCGACCAATCAATGCCGGCAGGTCGCTCAACACGATCCTGCCTCCCGGTACGTCGGCGTTGATGAGTTCGACTTCCATCGTAGTTGTCCGTCAGTAAGGAACTGGCCGTCACGCATCTGGTTGGCGGCACGAATCGTCGGGATCGGCAGCGGGAATTACGCTGCCCACGTCTCCCATGAGCGGCAACTGGACCACGATCCGGGTTCCCTTGCCCAAGGCACTCTTGACGGTCGCTGATCCCCCAAACAGTCTCGCACGTTCCTGAATTCCCTCCACGCCGAAGTGACCGTCGCCAATTGTTCTGGGGTTGAAGCCAACCCCCCAGTCCCGAATCTCAATCCGAAGGTAATCGTCCCGTTGGGTCAGCCTGACTAGCAATCGGTCGCTCTGACTGTAACGCCGAGCATTGGTGAGGCTTTCCTGAACGATCCGAAAAATGACGTTTTCCAGCGAAGGTGCCAGCCGCTCACGGTCGAGGTGATGGACGAAGTCGATTTCCGGCTTGCCCTGAATACTGTTCTGGGAGATGAGATCCTCGATGGCGGCCACCACGCCAAGTTCGTCCAGGACGGGTGAACGCAGGCCATTGATCAACTGGCGTGCTTCCCGCATACACTCGTTGAGCCTTTGCAGCCCAGTCTCGAAAGTCTTCCAGACCTCGTTGTCCGGCCGTCCTACGAGCTGACCGAACATCTCAAGTTGCATGATCGCAGCGGCGAGTTGCTGGACCAACCCATCATGGATTTCGTAGGAAACCATTTGTCGGTCCCGATCCTGCACCTCCAACAAGTAGCGGAGATATCGTCGTTCCTTCAGTAGCCGTTCTTCCGCATGCCGACGCTCCTCGACCTCATGCCTCAACTGCTCGTTTGCTTGTGCCGGTCTGGCGGTACGGTCTGCCGCCCCTCGTTCAAGTCCCTCTTGGGCTTTGCGTAACGCCCGCTTGTGATCGGGCGTACTGTCGGTCAGAATGATTGCGGTTGGCTTGGCAACGAGCGTGTTCTGCTCGATCATGGCTTTCTCCCTCAATTAGGCTCGGGGAAGACTCCGTCTTCCCGATGGGCATCGTCTAATTGGCTACGGTCAAAGAAGAACTACCTGCTCGTCTCGGTCGCCCGCCTCCACACGAAGTGGGCCTCTTTCACGCGCCAGTTCACCGCTTCTATCGGGAGAGGTGGTATGGACAACTGGCAGGTCAAATTGGCGAGACGCACAGGCGGCACACTTCTCAATCAGCCGACACAATCCATCGGCCTTCATGCCGTCTAGGCCCGGTTGTAGCACCACGGCGAGGTCAGTCAAGTCCCCAATGATCCCTCGGCGATCTGGCAATTCGTACACCGGGTCAATAAGGAAAGGGCACACCCGTTGCCACACTTCGGCCAATTGCACGTCTCTTGACTCACCAAGCAGAGACTCGATCTTGGCACGATAGGCTTTCCTAGCCGCAGTCCTCCGCGTGGTGCCATCCTTGATTGCCCTGGCGTTGCTGGCCCTCGCCATCCTTTCGATTTTCGGCCTGACAGCGGTCTTGGTGTCGTTGTCCATTGGTCATTCCCTAAGTTTTGAAACCCAACTCCACACCCTAGGCGACCTTGCTCATATTTCCCTGACGGCGGGAATCAACGGCCGCCAAGAACAAAAAAAGCCGACGTGGCGGAACACCCGAGGACGTTCGACCACGTCGGCTTACTCTTCAACGAACCCACCGGCAGGGCCGGGTTGTTCTTTATCTAGTCATCCGACGAACCGTTATTATATAGCCTGAAATGGAGAATGCAATCGGGCAGTTCTCAGCTTTCAACAGATTAGATCCCGGGTTACGCATCGTGCTCTGGAGAAGAAGGTTCCTGCGCATCCAAGTGCCGCCCTGCCAATACTTTACGGCTGGGCGTGGGCTGCCCTGCTGTGAGCCGTGCCTGATACGCCCCTTGACCGGCACCCCCCTTGATTGGCTACAATCTGTTTTCATGAGAACTCAGGGAGAAATCGACGCTGCCGTCAGCGAGGGAATCGGCCGTTTCGAACAGGATCATATGGGCCGCGGCCCTACGGACATCCACGCCCACCTGCTCGGGGATTTTCTCATCGTGCGTCTCCAAGGCGTTTTGACCCCCGCCGAGCAGCACTTGGTCAAGTCACTTCCCGCCGAAAAGGGGCGGGACTTACTCAAGCAAGTACGGACTCATCTGATCGAAACGGCCCGACCGCTCATGGAGGCGATGGTCGAGAAGGCCACCGGCATCAAGGTCATGACCATGCACCATGACATCAGCACCATAACCGGCGAAAAAGTGCTTCTCTTCACCCTCGCCCGGTCGCCCGACTTCCGTGAAGCGAAGATGAAGTAGCCGTTGCTGGATGCCTAGAGACCATAAGCTCTGGTCTGACTTCTACCGAGGTTCGCTTCATCACGGGCGGTGGTATCCTTTCGCATGGCACGCCCCCTCGATCCATGCTTGCCTTCTGGAATACTGTGCGACCGGGGATTGCTGGCAGTTCCCCCAGCCCAGTTTGAGGTTCGTGGCGACCACCTGAAAGTATCATGATCGACGGTGGCAGCACGGTGACGGTCATCGAGCTTCGGGTAGCGGAGATCCGCTTGGGAATCGAAGTGCCAAGGAGATTCCCGTTGGCCAAGTCGAGGAAAGACCCGTGGCGGCTTGGCTCGGGCAAAATCGCACCCTCGCTCATGTGGGTTATTGACGGCCCAAGCTGAGCGGTCGAGAATAATGTTTTGTGCGTGATCGTGGTTCTGACGGGTGCTGCTGACAGGCTTCCCTGCTGTTCGCTTCTCCTGCACCCCAAGCCGTTGCGGCAGTCGTTGTACCCCAAGGCGGTCGCAGACCTGAAGGTTGTCGGGATGGTCACGGAGGGCAACATGGTGACGCTTTCGGACAAGAACTGTGACGGTGTGCCTGGGTGCCGCACCGTCGTGGCGGCGGCGAACGACTGCCTGTACAACGATTCCCACCTCCCTGCCCGACAAGTCTGGTGCGAGTGCGAGCAAGGCGTCCTGTTGCTGCGTGGTCGGTTGCCGACCTACTACCAGAAACAAGTGGCCCAGGAAGCGGTTCGAGGACTGGTTGGTGTTGTCCAAATTGTCAACAACATCGAAGTCGATTGACAAGGACATGTGTCAGTGCCAGAAAGGGGGTGGTATGAGGCAAACCGTTGACCGACATCCCGAGGTTCGTCATGCGAAAGAATCCGGGCGAGCGAAGGCGGCTGAAGGCGGCAGTATACCCGGCAGATACTTTCATGCGTTGGAGTGTACCGATCCGGACGAGAGGAAACGGTGGCTCGGGGAAGCGGCAAGGGAAGGGTACGTCCCTGCCATGTGTGATTACGCTCTGGAATGCGATGACATTGACGAAAGAAGGCATCTGCTGAGAGAGGCCGCCTACGAAGGTTATGCCCCGGCGATGTACCATTACGCCCTGGAATGCGACGATCCTTGCCTGAGAATACGCTGGCTTAAGAGGGCTGCGGAAGCGGGCCACGGTCCTGCGATCTATCAGTTTGGGCTGGAATGCGACGACCCTGTTGAACAAAAGCGGTGGCGGTTGCAGGCGGTCATGGATGGCTATGGCCCTGCAACCAATCGCTAGATATTCCCATGAGAACTCAGGGAGAGATCGAAGCTGCCATCAGCGAGGGAATCAGCCGCTTTGAGCAGGATTATATGGGCCGTGGCCCCAAGGACATCCACGCCCACCTGCTCGGGGATTTCCTCGTTGTACGTCTCCAAGGCGTTTTGACCGCAGCCGAGCAGCATTTGGTCAAGTCGCTTCCCGCCGAAAAGGGAAGGGATTTGTTGAAGCAAGTACGGACTCATCTGATTGAAACGGCCCGTCCAGTCGTGGAGGCGACGGTCGAGAAGGTCACCGGCGTCAAGGTCGTGACCATGCACCATGACATCAGCACCATAACCGGCGAGGAGGTGGTTCTCTTCACCCTCGCCCGGTCGCCTGACTTCCGTGAAGTAAAGATGAATAGCATTTCTGGATGCACAGGAACTCCATCCAGCATTCACAAGCGGCTTTCCCTCTCCTCCTAGCTGACTGGCTCTGGCTGGCTGGGGTAATCTCGTGGGTTAGTTAATCAGTTTCGCCAACACAAATGCCGCCGTAGCTGCGAGCCCACCGACCACTACGGTCTGCCATGCACTGCGGATCGGCCTCTTCACGGTGAACCGACCCTTGACGTATCCAAAGATCAGGAGGGCTAGTAAGGTGACGATCACCGAAACAACGAGAGCCGAGTGGATCGACCGAAGGAAGAAGTAGGGGGCCAGGGGAATCATACCGCCCGTAATATATGAACCGGCGATGGTCAACGCACTGCGGCTGGCCCGCTTGGGATCAGGTTCTTCCAGGCTCAACTCAAACTTCATCATCAAATCGACCCATCGCTTCCGTTCGCTACGGATCGCTGTGACCACCGTATCCACAGTTGTCTTGTCCAGACCGTAAGCACGGAAAACTTGGGCCACTTCTTCGGCCTCCTGTTCCGGCATCTCGATACTCGCCCGCTCCTCGGTTGCCCGCTCCGTGGCGTAATGTTCGGCATCAGTTTTCGCCGCCAGATAGCCGCCCAGGCCCATCGCAATCGCCCCTGCTGCAACTTCAGCCAGCCCAGCAGTAATGACGATCTTCGTCGCATCCACAGCCCCCGCAAGCCCCGCCGCCAGGGCGAAGGGGACGGTCAAACCATCTGACATGCCGATCACAATGTCACGGACAGTGGCCGTGCCGGTGAAATGCTTATGGCCGTGGGGAGTCTGTGGCATGACCTAGCCTCTTCCTTTGCATACCTTCGTTTCAGCATACCAGTATCCTCTGCAATACGAAACACGGCAATTATCAACTCCAACATCAGGCGGTTCCCCGGATTGTCTAGCCCAATCACGAATCGTGGTGTAGCCGTGGAAGTCCATGTGGTCATGTCGGGCTGTTCATCGGGATAGCGACTCCACGTCCACGAGGCCAATTCGAATGTCAGAACGATCAACGAAGGATGTGGGTGCTTCCCGCACGTCGGCAGTTCGGTCAATTCCATTGTGAAAGACGGTCCAAGGCAAATACGGGTCCCTTCCTTTCCCCCGATTCCACACCGAAATCGCTGTCCTGCCGCCCTGCGAAAAGAAGCATCACTTCTTTCGCATCTCAAACCGTGCCATGTAATCGTGGACCGGATTGAGGATAATGTGGGCCTTCAAGCCTTGAAGCCTCAGGCTGGCTCACCTTGGATGCACACCAGGGTGGATTGAAGCATACCGTTTCCCCTAGCGAATCCCAATTTTACTTTCCAAAGGGGGTCAATCAATTCCCCCACCCGACATAGGTAAAAACCGGAAAACTATGCAAAGTTTGCCGCCAAAATTCGGTTCCGAAGCCACTGGAAATGGCGTCCATCGGCCGGTAGAGCGGCGGGAATGTCGGTGGGAACCACCATAGACATATGGAGAGATTTGGCGGTCAGCGGTCTGCTATTACAAGTTTTGTAATGTCGGGTCTTGCATCTAAACGGCAAGGCGGAAAGCCCGTGGCCGAATCTTCGACATGGGCGAACGGGATTGTCATGATGGGGTTCGTTCTCTTCTCTGTTCCGGCCCCACTGCCGGCCAATGCTGCTGCACGGCGGGACTTTTTTTGTTGCTCACCCACCAGAACACCGCCAGCCGTTGGGGGTGATTGACGTTCCAAATCGAAAGTGCTACCAGTGATGGGACGTTCCTAACACCTTTCTCTAGGAGGTGTCCCATGCGACCTCCACACTGGCTCGGCCGCGTGATCGGTAAACGTCGGGAACTTAATAATATCGCCCTGGCAATCGCCAAAAGTCCAAGGTTTCGACAAGCGATTCAGAAGGGGATCGATGCGGGTTCCCAGTTGGAGACCGTCCTAATCACGGGGGCTTCCTCAGGCATTGGCCTCGAATTGGCAAAGCTGTTTGCCACCGATAACAGCAACTTGGTTCTGGTGGCCCGCAGCCGAAAAAAACTGGACCAGTTGGCAGCAATTCCCGGCGGAGAACTGTTTTGGACCTTGGCCAGCCCGCCGAGAGCAATTGGGGCGGTGTCACGGCGGACTTGCTGGCAGAACGTGAGAGTGGGGAAGGCGGCGAATTTGCAG
>Ga0181535_10002781_pt1 | contig 20962 bp, 14 predicted proteins | sample PEATcosm2014_Bin_44_FD_119774 | JGI IMG/M metagenome (GOLD analysis project Ga0181535, IMG submission 119774) | Peatland microbial communities from MTU Mesocosm Facility, Houghton, MI, USA - PEATcosm2014_Bin17_30_metaG | ecosystem: Environmental > Terrestrial > Soil > Wetlands > Peat | place... | reverse complement strand
TCTTCTTCACCACCAACATCTTCACGATGGTCGCGGTCACCGTGCTGATGTTCTTCCTGGACTGGCAGCTCGCCCTGCTCAGCCTGGCGTTCCTGCCGCTCCTGCTGCTCGTCACCGTGCGCTTCAGCCGCCGCCTGCAGCCCATCCTGCGCGACGTGCAGCAGAAGATCGCCGACGTCACCGAGACCGCCGAAGAGAACGTGACCGGCTCGCGCATCGTGCGCATCTTCGCCCGCGAAGACGACGAGCTCGCCAAGTTCTCTGACCGCAGCACGCGGGTCTTCGAGGCCGAAGTGAGCGCCGCCCGCATACGGGCGCTCTACATACCGCTGATCGGCTTTCTGCCCAACCTGGCCATCGTGGTGCTGCTCTACGTGGGCGGCCGCGAGGTCATCAGCGGCAACCTCAGCCTGGGCAGCCTGGTGGCCTTCTACAGCTACCTGCTGCTGCTCATCTACCCGGCCCAGGTGATCGGCTGGCTGACCGGCCTGGCGCAACGCGCCATCGCGTCGGGCCATCGCGTCTACGAGATCCTCGACGCACCCATCGAGATGGGCGAGGCCGACCACCCCACGCCGCTCGCCGCCGTGCGCGGCGAGGTGCGCTTTGAGGGCGTCTCGTTCGCCTACGGCGACCGGCAGGTCCTGACCGACATCGACCTGGACGTGCCGGCCGGCCACACCATCGCCCTGGTGGGCCACACCGGCTGCGGCAAGACTACACTCACCAACCTGGTGCCGCGCTTCTACGACGCCGCCGCCGGGCGCGTGCTCATCGACGGCCACGACGTGCACGACGTGCGCCTGGCCGACCTGCGGGGACACATCGGCGTCGTCACTCAGGACCCGTTCCTGTTCTCGACCACGATCGCCGACAACATCCGCTTCGGCCGCCCCGACGCAAGCGACGCCCGGGTGCGCGAGGCCGCCGAACGCGCCCAGGCGGCCGGCTTCATCGACGCCCTGCCCGAGGGCTACGCGACCGTCGTCGGCGAGCGCGGCCTGACCCTGTCGGGCGGCCAGCGCCAGCGCATCGCCATCGCCCGGGCGCTGGTCGTCGACCCTCAGATCCTCATTCTCGACGACGCCACCTCGAGCGTCGACTCCGAGACCGAGTTCAAGATCAGGCGCGCCCTCGTCGAGGTCATGAAGGGCCGCACCACCTTCATCATCGCCCACCGTCCCTCGACCATCTCGCTGGCCGAAGAGATCGTGGTGATGGCCGACGGGCGTATCGTCGAGCGCGGCGCGCACCGCGAGCTGATCGCCGCCGACACGCTCTACCGGCGCATGTTCGGCGCGGCGCAGGTCGAAGGCACCACCCTGGACGCGGCCGAACTGCCCGGCGGGGGCGGGCCGGCGGAGCCGCGCCGGCCCGCCCCCGCCGACCGCCGCCGCGCCCGCCCGACGCCGCGCCCCGGCGAGGTGGTCTAGCCGATGGCTTGGACCGCCCGCCAATCGGGGCCCCACGGCAGCGGCGCCGACCTGCACGAGTTCCGCGGGTGGCGCGCCTTCGTGCACCTGGCGCGCGAGCTCAAGCTCGCCCGCCTGGCGCGCCTCGTCTACCCGTATCGCTTCCGGGCCGCGCTCTCCATCGTCGCTATGATCGTAGTCACCGTGACCGGCCTCGCGGTGCCCTACCTGGTGAAGATCGCCATCGACTCGGGTCTGCTCAAGAAGGACCTGCACGTGGTCGACCTGGTGATCGTCGCCTTCCTTGCCGTCAACCTGCTCAGCCTGGGCGCCAGCTACGTACAGACCTACCTCGTGAGCTGGGTCGGCGAGCGCGTCATCTTAGACCTGCGGCGCAACGTCTTCGCCCACATCCAGAAGCTCTCGCTCGACTTCTTCAGCCGGCAGCGCACCGGCTGGATCGTCTCGCGCATGACCAACGACATCGACGCCCTCGACCAGCTCGTCACCGACGGCGTCACCTCGCTCGTCACCAACGGCCTGACGATCATCGGCGCGGCGGTGCTGCTCTTCGTGCTCGATTGGCGCCTTGCTCTGGCCACCCTGTCGATCATGCCGATCCTGCTGGTCGGCACGCTGCGATTCCGCACGCGCTCGGCGCGCTCGTATGCGCTGGTGCGCAACCGCATCGGCGACGTGTCGGCCCACCTACAGGAATCGATCTCGGGCATGCGCGTGCTCAAGGCCTTCCGCGCCGAGGCGCGCGACACCACGACGCAGGTCACCGTGAACGCCGCCTACCGCGACGCCAACATGCAGACCGTGGTGCAGAGCGGCCTCTACTTCCCCTTCGTCGAGCTCATGTCGGCGGTGGGCATAGTGGTCGTGCTCTGGTACGGCGGCACGCTGGTCACGGGCGGCGCCATCCAGGTCGGCGTGCTGGTCGCCTTCATCGGTTACCTGTCGAGCTTCTTCGACCCGATCCAGCAGCTCTCGCAGCTCTACAACACTTTCCAGTCGTCGATGGCGGCGGTGCAGAAGATCTACGCCGTGCTCGATACCGAGCCCGACTTAAGCGACGCGCCCGACGCGCGGCCGCTGCCCGACGTGCGCGGCCGGGTCGAGTTCGCTCACGTGAGCTTCTCGTACGGCGACGACGACGTGCTGCACGACATCGACTTCGAGGTCGCGGCCGGCGGCACCGTGGCCCTGGTCGGCACCACCGGTGCCGGCAAGTCGACGATCATCAAGCTGCTGGCGCGCTTCTACGACCCCCGCGAAGGCGCCGTGCTGATCGACGGCCATGACCTGCGCAAGGTGACCACCCGCTCGCTGCGCGAGCAGCTCGCCGTGGTGCCCCAGGAGGCCTTTCTGTTCACCGGCTCGATCCTCGACAACATCCGCTTCGGGCGCCCGAGCGCGAGCCTCGACGAGGTGCGGCGCATCGCGCGCATCGTGGGCGTCCACGACTTCGTCGAGAGCCTGCCCGAGGGCTACGAGACCGACGTGCAAGAGGGCGGCAGCGCGCTGTCGACCGGACAGCGCCAGCTCATCTCGTTCGCCCGGGCGCTGCTCGCCGACCCCCGTGTGCTGATCCTGGACGAGGCCACCTCGAGCGTCGACGCCGAGAGCGAGCAGCGCATCTCGCGCGCCATGGACGTGCTCTTCAGCGGGCGCACGTCGGTAGTCGTCGCGCACCGCCTGAGCACGGTGCGCTACGCCGATCAGATCCTGGTGATCGAAGGGGGCCGCATCGTCGAGCGCGGCAGCCACGACGAGCTCGTGCGCGCCGGCGGTCGCTATTCAGGGCTCTACCGCGAGTGGGAGGAGACCGGCCGGCCCGTCTAGATGACGGCCGGCGGCGACGCGGCCGCGTCGGCGCCCGGCGAGGCGAGCCCGCCCTCGGCGCCGAGGGCATCGACGTCGTCGCCTTGCCGCTCGCGGACGCGCGACGACGGCCGGCGGCGCACGCCCCTGATGTCGGGCAGGACGATCTGCACGACCGCCGAGACGACCGTGGCACCACCGGCCACGGCGAATGAGCCCGCGATGCCGATGACGGCGGCGATGGGGCCGGCGACCGCCATGCCGAGCGGGTAGAAGGCCAGCGAGCCCATGAGGTCGAAGGCCGAGACGCGGGAGAGCGCCTCGGCCGGGATCTGCTCCTGCAGCGTGGTCTCCCAGAGCACGTTGACGAGCGCCGCCGAGACTCCGCACAGGGCGGCGGCCGCGATCAGCGCCATCGTGCCGTAGCCCAGGGCGAAGAAGGCGAACAGCGGCACCTCGAGGAGCGTGAGCCAGCCGCACAGCAGCAGCGGCCGCGCCGGCTGCAGGCGCAGGCCGATGGCGCCGCCGACCACCTGTCCGACGCCGAGCGCAGCCAGGATGCCCCCCCAGGCCGCGGCGCCGCCCAGCGACTGGCGGGCGATCGCCGGCCCGAGCACCATGAGGGGCGCGATGATCACGAGGTGGAAGACCATGGCCTCGCAGACCATGACCCACAGCCAGGTGCGCGAGCGAAACTCGTGCCAGCCTTCGTAGAGATCGCGCAGGAAACTGTTGTCGGTGCCGCCCTGGCCGTCGGGCGCCGCGGCCGCCCGGCCCTCGCCGGCGACGATCCAGGGGCCCTCGTCGACCGAGTGGTGTGAAGGCGGCGCGGCGAACGCGCGCACCGGGGCGAGATTGCGCAGCTCCCACAGAAAGGCGGCGCTCGCCAGGTACGACAGGCTGTCGATGCCGATCGCCCAGCCCGAGCCCACGGTGGCCACGAGCACGCCGCCCAGGGCGGCGCCCACGGTCACGCCCAGGCTTTCGGTCAGACCCCGCAGGGCGTTTGCCTGCTGCAGGCGTCCGGCGCTCACGGTCTGCGGTACGAGCCCGGACTGCGCGGGGCGGAAGAACGCCTCGGCGGTGCCGCGCAGGAACTGCAGCACGACGAGCTCCACGATGGTCGCCCGCCCGCTGACGAGCAGCCAGGCCATGACCGCCTGGCACAGGAAGCGCACGACGTCGGAGACGAGCATCACCCACTGTCGCGGCAGGCGATCGGCCCACACACCGCCGATCAGCAGGAAGGCCACCACCGGCACAAGGCCGGCCGCCATGACGAAGCCCACGTCGGTGTACGAGTCGTGGCTGATCTCGAGCACGGCAAAGGCCAGCGCGATCGTGGTGATCGAGCTGCCTATCAGTGAGATCGCCTGACCGGTGAAGAGCAGGCGGAAGTCCCGCTCGCGCAGGGCTTCGAACATTCCCGGGCGTGAACTTGCTACGCTGACCCTCCTTCCCGCTCGGCGCCGCTGGCGGCGCCGCTACCCTTCCCCCATCTTCGGCAGGACGCGCTCCAGTGTTGAGGGCAGCCACCAGTTGATAGACCCCACGAGGCGCATGGTGGCGGGTACGAGCAGGATGCGGATGATGGTCGCATCGAGCGCGATCGCCACCGCGAGACCGACGCCTATCGCCTTGGTGATGAGGATGCTGGTCGTGGCGAACGAGCCCGCGACGATGACGATGATGAGCGCCGCGCTCGTGATAATGCGGCCCGTGCGCTCCAGGCCGAAGCCCACTGCCAGCCGGTTGTCGTGGGTGGCAAGCCAAGCCTCGCGCATGCGCGTGAGAAGGAACACCTCGTAGTCCATGGAGACGCCGAACAGGGTGCAGAACATGATCACCGGCAGCGTGGCGTCGACGTAGCCCTCGGGCACGAAGTTGAGCAGGCCCGCCAGGTGGCCCTGCTGGAAGATGAAGACCAGGGCCCCGAAGCTCGCCATGATCGACAGCGAGTTGACGAGTACCGCCTTGAGCGGCAGCCAGGCGCTGCGCAGCAGGAGCAGCAGCACGACGTAGGTCACGCAGACCACGAAGAGGATGACCCAGGGAAAGCGCCCATAGAGCGCCGAGAGGAAGTCGTGGGTGCCGGCCGACAGACCCGCGACGTGCGCCGTGTAGCCGGGCGGCAGGGCGAGGTGCCTGACGGTCTGCGAAAGGGCCTGCGCCGAGCTGCCGCTCGGGTCGCCGTGGGGGGCGACCTGGAACAGGATGGTGTTGGGCGCGGTGGTCGAAGCCAGCAGGGCTCTGGCGGCCGCGGTCCGCACCGCGCTGGGCGCGGCGCCTGCGGGCGCGGCGCGCGAGACGCCGGCCCAGAACGTCGCCAGGGCCGACGTCGAGGCCAGCCCGGGTTGGTTGACGATGCTCGTGACCCCGGACACGCCGGGCAGCGCCGCCAGGCGCCGGCCGTAGCCGTGCAGCGCTGCCAGGTTCTGCGGCGCGGTCGGCTGCGCCGCCGCGCCCGCGCCGTTCCAGGTGACCAGCACCTCGATCGGGTTCAGCGCGCCGCGGTCGAAGCGCGCCTGCAGGATGTCGTAGCCCTGGCGCGCCTGCTGGCTCGTAGGCAGCGAGGTGGCGGTGGGCACGTTGGTCTTGATGCGCACGATCGGTCCGGCGAACACCACGATCACGATGACTGTACCGACGAGCACGACCACCGGATGGTCCATGACCCAGTTCGACCAGGCCCGCCAGAAGCGGCTTTCGCCGCCGCGACGCCCGAACAGGCGCAGAGCGTCGACCCGTGTGCCGAGCACACCGAGCACGGCGGGCAGCAGGGTCAGCGCCGACAGCACTGAGAACGCGACCACGATGGCCCCGCCTATGCCGATCGAGCGCAGCGACATGTAGGAGAACATGAGCAGGCCCGACAGGCCGACCATCACGGCGATGCCGCTGAAGAAGATGGCGCGCCCGGCGTGCGCCACGGTCGTCTCGATCGCCCGGGCCACGTCGGCGCCGTTGGCGAGCTCCTCGCGAAAGCGACCGACGATGAACAGCGCGTAGTCGATGCCCACCGCCAGGCCCAGCAGCGAGGCCACGTTCATGGTGAAGATCGACAGGCTGAAGCGCTGCGCCAGCAGGTAGAGCACGCCCAGCGTGACGGTCACCGCCAGGCCGCCGCCGATGACCGGCAGGGCGGCCGCCACGACGCTGCCGAACACGATGATGAGCACGAGCAGGGCGAACGGCAGGGCGTAGGTCTCGGCCGTGCGCAGGTCGCTCGCCGAGACCGTCTCGAGCGCCTGAAAGACGGCCGGGTCGCCGGTGATGTAGGCCCGCAGGGGGCCAGGCTGCAGCTTCGCCTGGATGCGGTCGACCTGCTGCTGGGCCTGCTCGATCTGGCTGCTGAAGACGAGGGCGGCGAGCGACGCCTTGCCGTCGGTCGACAGCAGCGTCCTGTCGCCGCTCGAGGCGTAGGTGCGCACCGCCTGCAGACCGGGCACGGTGGCCGGCGTGACCCCGGCAAGCGCCCGCGCCTCGGCCTGCTGAAAGCGCGGATCGCGCGCGTCGAGCGTGGGGCTGGTGAAGACGATGGCGATCTCGGCGAGACCGGTGTGCAAGCGGCGCTGCATGAGGTCGAGCGCCTGCTGGGCGGGCGCGCCGGGATTAGAGAAGCCGCCGCCCTTGAGCTCGTGATGCAGCCGGGGGACGACCGCCAAGCCGAGCACGAAGGCCACCAGCCAGAGCGCGATGACCGGCCAACGAAAACGGTACGCGAACCTGCCGATCGCCGCGAACAACGCTCACCTCCGTCGCTTCGAGCGCGACCTCGAGTCAAGCTCCCAAGGATATACTAGCCGCAGGCGCGCGGCGTTGCCGCTGCGCGGCGAGCCTCGAGGGGGGGAGCGCATGGAAGTCAGGCAGCAGTTGTCGGCGGGCGGCGTGGTGGCACGTCCGGGCGGCACGCTCGAGCTTTGCCTGATCCGCCCGACCGGGCGCAACGTCTGGGCCCTGCCCAAAGGCTGGGTCGAACCGGGCGAGACCCACGAGGCGGCCGCCCTGCGCGAGATCCGCGAGGAGACCGGCATCGAGGGCGTGATCGACAGCGACCTCGAGAGCATCGAGTACTGGTTCCTGTCGCGCGAAGATCAGGTGCGCATCCACAAGGTCGTCCATTTCTTTCTGGTGCGCTTCGTGTCGGGTGACACGTCGCGCCACGACCACGAGGTCGCCGAGGCGGCCTGGTTCGGCGTCGAGCGCGCCCTCGATCGCATGACCTACCCCAACGAACGCCAAGTCGTGCGCAAGGCCGTCGCGCTGCTCACCGAGCCCGACGCCCGGCCCGCGCCGCAGCCCTAGACCCAGACGACCGTCTCGGCGCCGCGGCGCGCTTCGTCCATGCCCCTGCCGAGCAGCGCCAGGAGGTCGGCCGCGCCCACGTCGACCACATCGAGGTAGGTCGCCACAAAGCGAAACACGAGCTTGTGGCGCGGCGAGCACTCGCCCGCGAGGCTGCGTCGCAGGCGCTCGAGCACGGCCTGCACGCCGCGACGGCTCACGTCGGGCAGCACCGCCACGAACTCGCGGTCGCTCAGACTGCCGACCACGTCGTAACGTCGCAGCCCGGCAGACAGCGAGCGCGCCGCGCTGCTGGCGAGATCGCTGAGATCGGCCGGTGAGCCGCGGTGCTCGTCGGCGTCGGTCACGATGGCCACGAGGCACGCGCCGAGACCTACTTCGGTGCGGCGACAGCGTTCGAGCTCGACGGCCAGCCGGCGCCCGACTTCGGCGGCGCTGGTGAGGCCGGTCGCGGGGTCGGTCGCGGCCAGCGCGACGACCGCCCGGCGCAGCTGCTCGGTCGCCTCTTCGAGACCCTCGGCAAACCCGACGCCGGCGCGCAGGAGGCTCTCGCGCTCAAGGCGCTCCAGGCGCTGCGTGGCGAGCGCGACGACTGAGGTCGCGCCGGGCTGCGCGCCGCCCAGCGCGCGGCGGAACGCGTCGAGGCCGAGCTGCAGGCCCCGGAAGACGTCGGCCATGCGCAGCGAGGGTTCGCCGGCGAGCAGGCGGGCGCGGCCTTCGACGGCCGTGAAGAAGGTGTCGGGATCGTCGCCGGCGAGCGCGTCGACCAAGTCGTCGACCAGCGGCACGAACACGGAGTCGTACGGACTATCGAGCGTGACCGCCTGGGCGGCTGCCATCAGTACGGATTGCATGAACGCCCACTCTCCAAGGAGTGCCGGTAGGGGGTAGCATATAACCGATGAACGGAGCCATGACCAGAACACAAGGCCGCCCGGCATGCGCCTGACACTGCTCGGCACCCAGGGCTGGATCCCCACACCCACGCGCGAGACCACCTGTCTCGCCTTCGACGACGGGCCGCTGCTCTTCGTCTTCGACGCCGGCACCGGCCTGGGCCGGCTGCTGCGTCAGCCGGCGTCCGACCTGCTCGCGGGCGCCCGCGAGATCCACCTGTTCCTCACGCATTACCACCTCGACCACGTCTGCGGCCTGGCTTACCTGCCCGCCGTGTTCGGCGGCCGCACGGTCATGGTGCACGTGCCCGACGCCGCCCTGAACGGCGTCGATCCGCAACGGGGCGTGCCCGACCTCATCCGCAAGCCCTACAACCCGAGCGCCTGGAGCGACGTGCCCGGCGTCGTGCTCACCACGCTGCACGAGGGCGTGAACGAGGTCGCCGGCCACGAGCTGCGGCTGCGCGCCCAGAACCACCCCGACACCACCGTCGCCTACCGGCTCGACGACCACTTCGTGCTGGCCACCGACACGACGGCCGACCCCGAGACGGCCGTCTTCGCGCGCGGCGCCGAGGTGCTGCTGCACGAAGCCTGGATCGACGGCGTCGAAGAAGACGACTCCGGCGCCGAAGAGCTTGTGCGCACCGCCTACCATGCCCACAGCTCGGCCCGGCAGGCGGCCGCTCTGGCGTCGCAGGCCGGCGTCGACGAGCTCATCCTCATTCACCTGAACCCGCTGCGCGACGACGCCTACTACGAGCAGATGCAGGCCTCGGCGCGCGAGCTCTTCGCCGCCAGCGCCATCTACCCCGACCTCCACGAGCGTGCGCTCAGAGGCTGAGGCCGGGCCCAGCGCCCCGGCCGGCCCTCCGTCGCCCCCCGCAGGGCAGCCCGAGATCCCCCAGATCGTGCGCCCGCCCATCTTCCGCAACCGCAACAAGCGATTCTGGATCGGTCTCATCACAGCGGTCGTGCTGGTCGCCTTCTACCTGCCCTCGCTTGTCGCCTTCCGCTACACGGCCGCGCCCCAGAACACCCGCTTTCTCACCCACCCCTGGCGGAGCTGGTCGTTCATGGCCACCGCGCTCACCGTGCCCGGCGACTCGCGCCTGAAGACGTCGGGCAACGCCCTGCGCGCCGCCGACTCGCGGTTCAAGGGGTCGGCCATCGACCCGCACCAGGCGCGCCTGCTGTTCCTGCCCGAGGATCGCCCCTACACCTTCACGCACCAGCTCGGCAGCCGCACCGTGACCACCACGATCACGCCGCCCTACCGCTTCGTCTGGCAGGTCACCGGCCACATCGACACCCTCAACGGCGCCGACACCGTGGTGGCCTTGTTCGACTACAAGAGCGCCAAGGCGCTGTACGACGTGCGTCACGACCTGCCGCAAGGCGCCGCCTCAAGCGAACCGGCCGACTCGACGTCGCCCTCGCCCGGCACCTCGACCGCGCCCTCGCCCGGCGCGACCCCGTAGACACGGCCGTGCCGCTGCTTGCCGTCGGCGCCAGCACGGGCGACGTCATCCGCGCCCTCGTCTATCTCGTGCTGACCTTCGTCGTGGCCGCCATCGCCGACCGCGTGCTGCAAGACCACGGCGGCGGGCTCACCCAGGCCATCTCACGCAAGCTGCCCGCCGCCGACGAGACCCGCCTGCGCATGGCGCGCCGGCTGATCGTGGCAGCCATCATCTTCGTGGGCGTCCTGTGGGCGCTCACCAAGCTTCCCGAAGTCGGCTCGCTGGCCCGCGGCCTGCTGGCCTCGGCCGGCATCACCGCGCTGATCGTCGGCTTTGCGGCGCGCTCGGTGCTGGCCAACCTGGTCTCGGGCATCATCGTCGCCCTGGCGCAGCCGGTGCGCATAGGAGACTACGTGGCCATCGACGAGTGGCAGGGCACGGTCGAAGAGGTGCGCCTCACGTACTCGTACATCCGCGCCGACGACAACAGCCGCATCGTCATTCCCAACGAGCAGCTCGGCAGCCGGGTGGTGCACAACTTCACGATCGTCGACGAGACGAGCGCGGCGGCCGTCGACTTCGTCGTGCCCGCCGCCACCGACCTGGGCGAGGTGCGCCGCGAAGCGCTCGAGGTGGCCGCGGCCTTCAGCCGCGGCGACTCCGCCGAGCGCCAGCCGGCGCTGGCCGTGACCGAGCTCGGCGCCGACGCCGTCCACCTGCGGCTGACCGTCTGGCAGGCATCGAAGCGCGAGGCCGACCGCGCCGCGGCCGGTCTGCGCTTCGCGCTTAGGGAACGGCTCACCGCGGCGGGGCTCGGACCGGCGGGCGACGCGCCGCCGGCCGCCCCATGAGATACTAGGCGGCGTCCGGCCTTATCGACGCCTGCCCCACGGGAGAGCGCACGGACTCGTCCCCGCACACCCACCTCGAGGAGATCCTCGAGCCGGCCCCAGAAGCTACGAGCATCGCAGGCGACGTCGCCGAGGCGACGTCGCCGAGCCTGCTGCGGCGCACCATGGTCATGGCGGTCGTGTCGCGGCTGCTGATCGGCGTGACCGCCGCTCTCGCGACCTGGCTGCTCGGCGTCAAGCCGGCTCCCTGGGCGCAACGTCTGCCGCGCCTTGCCGAGCCGTTCCACGGCTTCCTCGCCCACGTCGGCAACCCCTGGGCCGTGTGGGACGGCGTGTGGTTCGTCAAGATCGCGGCCGACGGCTACGCCGGCAACGACGGCAGCGTCGCCTTCTTCCCGCTCTACCCGCTGATGGTGCGCTGGGTGGGGATCGTCTTCGACAACAACCTCGTGGTCGCGGGCGTCGTGGTGTCGCTCGCCTGCTACTTCGCCGCGATCTACTTTCTCTACCGCCTGGTCGCGGCCCGCTTCGGCGCGCGCGTGGCCTACCGCACCTGCCTGTACCTCTCTATCTTCCCGACGGCCTTCTACTGGCAGGCGGTCTACAGCGAGTCCATGTTCCTCATGCTCTCGGCGGCCTGCGTGCTGTGGTCGACCGAGGGTCGCTGGAAGATCGCCGGCTTTGCCGGCCTCGCCGCCGCGCTCACGCGCAGCGCCGGCTTTCTGCTGATCGTGCCCATGGCGCTGTGCTATTACGAGCAGCGCGACTGGAAGCTGCGCCGCACCGATTCGTCGGTGGCTTCCCTGCTCATGATCCCCGAAGGGCTCATGGTCTGGATGGCCTACCTCAGCCTGCGCTTCGGCAAGCCGCTGCTGTTCGCCCAGGTGCAGGACCAATGGCGCCGCTATATGGCGATCCCGACGTTCGCCCTGTGGAAGTCGCTCCAGGCGGCGTTCGAAGGCGCCCGGCAGATCATCTCGGGACAGACGAGCCACCTCTACTGGCCGGCGGCGCAACCCGGCGCGGCGGTGCCGCTGGCCGTGGCCAACATCATCAACCTGGCGTCGCTCGTGGTCGCCGGCCTCGCCGTGTGGTACGGCCTGCGCCGCCTGCCGTTCGCCCTCTCGGCCTACGCCATCGTCACGATCGGCTACCCGCTGCTGTTCCCGGCCACCTCGATGCCGCTCATGTCGATGCCGCGCTTCGTGTTGGCGGCCTTCCCCGTCTTCATGGCCATGGCGATCTTCAGCGACGATCACCCACGCGCGCACACCGTCTTCTGCGCCGTCTCGATCGTGGTCCTCATCGCGCTCACGGCGAAGTTCGCCATGTTCAGCTGGGTCGCCTAGGGCGCTAGAAGATGCGCGCGAGCGCGGCGTGCAGGCTGGGCCGCACGCGCAGCACGTAGCGTCCCGGCTGCGGCGCCCGCAGAGCGATCCAGTCGCCGGGCGCGGCCGAAAGCGACGCCGCTCCGGCGGGCACGCCGGGCGGCGCGCTCAAGCGCCAGTAGGGCGTCCAGGTGAACTTCACGAGGTAGCGGCCCGGGCGGCGCACGCTCACGACGACCTTGGTGCGCGCGACCGCCGTGACCGCCGCGCCCACGGCGGCAGCGGACGCGGGCGTGGTCGGCGCGTCCGCGGCGACCACGAGCGGCGACGACCGGCGCAGACGATACACCGTCCAGCCCGGCAGGGCGGCGATGCGCACGAAGGCCCCCGAGCGCGCGATCAGCGCCGGCTCGCCTGAGCTGCTGAAGTCGAGCGCGGCGTGTGGCACGAAGACGTCGCGCACTCCCATGTCGCGCAGCCAGGCGACGTACTGGGCCGGCGTCGGCGCCCGGTAGAGCAGCGCGTTGTGCTGCCAGTCGCTCTGGCGAAACCAGCCCCGCGTGATGGGCAGGCCGGCCTGTGGGAAGTAGTCGGCCTCCCAGTGCAGCCGCAGAGCCACGACGTTGTAGCGGTAGTCGGGATCGTAAGTCTGTCGGGCGTAGAAAAGAGCCGGCGCAAAGAACGAGCGCGTCGTCTGGGCGGCGTCACCGGTGCGTAGCAGGTCGCCGACGGGCGCCGCGAGCGTCACCACGGCCACGGCGGCGAGCAGCGCTGCCGTGGCCGCCCGCGGCAGCCGCACGCGGCGGATCATGAGCAGGGCCGGCAGGCCGAACAGAGCCAGAAAGCGGGAGGCGTTGTTGCCGAGCTCGTTCGGCACGACGAGCGCCGCCAGGCAAAGCGCCGCGGCCACGGCGAACAGGACCTGCCTGGCACGCCTGTCGGGGTCGCGCGACCAGCGCGCGAGCACGACCCCCACGGCGGCCACGGCCGTCCAGCGCAGCAGCACGGCCGGCTGCGCCAGGTACGACACGTGGCCGCGAAAAGCGAGCAGCACGGCAGACCACGCCACGGCGAAGGGCACGAGCGCCGCGGCGAACAGCGCCGTGCGGCGCCGCGCCGCCGGGTGACCGAGCGCGTCGGCCACCACGAACACCGCGCCGGCCACGACCGCCGCAGGGTTGGTGAAGGCCGCCACGCCCACCGGCACGGCCGCCCACAGCGGGTGGTCGCCAGCCAGCAGGACAAGGCCCGCTATGGTGAGCGCCATGGCCAGCAGGAAGGGATCCTGACCGTTCGTCAGGTAGAGCACGCTGACGACGGCGAGGGCGCTCGCCGGCAGCAGGCTCGTCACCTGCCAGGCGCGGCGCACATAGAGGTGAAAGAGCAGCGGCAGCAAGCCCGCGCAGAGCACGACGATCGCCTGCGCTCCCACGACCCGCGCCACCAGGTAATAGACGACGCCGTAGCTCACGACGCCGTAGGACCCGCCGTACCAGTAGTCGTCCCACACGAGCGACTGGCCGTGGGCCACGAGGCTCGTCTTGTACACATGTGCCGCCGTGTCGACGCCGGTCAGCCCGACGATGTGCAGAAAGCCGAGGAGGGCGGCGGCGGCGACCACCGGGAGCACGGCCAGCGCCACGAGCCCCGGGTCGACGGCGCGCCACTCCCGGCGGCGCGCGCGCCGGGACCGGACGCTCGTGGTGCCCGGCGCGCCGCTCGGTCCGCTCATCTCGGCCACCGGCGTCGCCGCCCTAGGGGGTGGCCGACGGCGTGCCGGCGGGCGTGGCGGTGCTCGCCGCGGGGCGCGGCGTGGCGACAGGTGCAGCGGCGCCCGTAGCCTTGGCCGGGGCGGGGCCGATGCGCTTGAACACATACACGCCGTCGCGGGCGAAGACCGAACGGTAGCTCTGATTCAGCACGAGGGCGCCGAGCGCCTGCGAGTGACCGACGGGATCGGGGTGATCGTAGACGTAGGGGTCCTTGTCGTCGACCACGACCCATTGGGCGTTGTCGATGAGCGGGAAGGTGTAGATGACGGGGCGTGCTGAGAGGTGGGAGCCAACGTCGTTCTCGGCGCTCACCGTGGCGCCGTCCGGGACCATCTTGAGGGCCAGGTCGAGCACCCGGGCGTGGCCGCTCACGGCGTAGTTCTTGCCCGAGTAGTGCGCGCCGGGCAGCGAGAAAGGCAGTGGGCCCAGGACGAAGTTGCCGAGCACCGCCGCGCTCAGCACCACAGTGGCCAAGGCGCCGATCGACACGCGTGCAAGCGGCGCCGGCACGCGCCGCACGCGGCGGCTACGGCCGCTGAGCACGGCGCGCGCCCGGGCGATGCTCAGCACCGCGCCGGCGAACAGGAACGGCACTTCGCCGGCTACATAGTGGAACTCATAGGATCGCTGAAAGCCGTTGCCGGCCAGCGCGTTCAGGGCGAACTCGGGGGCCGCGATCAGGGTCGTGAGCGGACTCAGCAGCGAGCTGAACCCGAACGGCCAGAGCAGCGCCAACAGGTAGCGCAGGTTCGACTGAGCAAAGAGGTGCCCCAGCGTGACGCCCGGTTTGAGGAAGACGTTCGCGCCCACGCCCCCGACACTCGAACCCAGATCGGCGTAGCGGTCCACGAACGGGCTGCCGCCGGGGCTGTAGTGGGGCAGCACGACCTTCACCGCGATCACGAAGTAGACGGCGGCCACAGCCGTGAGCAGCAGCGGGCGCAGGCTCCGCTTGCGCAGCGCGAAGTAGGCGCCCATGACCGCGATGACCAGAGGGATCTCCTCTTTGCACAGGGCGGCCAGCACGACGAACGGCGCCGCGCGCCACCAGTGCCCTTCGTCGATGAAGACGAAGGCGAACAGCAGGAACGTGATGGCCAGGGTCACGGGGTGGAACTCGTTCAGCACCGCATACTGCAGCGGCGGGTAGATCAGCAGGGCGACCGCGCAGAAGAAGGCCGCCCGAGCGTCGCCCAGGATGCGCAGTCCAAGGCGATACGCGGGCCAGGCCGCCAGCGCCACGATGACCGCCTGACCGACGAGCAGCATCATGGGACTCGGCCACACGAACCAGGGTAGGGCAAAGACGGCGAGGATCGGGTCGACGTGCGCGCCCAGGCGCGAGATCTGCGTGCCGTCGACCGAGGTCGTGCGCAGGAAATGACCATGCGCCGTGTTGTAGACGGCCTGGGTCATGTTGCCCAGGTCGAAGCGCCCGCCGTAGTAGTTACGGTAGCGCTGGATGGCGAGGATGCTGAAGATCGCCGCCGCCACGATCATGGCGATCACGACGTAGATGAAGTAACGCCGGGCGAGCGCGGCCGGGGTGGGCGGCGGCGCGGCGGGCGCGGGCCGGGCCGCCGCCCGCGGGCGCCGCTTTCTGGTCGCTGTGCGTCGTGCGCTCATGGCCTGGCCGGCTTGAGGGTCATGCGTCGTCTCCGTCTCGCCGCGGCGCCTGCGCGCCTGGTGGCTGTCCCACTGCGACCTGTGCCGCGCCGCGCTCGGCGGCGCGCCGTTGCAGGCGGTCGGTCAGCGCGGCGACGGCCACGAAGGCCAACTCCAGGGCAGTCTGCCACAGTCTCGCGAGCAGCGCCCAGGCGAGCGCCACGCCGCCACTGGCGAAGACGCTCGCCGTCGCAGCCGCCAGCACGCCCTCGCGCACGCCGAGACCGCTCGGCACGAAGAACACCACCATGCCCACCACGAAGGCCACGGCAAATCCGGCGGTGATCTGGGGGTAGGCGGCGGCGGTCACGTTCGTGACCGCCGCCGCCAGCATCCACACGGCGAGGCCGGCCACCAGCCACAGCCCGGCGAACGCGGCCAGCAGGCCAGGCACCCCCCGGACCGGCAGCACCTGGGTGAGCGGCGGGCGGTGCAGCAGCCGCAGCAGCCGGGCCGTGAGCGGCGCGAACACGCGCGGGTGCACGCCGATCACGATCAGGGGGACGGCCAGCAGAGACCAGGCCGTGATCTCGCGCTCGTAGTGCCAGAACGGGAACAGCGCGGCCGTCACCAGCAGCGCGCCGGCCACGTTCAGCACCTGCTCGTAGACCATGCCGGCGCTCACGCGGTCTATGTCGAGACCCTGGCGATGGCTCATCCAGCCGCGGCTCACGAACATGAAGACGTTGCCCGGCACGTAGCGCCCCAGGATGGACTTGGCCCAGGTGGCCACCGTGCGGGTCGGCGGCGCGGTCAGGCCCGATCGGCGCAGGATCAGCCACCACACCAGGGCGCTCAGCAGGTAGTAGACGAGCACGAGCGCGGCCGACGCGACGAGCAGGCCGGGCCGCAGCTGCCAGTCGTACGCGTGTACCGCCGGCCAGGCGCGCCGCAGGTAGCGTCCGAGGAACACGACGACGGCCGCCACGAATGCGACCTGGACCACGCGAAAGAGTGGCGACGTGCGCCGCCTGGTGGGCGCCGGCCGTGCGGTCACAGGCATGCTTCGAGCGCCGCCAGCAGGGTCGCGGCCACGGCTTCGGGGGTGCAGCGCCGGCGGTACAGGTCGAGCGCGGCGGCGCCCAGACGGGCGCGCTCGTCGTAGTCGCCCAGGCGGCGCAGGGCGGCCGCCAGGGCGGCGCCGTCGCCGGCCGGCACGAGCAGCGCGTCGCGACCGTCGGTGAGCAGCTCGCGGGCGGCGCGGGAGTCCTCGGTGACCAGGGGACGGCCGGCCGCCAGCGCGTCGTAGACCTTGTTGGGCACGACCCGGGCAGCCTTGCCCGAGGTGCCGAACACCCCCAGACAGACGTCGGCGGCGATCACTCGCGAGCGCAGGCGCCAGACCGGCAGGGCGTCGGTCAGCTCGACGGCGTCGAGATGCCGCGCCCGGACCTCGTCGGCGAGCCACGAGGCGAGCTGGCCGTCTCCGATCAGCTCAAAGCGGAAGGGCTCGTCGCGCAGCTCGTCAGCGGCATCGAGCACGGCAGGCAGGCCGTGCAGCGGGCTCCAGCGCCCGTACTGCGCGACGCGCAGCGGCGCCGCCGCCGTGGCCTCGCGGGCGGCCCCGGTCGCGCCGGGCAGGGGCAGGGCGCCGACGGGCACCACGGCGAGCTTCGCCGGGGGCACACCGAGCACGCCGGCGTAGTAGTCGGCGTGCGCCTGCGTGTCAGCCAGCACGACGTCGGGCAGCGCGAACGAGACCCGGTCGACGAGATTGGCCAGATGTCCGGCGGTGCTGTCGCCGGTCAGCAGCTCGCGGTCGCCGGCGAAGGTGTCGAACAGCGAGACGAGCGGGTCGAACACGAGGGCGGCGCTGTGGTAACGCGCGACCGCCCAGGCGAACGGCACGAGCAGGTGACCGGGGTAGCCCACCACCACGACGTCGTACGAGAGCCCGGGGCGATGCCGGAGCAGCAGCGAGAGGTGGGCGCGGGCAAGCTCGCCAGCGAGCTTGCCCGCGCCCGCCGTCGTGGTCATCTGGACGGCCGTGAGCGAAGCGTCGAGCGGCGCCGCGTACTCGAACACCTCGGCGCCCGCCGCGCGCAGCCCGTCGATCAGTACCCGGTTGCGCGAGTAGCCCGGGTCGTAGGTGCCCAGATAGGCGATGCGCAGAGTCACGTGCCTGCCGGCGCGGTCGGGCCGGGGCAGAGGCGGGGCAGAGGGTGCGTCGGGCGAGGGCCTGCGTCGGGCGAGGTGCCCCTCACGACGAGGGCCGCGCCGGCGTCTGACGCGGCGCCTGTTCGGCCGCCACCGGGCGGCCGGCGGGCGCGGGCGCGCGGGCGGCGCTCGACTCGTCGAGCGCCGCCCGCGCGCCCGCGCCGTCGATCACACGCTGCACCTCGTAGTCGTCGCGCGTGTCGCGGGCGCGCGCCTGGGTGATGAGCTCGCCCACGAGGCCGAGCGACAGCAGCTGGATGCCCACGATGATGAGCAGCGTGCCGAGCAGCAGCAGCGGCCGCTGGCCGATGGGGTGGCCGAAGAACTTGTCGATCGTGAGGTAGAGATCGACGAGCACGCCGACGACGACCATGAACGTGCCGATGCCGCCGAACAGGTGCTGCGGACGCTGCCGGTAGCGCCCCAGGAACAGGACCGTGAGCAGGTCGAGGTAACCGCGCGCGTAGCGCCGCCAGCCGTACTTCGAGGTGCCACTCGTGCGCCGCCGGTGCGAGACCTTGACCTCGGCGACGCGAAAGCCCAGGTCGCTCGCCAACACCGGCATGTAGCGGTGCAGCTCGCCGTAGACCTTGACGTGCTCGGTCACTTCGCTGCGATAGGCCTTGAGGCCGCAGTTGAAGTCGTGCAGCGAGACGCCCGTCGACTTGCGCACCGTCCAGTTGAAAAGCTTCGAGGGCACCGTCTTGCTGATCGGGTCCTGGCGGCTTTGCTTCCAGCCCGACACCAGGTCGTAGCCTTCGTCTAACTTGGCCAGCAGCTTGGGGACTTCGGCGGGGTCGTCCTGGCGGTCGCCGTCCATGGTCACGACCACATCGCCGCACGCCTCGGCGAAGCCGTGCGTCAGCGCCGCGGCCTTACCGAAGTTGCGCCGCAACCTGACTATGCGCACGTTATCGTGGCCGGCCGCGAGCCGCTCCATGACGGAGATCGAGCCGTCGGTCGAGCCGTCATCGACGAACACGACCTCGAACGCGCCCAGCGGACCGAGCGCGACGGCGATCTCCTCGTACAGGGGTTCGAGACTGCCGGCCTCGTTAAAGACGGGCACGACGATCGAAAGCAGCGAGGACATGGCGCTACAAAGGATACATCTTCCCGGCGCCTGTCATATCGCACCGCGCTGCCGTGTTACCGAGTGTCTCGACCCTGCGTATCGGACGCACCCCACCCGCGACTGAAGCAGCGAAGCGTCCCGATAGGCGAATAGCCCGCGGCCGGGCGCGCCGCCCGACGAACCAAACAGGCGCCGCCGAACGTCTCTGAGCTGAAGCGGGGGCCGGCGCGCCGTACGGGCCGGCCTACCCGACTGGTGTCCGGGCCGGCGTACCCGACTGGTATCCGATCCGGCGCGCCGGATCGCCGGCCGCACCATTGGCGCGACGGGAGACTGATACAATAACGACGGCTTGGCGACCCGACCCGCGCCTTGTCAAGCCGGCGGGTCTGGGAGGCACCGTGACCAAGACATACCGGGGGGTCCTGCTGCTGTGCGCCGTAGTCGGCATGCTGCTCGTGCCCGCCGTGGCCGGCGCCGCGGTCCCTGCCAGCGTCACCAAAGCTCTCGACTACCTGCACACGCGCCAGCGCGCCGACGGCGGCTTTTCGTACAGCAGCTCCAGCGGCAACGCCTCCGACACCCCCTGGGCCATGCTGGCCATCGCCGCCGGCGCCAACGACCCGTCCCGCTGGCAGGTCGACAAGCGCAGCCCCGTGAGCTTCCTGCAGGGCATCAACCTCGTGACGGCCGCCACCAACAGCGGCAACGCGCCCGAGTACTACGCGCTCGCCATCCTCGCCTACCTGGCCGCCGACCGCACAGATCTGTTGTCGAACGCCGGCAGCGGCCAGATCGACCTGGTCGCCAAGCTCGAGTCCTACCAGTCGCCGACCAGCGGCTACTTCTCGCCGTCGGGCAACCCGACGTCGGCCACCGAGACGACCGCCTGGGCCGTGCTCGGTCTGGTCGCCGCCCACCAGAGCGGTTCTCCTTCGGTGAGCAGCGCGCTGACCTGGCTGCAGGAATCGGCCAACAGCGGCGGCAGCGGCGGCGGCCCCAACGCCGACGGCGGCTTCGGCACGCAGCCCACCGCGCAGTCGAGCACCACGATCACCTCGCTCGTCGTGCAGGCGCTCATCGCCGGCAAGGTCGGCACGGGCAATGCCGTGGTGCAGGACGCCGCGCACTTCATCGCCGGCATGCAGACGTCGGGCGGCGGCTTTCGCGACACGACCAACGGCGACGCCAACACGCCCTCGACCGCGTGGGCGATCGAAGGCCGGCGTGCCGCCGGACTGTCGGCCGACCTCGCCATCAACGGCCACACCCCCTTCACGTTCCTCGCCAGCCTGCACCGGGTGAACGGTTCCTACAACGAGTTCGCCAGCGACATGGGCGACGTCATGAACGCCACCCTGCAGGCGAGCATCGCGCTGAGCGGCAAGACCCTGCCCGTGCACCACGGCGCCAACGCGCTCACGCGCTTTGCTCCGTCGTTCACCGGCACGGTCCTGCCCAAGGCCGGCGCCAGGTACGCCAGCAGTACGGTGCTCGTGCGGGCGGCCTACCACGACAACAAAAACGGCACCGGCATCAGCACCGCGGCCGTGCGCCTGACCGTCGACGGCAAGCCCAAGACGGGGGCGGCTCACGTCACGGCGTCGGGCCTGCACCTTTCTCTCACCAACCTCACCGACGGCAGCCACACCTACGTCATCGTCGTACGCGACCACGCCGGCAACGCCGTGCGCCTGCAACGCAGCTTCACGGTCGCGGTGCCCACCGGGAGTACCAGCACCGGCGGCGGCACGCACCCGGGCAGCTCCACCAGCGGCTCGACCACCACGAAGGGCGGCTCAAGCAGCAGCGGCTCCAGCGGCACGGGCGCCGTGACCCACACGACCACGCCCACCCCGGCGGCGACGATCTCGCCGAGCCAGAGCGTGCTGCCCGGAGCCACGCTCACGCCCACGCCGTCGAGCTCGTTGCCGGGCACGCTGACCACACCGTCGCCGAGCACCTCGATCAGCGGGCAGGTGACCGGTTCGCACGGCTCGGGCGGTGGCGGCGTGAACACGGCGGCCGCGGTGGGCACGACCCTGGCGGCGCTCGTGCCGCTCGGCTTCTTTGGATCGTGGCTCGTGCGCCGGCGCCTCATCGGCGTCATGGGCGGCGCCACCAGGGGTGAGATCCTGCCGCGCGATACATCTGTCTGGCAGCGGTTCTGGAAACCTTCCGGCGAACGACCGCCGGCCGGCGGCAGGGAGT
>Ga0181535_10002777_pt1 | contig 20976 bp, 22 predicted proteins | sample PEATcosm2014_Bin_44_FD_119774 | JGI IMG/M metagenome (GOLD analysis project Ga0181535, IMG submission 119774) | Peatland microbial communities from MTU Mesocosm Facility, Houghton, MI, USA - PEATcosm2014_Bin17_30_metaG | ecosystem: Environmental > Terrestrial > Soil > Wetlands > Peat | place... | reverse complement strand
TCTGTTGGTCAATGAGCCAGGGCGCGGGCCTTTATCCAGAACCGTTCAGGCCCTCAAGCTGTCGGTTTCGATGCGCAGCCGCGAAAGGCCCTTTTGGCAGGCGCATTATTACGATTTCAACGTGTCATCGCACCATAAGTTCGTGGAGAAGTTGCGCTACATTCATCGTAATCCGGTCAAGCGCAGCCTCGTTACCAAGCCCGAGGAGTGGCTTTGGTCAAGCTTTCGTCATTATCAAACGGGCATGCACGGTACCGTAGAAATCGAATCGCAATGGACGGCCTGCGAAAGAGGCTGGCAACTGCCTGAGTGGATGCGCGGCAGGCATATCGATTCCCCCTCCCCGGTCCCCAAAAGCGAGGGACCGGGGGCACCCTCAACTTGATAGTGCGTGGTATGAGACCAGGACCACCCGCCGTTCCCACGCCTTGCGGAAAGACGATAAGGTCAGACGACGCAGCTTACTGATATACCTATACCCATGAATGACGAGACAAGCATCATTGCGCGCCCGCGTGACTACTCGAACATTTTCCAGTTCCAAGACCCTACTGTCCTGGATGCCTTCCTTAATGAACCGCTGACCCTCGTTGCCGAGACCATCACCGGAGCACTCGCAGTCGGCAAAACTGGTGCTATGGTGGCGGGTGGCCGAATCGTCCAAGCATTGTTAAAGGGGCAGGCATTCAAGCAGTGGGGAAAAGAGTTTCATGCCCTCAGAGATGCAGGAAAGATTCCTGATGATTTTGCCGAGAAGAAATATGGATTTCAGACTTGGGTTGAACTGATGACAGTCATCGACGAAGAATCACCCGAGGCGGGTGGCCCGGGTCCCGGGATGAGTTCATCCACTAAAGCTGGGTGCCCCAGGTGCCTCGCTTTTGGGCACCTGGGAGTACACGAACCTCAATCAGGTTTCCGTTAAATTGTGATTCTCGATTGACGCCAACACCCCTTACCGTAAACCCACCACTGTCCGCACAAACTTTTTCTGCAACCGTTATCATCAGAACTGACACCTCAGATTCGACATATGAGAGGACCGCTGATGCCAGTTTCTGCAAATCGTGTTTGGCGACAATTGCCCAATGAGATCCGGGTCGCCGTCTGCCAGGTTTTTTGGGCTGAGTCCAAGGGCCCAGAGAAGCAGCTTCTCTTTGCCCCTCTCGCAAAAGCAAAAAACGTGCGCGAGGCCTTTGTCCGCAAAAGCCCGATTGAGCGGCTGGTCAACTGGACGGCGGCAACCCTGACCCTTCCTGACCCGATCGTGGATGACCTGCTGAAGAAGTATCTTCTCCACGAGCATCGTGCCGTGATTGTCAGCTTTCTTGACTTGCTTAAAATTCCCCATTCCGAGGGAATGATCGAGGAGAGCTTTGACTTCGCCACCCTGACAAACGAACAAGTTCAGGAGGCGGCCCGTAGCTTGCTCGCATCGGCAGATCGCACCGGCTCCGAACTTTACCTCAAGTACCTCGTGCTTCAAGGCGGACCCTGGGCCGGGATTGAAGAAGTCCTGCCAACTGGAGAGTAAAAGCCGCTGCCAAGTTGTCCCCTTCATCCTCAGTGGCGGGTTACATCCAGCGATGAACCGGAGGGAGCATGGGCCTTCAGGCCCATGAATACGTCCTCGCTAAAAACACGGCTTTAGCCGCGGGCCTCTCAGCCTGGGATACAACGGCAGGTGGCCCGGTCAAAAGCAGTAAAGAACTGCCCTGAGCCAGGAGAATCTGTGCCCCGTTCATCGCGGCTTTATCGCGATGAGCGGGAGACGTGGGCTACGATCGCCTCATGCCGACCGGCTTGAAACGGCCCCGGTTGAAGTTGAGGGCCGATTTTAGGCAGATAGGGTCTCTATCTAGGAAGCATCCAAAAGCAGGACGTGCTTGCTGAACTCGCTTCCGGCCAGATACGCGATGCCTTTGTCCATCGTGACCAGAACCATTCCATTGCGCACGGCCAGACCCAGCAGGTAGGCATCCGTGACCTGTTTGGTGCCAAACAGCCGCTTGAAGAACGGGCCGCACAGCGTGTGCCAGTCCTCGGCGATGGGCAGATAACGATAGCCCGGATGCTGCGCGAGCTTTTTCAGGATGGCCGTGGCCTCGGCCATCTCGATTTGCCCGGCGCGCGGCGCGGTCGCATTGCGCAGGAAGCCAGCTTCCGTAAAAGCGCAAATAGCCCAGCGGAGATCGGCAGCGGCATAGAACCACGCCTCAACAATCGAATGGTGAATATGATTCCTCGCTATCAGCGCATAGAGCACATTCACGTCCAGCAGATAGCCGTTCTCAGACAAGGGAATCCTCCGAGGCTTCCTTTACCATCTCCGGCGTGATGCGGTCGCCTGTGTCAGCGATCTCCAGATAGCCGTGCCGGTTCATGACCAGCCGGGGCGAAGGGATCTCCTGCCCCGTCGTCCGCTCGGCGCGGCGAATCAGTTCACTGACGGCAATGCCCAGCGAGACCCCTTTGGCATTCGCATACGACGAGGCGAAGGCCAGGGCGTCATTGTCGAGGTGAAGATTGGTCCGTGTTCTCATAGAATCATTATGTACCATATTTACATACGGTGCATAAATGTTTTTATGGTACACATATGAACAAACGGTACCTAGCCGACCTAACCTAACGCTCCGCGGGTGGCCAGGTCCGGGGTCCCCAAGGACAGGTCTTCGTCCTTGGGGTGGAGATGCCTCGCTTTTGGGCACCTGGGAGAATACCAAAATCCCAGACCCGCTCCTTTGCCGAAAATAACCCCCGATCGGCGCACAATAGAAATATGAGTTCCACATCCCCGACAACCCGCAATCCGACCTCTCAGCGCCCACGCCGAGGCACAAAATCAACTCCACTCGGCCGCTTTTCCGCCCCAATTCCCCTGGGACCCCCTACCCCCCTCCCCGTCAATTGCACAGATTATGGTGCACATGAAAAATAACAATACTGTAATCAACAACCTACAAGCACGCCATGTTGTACAAGCAGTAAACATGCCGTCATTTTTCGTGCATTCTCAGCGGCTTTTTTGCCAAAATCTGCCCCGCCGAAGCCATTTACGGCCTCAATCGACAGTTTTTGAATGCGGTGGAAACAGTCCTAGCGCCGCGGCCCATTCAACGCCGGTTTCACTACGCCGCGCGGTTTCTCCGGCTTCGGCGGCGGAGGCAAAGCCGGCCTCACCTGTGGCTGGCTGGTAGGAACAGCCGCCGCCTGCTTGACTGCGGGCTTTGCGCCTGTCTGGGCGGGCGAGCCACTACCTGCCACGATTGGCTTTCCACTTACCGTCTTCGCCGGTTTCAACCCCTGTGCGGAAGGCGCCGCGGTTGCTTTGGCCGCCCCGGGATTTACAGGCTGCCCAGCCCCAGCCTTCGGTATCTGGCTGTCGGTCTGGTCCTGCGGAAATTTCTCGTCCGGCTTGCCGGCGATGGCAGCTTTCATAAACGTCATCCAGATGGGCAATGCGGCGCGCGCGCCAGTCTCCTTCTCGCCCAGGGATTCGCGGCTGTCGAAGCCGATCCACACCCCGCAGGTCACCGAAGGCGAGAAGCCGAGAAACCAGGCGTCGGTATAGTCGCTGGTGGTGCCCGTTTTGCCGCCCAGCGGATGGTTCATCTGCGCCACGGCTGCGCCGGTGCCGTGCGCCGTCACTGCCTGCAAAAGCGTCATCATCGTCCGCGCCGTCTGCTGGTCGATCACCTGGCTCACGGTGGGGCGGTCTTCCCACAGCGCAATGCCGTCGGCGTTCGACACCTTGCGTACCAGGTGCGGCGTGACGCGGATTCCGTCGTTGGGAAACACGGAGTAGGACGCCACCTGCTCTTCGAGCGAAATCTCGACCGCGCCCAGAGCCACCGGCAGATACGGAGGAATGTTCGACGTGACGCCGAAGCGGTGGGCCATGTCGATCACCTTGTGAATGCCCACGCGCGCGGCCAGCTTGAGTGCGGGAATGTTGCGCGACTCGGCAAAGGCGTTCAGGATCGTCATCCGGCCTTTGTAGTCGTTCTCGTAGTTGTGCGGCACATAGCTGCCGAAGCTGACCGGCCCGTCCACAATCGTGTCGTCCGGCTTGACGCCGTCTTCAATGGCGGCCGTGTACACATAAGGCTTGAAGCTGGAGCCGGTCTGCCGCTCCGCCTGGATGGCGCGGTTGAACTGCGACAGCGCATAGTCGCGCCCGCCCACCAGCGCCAGCACATCGCCGCTCGTGTTATCGATGGCCATCAGTGCGCCCTGCGCTCCGGAGTCCTGTTCCAGGCTGGCTCGGCGGTCGCTGCCTTCCATGGCGGCCAAATGAACATAGATAATGTCGCCGGGCTTGACGAGCGCGTCGGCGAGACGTTGCCCGGTCCATTGCCAGTCCCCCGGCAGCAAAACAACCTCGGCATTTTTCTGCCCCGGTGCGCCGATGCGTGCGTGAATCTCCAGCGGCAAAACGCGCGTCACGACGGCGTGCACGTAGTCTCCCTGCCCCGGCACGATCGCCCAGTCCGGATGCCGGTAGTCGTTCAGCGCGGCGCCTGCGGCCAGCACATTCTCCAGCCGCCCCTTCCAGCCGCGTCTCCGCTCGTAAACGGCCACGCCATCCACCACGGCCTGGTTGGCCGTCTGCTGCAACTCCAGGTCGAGCGTGGTGTCCACGCGCAGGCCCGCCTCGTGTACCTGCTCGGAACCGAAACGCTTGTCGAGTTCCTGCCGGACCTCTTCCTGGAACCATGGCGCTACCAGGCCCTGCGGTTCTGCAATATGCAGTCCCAGCGGCGCGCTACGCGCCTGCTCTGCCTGAACGTGGGTAATCTCGCCGTCGGACTCCATCTCGGAGATCACCAGGTTGCGCCGGCGTAGCGCCTTATCGGGATTGACCAGCGGCGAGTAGGCGTACGGCGCTTTGGGCAGGCCGGCCAGCAGGGCAGCCTCGGTCAGTGTCACGTCCTTGGCGTGCTTTGAGAAGTAAAACTCCGATGCCGCCTCGAAGCCATACATGCCGCTGCCCAGGTAGATCTGGTTTCCGTAGAGCGTAAAGATCTGCTGCTTGGTAAACGTGCGCTCAATCTGAATCGCGAGATAGGCTTCCTGGAGTTTGCGGCCAAAGTTCCGATCGGCAGAGAGAAAAAGGTTGCGCGCCAACTGCATTGTGAGCGTTGAAGCGCCCTGCGAACGGTCGTGCGTGCGCAGGTCGTGCCACACGGCGCCGCCGATGCGCAGCACATTCACGCCCCAGTGCGACTCGAAGCTCTTGTCTTCAATGGAGATGACAGCCGCGCGGAGGATCGGCGCAAAGCCGTCGTAGCCCACCACCTCGCGCCGCTCCAACGCAAACGAACCGATGACGCGGCCTTTGCGGTCGTAGAGGTTGGTCATCGTCGAGGGGCGGTAATGCTCAAGCTGGTCAATTTGAGGCAGGTCAACGGAATACACCAGGGTGAGCCCGGCCAGGGAACCCGTCACGACCGCCAGCACCAGCAAAACCGCCAACACGGAGCGCCCGGCCAGCTTGCGGTTGCGGCGCAACAGATCCCGAGAGCCCGGGAGCGGATACGGAAGCGGACTGCTCCGCCCCTGCCCCAGCGGCGGCTTCACGGGCTTATGTGTGGGGGTAGCCAAGCGATTCGTGCCTCATAGGCATCTCTCCCAACGTGCTGCGGAGAAAACGCCTTAGCTTAAGGCTAGCATTTTCGCGAATCGCCGGTATGTGACAGAGAGAATCGCCGTACCACGAATGTACTGGACCGGGAAACCAAGGCCGCAAATGGAAGGGGCGCGGCCAAAAGCCGCGCCCTCATTTGAAGCTGTTTGCGTTTGCCCGCTCAGGCGCTCTTGGCCTTCAGCAAGTCGAGCGCCTTGTTGAGCATGTCGTCGCTCTTGGGTGCCGGAGCGCCTTCCTCTTCCGCCTCGATTGGCGAAGTCACCACCACGTTCGGCGTCACAGCAACGTCCTGAATTTTGATGCCGGAGGGGCTCTGGTATTTGGCCACGGTCAGCAGCAGGTCGGCGCCGTTGGGCAGCTCAATAGACTTCTGGAACGATCCCTCGCCGAAGGTGCGCTCGCCCACCACATCGCCGCGCTTCAGATCCTCGATAGCGGCCGCGGCCAATTCCGGCCCGCCGTAGGTGCCGCGATTCACAAGGACGGCGACCGGCGCGGCGGAGACGAACTTCGCCGGGTTAGCCGTGAAGGTCTGCGTGGTGAACTGCTGGCCCTGCAGCGTGGCAAGTGTCCCGGAATTGATGAAGAGGTTGGCTAGCCGCACGCCCTGAGCGGCATCGCCGCTGCAGTCGCGCAGGTCGAGCAGAATCTTGCTGCCCTTGGGCGCTGCCTTGATCTTGGCGGCCAAGTCGTCTACGCGGGCGGCGCTCAGTACGCCGGGCTTCAGATACAGGATCGTGGCGCTGTCGTAGGACTGCGTCCCCAGCACGGGCGAAGCGGCCACGGCGCGGGTCAGCGTCAGCTTGTCCGGGTCTGGCTTCAGCGGGCGCACCACCGAGAGCGCAACCGTGCTTCCCGGCTTGCCCTCCAGCATCAGGCGGATGACCGCCAGCGACAGCTCCCGCGTGGACTGGTCGCCAATGGACTCAATGACATCGCCATCGGACAAGTGCTGGTCAGCCGGCGAACCCGGCAGCACGTTCACCACGGTGGCGTACCCGTAGCGCTTTGAAACCGTGATGCCCACCTGCGCCGAGCCGGAAACCGGCTCTTCCTTGTAGATCTTGTACTCGGTTGGCGTCAGGTAGCTTGAGTCCGAGTCGAGCGACTCCAGCAGGCCGTGGAGAGCGCCGGTGGTTACATCGGTCATGTTGGGCTCAGTCACGTAGTCGGTCTGGATCTTCTGCAGCACCTCGGCATAGAGCCGCATCTGGCGGTAGGCGCCATCCTGGTCGCTGCCGGCGTGAACGCCGAAGATGCCGAACTCGCCCAGGGCGAAACCCAGGCCAAGAGCGGCAAAGATGGCTACGGAGAGTACAAATACTGAACGCTGAAAGAATCGGGACACACACACCACCTAGGCGGGCCTCAAGGGGAAGCAGGCCGCATACCTATATAGACGCAATGATACCGCAAACGGGGCTTTGGCAGGCGTTTTTGGTAGTGGGGCAACAACTAGAGGAAAGCGTTGAGGTGATGGAATCGGAGCACAAATGCAGCACGGACTCAGACCTATATCTGTAAACTGCCAGTGCTTCTGGAGCGGGAGACCGGGATCGAACCGGCGACATTCAGCTTGGGAAAGTGTATATATCATTTATTATCAATCACTTACAGAAACTACAAAGTGCCAAAATAGACGCAAGTGGACTCAAAGGAATTCTTACAGCGGGGACAAAAGAGGGGTTTCAGCCAGTGGATATGCGGGTTTCAGCTTGTTCCTTCGCCACCCCGTTTTCAACCCCATTGGAACACAGAGGGGCCGTAAGGACTTCTGGAGGCCGCATTGTCCTGCTTGGAAAGCGGAGCGGATATCGCTTGAACTCCCTCTTCTACGGCCTGCTGACGGTCTTCATCGCGTCGCTCCTTGTGGAGCCTACGCTGGTTCAACTTCCGCTCGACAGTGTCGGGCTGCATTCCCACACCGAATCGAGTAGGCTTGTTGACCTTGACCTGGCCTTCTCAACGTTTGCCCTTTGGCCGAATGGGCGGACTCTCGTCATTTTGAACTGGTATTCAGACCCACGGTGCGATTCATCGCTCCTGACATTGCGCAGCGTTCCCTACCTGTGGGTTTGGGCGGGGCGCGCTTATGAATCCAAAAACAAGGCAACACGGAAGCAGTGAGGCAAGATTGACCTCGCCAGCCACTTCTCGATCTACAACGTCGAGTGGTTCAGGGAACGCCGGACTGCCTGGTGACCAAGCTTCCACGCCACTAGCGTGGGCATCAAAGTATTGCGGGCCGACCGTAATACTCAACTTCTCCATTTCTGGCACGGTGAAATGGAACTCGCTACTACTGGTATCCAAGCAGAATCGTCCGTCCCACGCCGCCATTGGTGTACAGTGCTTCCGAAACTGCCACCAAATGCCGCACGGGCTGCTTCCGGTCCTGCAAGCTCACGGCTCCTTTGTAGCAGGAGGCGTGTTCGCCGAGTGATACCTCTTTTACTTCGCCGTCCGGAAAGGTCAGCGTGAAGATGGCCTTTTCGTGAACCGCCGCCGTGATCGCGCCCACGTCGGAGTCGTTGCCGAAGGCGCTGATGAGGTGCGCCTGTTCGTCTTCGCCCACATACCGGTTCACCCGCAGCCGTATTCGCGTCGAGGTCTTCTCCGTCATGCGGTGATACTCAAGCAACCCGAGCCTCAGGTGTGCATTCTGCATCGTCCTCTCCTTCCTGCTTTGCCGGTGTTTCGGTCAGCTTCAGGGTCCTTCCGTCGGCATAGACTAATCGCAACTCGTTGGCCCACCGTTCCCTATGATGGATGATCTGCTCATCACCGTCCTCCTCAACGAAGGTGGTCACATGCTTGACCGATCTCCATCGCGCAATATGCCGGTCATCACCCTGGCCGAAGACTCCATTCAGCAGGCCCGCCGTGCAGAGCAGCCCCACATGACCTCCATGCAGCGGCGTGATCGGACGCCCAGTGGCCACGTCCTCGCGTGGCATCAAAAACGGCAACGTCTGCTTCCATGCGCCTGACAGCGGCAACAAGTCTTCCAGCAGGTCATATGGTAGCCCGCGATAACTCAGCGCAGCCTCTCCTGTCGTGGGCACAGAATATGGTTCGCACGCTCCTGGCGCCAGCTCCGGCAACGCCTGAAAACTGCCATACGGGCTAATGCGCTGAAGTTGCCGCCGCGCCTCCTCGACCGCCGCGCCCCGCACATTGCGGCGAACTCCAAGCACAGCGATCTGCCGGAAGCGGACCGATTCATCGTCAGTCATGCGAAAGATATTCAGCCGGGCGAAGTGTGAACTGAGTACCCCGGCGCACTCGTGCAGGCGCTCGAAGGGAATGACCAACACCAGCACACCCTCCATTACCAGCCAGCGGAAGGTGTGTTCGAGAAACAGACGCTCCATGCGGCTGTTGCCAACCGAGCCGATTTCGGAGTCGTAGGGCGGATTCAGGTACAACAACGAGAAGGACTCAGGCTTGGCAACGGCGTCGAAAGTATTGCCCTGGATAGTCGCGATGCCCCTTGCACTTGCGGTCAATGCTCGCTCGGCATCGAGTTCCACGCCATAGCGGCGCACATCGGCGCCGTGGGTAATCAAGTTGAGAGCCACGCCTTGTCCCACGCATGGATCGACCACCGATGCCGGTCCAGTGAAGCTGAGAAGCTGACGAAGATTACCGCCTTCGCTCGGTGGGAGTGGGTAAAACCCCATCTTCAAACGCGCAACATTACGCGCCATGGTTCCTCCTTTGGCGATGAACTCTGTGTGACTTGAACCATAAAATGGCACCAAGTGACAAGTTATGCTTCAATTCTCTTCTGGGTAGGTATGAGTGCTGCACGCGCAGTTCATAAGGGATGGTGGCAACATAGTTTCGAGATCAGATCAAGTAGACTGACCGACTGAATATATTGGATTTCTACTTCGAAATACAGAGGACTTTGCGCGCCTGACGAGTTGCCGAGGTGATGAACTTCCAGTTGCTGCGCGATCCTTCTGGAATGCGTTCGACGACTCGGCTTACTGTCGGGGACAAGCCGCAGCTCTGAATTTCGGCAACAATGCAATGGATGCCATGAAACAACAGGTCACGTTGGCGCTTCGTTTCGGTCGCTACACATTGACGGTGTTGCACTGCAATCATGCGCCGCACCGCAGGGAGATATTTATTCATGAACCAAACCGTGATCTCCAGGCGCTTGCAGACATCTCGCACAGATGGCACTGGATCCTCCCCGAGCGTGGCCTTTGCCTCCGCCTCAACATCAGCTCTGCGCTTCATAAGGCAGGCACGGTGTCGCGCCGCAAGTTTATTGCAGAGGGCAGGTTCGTGCGTCCGCAGCACTGATGAGGATGAAAAACCCAGGCGGCGACTTAGGTCAACGAGGGTCGGCGCTGGGTGTTCGCAGAGCGCCTGTTTCAAGGTCCGACGCATCCTTTCAGGTCGAAATTGTTTTGCATGAGCAATCTTCTCTCGGATGGCCCCGCAGAGTTCTGGAAATTTCCGATGGATAAATCCGGAGTTTGAATATCCAAGATTTTCCGCGATCTGATGAACGGAGATAGATTCATGCGACTTGAGAGATTGTTCCAAAATCTCCTTAAGTTGTGCGGCTTCGCAAATTCTGACAGCACCAGGTTTCTTCCACCAATGACTTTGACCCGACTGCCTATGTCGGGCAGCGATCTTATGGCAGAGTATCCGGTCTGCTTGATAAAGCCTCTCCGTGCTTTTGTAGTCTAATTTTTGCGCAACCTCAGACAAGCTGAGTGGCACGGTTTCATCAAGAGCCGTTAGAAGAGCTTGTCGAATGTTGCTTGCAGTCCGGGATGGGGATACACCGCGGCTTCCGGTGAGAGCTATGGCTTCTTTTGCGGCGGCGATATTTGCTTGCGTCGGTGCTGATGAATTGAATAGGCTGGAAGCCGGAATATTCAAGAAGCGGCAGGTTCGCAGCAAATTATCAAGCCGAGGAACCGTTGCGCCTTCTATCCAGTTCTTCATAACGCAAGGTGGACAATGAGTTTTCTGTGCCAAGGCAAGGACGTTGCCGTCTGCGATCTGATCAAGATAAACAGCGAGACTTTTGCGAAATGATTCCCTGACAGTTGCCGCGTTGACCATCGGAAGCATCGCCAGCAAATCTCCCACCTGAGTGCTTTCCCATGCTGCGCTTTCAGCGATTGACGTTGTGGAACTCGATTGGTTGCTGTTAGTGTCAGGCATTCCTAACCACCCTTCACATCGCTCACAATATCCTGGACGCGAGAAAACTCCGAGCGGACTCAGCGTTCGCGCACAATGCGGACAAGTGTGATCCAGCGGTCGAACATGGGTTGAACAGTATGAAGACATATCAATCGACCAGATAAGCGGTTCATAGACAATCTGGTTATTCGCCCGCCATCGGTCGTAGCAATATGCACACCATGCCCGATGACGACGGAACAGATTTTCTGAAAGCACATGACGAAGTGGAAGGAGCGTGAGAAACTGCAGGTCTTCGAGGCTGGTTGCGGTTTCCAGGGCATGAACCCACTTCATGGCTTGGTCTGTAACGCCATTGATCGCATAGTTGCGAGCTCGGAATCCATGCCCGCCGATACGGACAGCTTTGGCGGCAGCCGTAATCATTGGGTCGTTGGAACCCGCCAACTCCGAAAGCACACGGCCCACAAGATCTCCCACGCTCACCGAGTGTGCTTCAGCGAGTCGAGCGGTGTAGCCGGTAAGGCTCTCGACCAATGCAGTGCCGACACCCATTGGCTCAAGCACATAGAGCCTGCTTCTCCGCGGAATCGGAGGGGGTGATAGCGACCACGAATCATACAGTGGCTGCATTTGCACTGACTCGTCCGATAACATCACGCGTATGCAACCGTTGTCCTAGCCTCCAATGCTGTTTTCTCGTCGACGGCATTTCAATAGTAACAATAGGAGAGATCACTTTTTCTGAATGTCCCTCATGAAGGCTCAATCCGAGTCGCGTCCTGAGCCGATTGCTCTGTTCCACATCCTCCTGAAGTCCGACCTCGCCTTCCAAAGTCTCCGACAGCATTTTTTCGCACTGTGACACACTCAGTGCGTGTGTCTGCAGGTCTTGCATCGTCAGAACAGATGCATTTCGTCTGGACACTCCGGTAAGCGCCCTGACAAGCCACTCCTTCAATACCCCCACGCAGCCGATGCTTCGCTCGTACAAGTATTCCCAGTCATGCACAAGGTCTGGCATCTGCGAGAGGGGAAGCTGTTGTTCGAAGGAACGCAAAACATTCAGGAACATTTCACGATCTTTGGGGGCATCGGCGCGATAGCGCGGAAAATGAATGTCGATACTCCGGCGGCTCAGTTGCGCACTCAGATTGCGAAACGCAAGGAGCTCGTAAGTACCGAATAGCACGTGAACCGTCTCGGTGCGATTCGCAATCGACTTGATCACGTCCAACTGCTCAGAAAGCCTACGCCCCGAGCCAATTCTTGCCAAATGCTGTGCTTCATCGAGGAGGACTGCCACCGGACGCCGAAATCGTATGGCTTGCTCTGCGGCATGATGGAACTCCGCACCGGCCGCTCTCGGGTTGGGCAAGTAATTCATTACTCGTTCGCCTGTCCTGGTTGTCGATTCCATGTTAAGCTTACGGTCAGTTAGTGGTTCGTTCATTTGGTGCAACAGCCGTACGAAGTGATCACGCCAACTGTAGCTGCCCAATTCTGGTGCTATGCACTCCACACTCACAACAGGAAGTTGTCCCGGATTAGCTTGGAGTTCGGGTAACATCTCCATCGTCAACATCTGTTCGATTTTTGCGCGAAGAGTCGTCTTTCCAACGCCGGTTGGTCCGAGCACAAATATCAGAGAGTTTGGTGCCCTTCCGTGAATCGCATCTAAAAGGGCTTCGCGTGCAGCGAGTAACCGTGGATGCGCCATTGTGTATGCGCGAAAATATTCGAGCCTTGCAGGCCAAGGCTGACTGAGCAATTCGCGAGGAAATCCTGGTGGCGCTGTATCCATCAGAATGCTCCGTACACGTCATCAATGGCGGTTTCAGCTACACTCAGTCCAACAGTTTGAGCAGATGGCCCATCGTAGTTGTCTTGGCTGGGAATGCAGTCGCTGTCTGGTTTAGATACGAGTATCAGCCGAGTCTCTTTGCTTTCCAAATCGCGCAACCGCTGGACCAGCAACGCCTCTTCTGCCTCGACGGACTGCAAAAACTCAGCCAATTGCTTGGCGGTCACCGAAAATGTTGCAGAATGGCTGCGTCGACGCTGGTGCAATTCGTTTGTGGCAAGCATTACCTCACGCTGCGTACGTCCCTTCAGAACTGCATAATATTCGGAGTGGCACTGCAACCATTGTTTGCTTACGAAGGCATAGGCCACACCAGCATCAAATGGATCGTAGCGGACTGGCACTTCCTGGCACGGGTCCGAATGATTGCGGAAGGCTTCGCACCAATAGTAGATGTGGTTGATCTTCACCCCTCTGGAGGGCATCAGCTTTGCTGTTCCCTTTGAAGTCGTGGGCAACGTCAGCATCAGGAATTCCTGATTGTAGGGAACGATCCGATGAAGGCGATGACCACATCGAGTCATGCCTGCCTCGTATGCTTCACGCGGACTCATCCCGAGCGCAGGATGAGCAAGTGTGTCGCGAACTTCATACAGATATTGCGAGAGGCGTTGATGCAGTTCCGCAAGCGGCCATATCGCCAGTGATTTTGGATTCACTGACTTGGTGACTTGGCGCACGTTACGGGTGATCTGCGTGTTTCCCCTCAGGTTGTGAACGAACTGGGTATTGGCAACTCCAAACAGCCTTTCGCAGATGGAGCCAAATCGTGCCTTGGCGGGCGGTCTGGTTTTCTTTGTGCACTCATAGCGCGCCAGCAAAGTCTCAAAGTAAGTGCTGTTGAACTCTCGGCCGCCATCGAGAACGAATATCTGCGGCATTCTGCTGAAGCGCCGAACGCATTCCCGCACCGTCATCATGCAAGACCGATAACTGGGCGCGTCGAATGTGAGATAAAATGCCAAGGTCCGCCTGGAAAATGCATCCGTAGCAACCGTGATCCATGGACGACCGAGATTCTGGCCAGTACTGGCGACGGTTTCAACGTCCAGCTCAGTGTGGTCAATATGAACGATTTCAAATGGACGATCACCGTGCCGAGGAGTTTTCAGATCCAACTCCCAGTAGAATGTCTCCAACTGATAGCTCGCCCGCCGGCCTTGACGCTTCAGTGTTTGATTCAAAACTGGTCGCTTCTTCACGGCAATGCAGAAAGTCTTATAGCTGGGAGCCTCAACTGCCTGATCGTCACAGGCAAGCTTCAGTCCCGCCCACGATGCATAAATCGTTTTCTGCTTGAGTGTCTCATAGTCGTTGTTGAGAAACTCTCCCATTAGAAGCCGCGTCGCCTCAGATAATCGTGACGTATAGTTTCCTCTACGTGCAGATTCGGGCAACAGACCCAAGTATCCAGAACCAGAACTTGCCTCTGCGGCGCGATACTGCGCGAGCCAACGGAAGAAGGTACGCCTCGTCGTATCTGTCTCGCAAGGGAACTTTCCACTTTCAAGATATCGGCCGATGACACGGGCGCGCTGATTGGCAATATGCAAGTCGCTTTCGCGCGCGCGAGATATTCGCTCGTAGATTATAGAGCCGGAAGTGTCTCCAGAGGATATAACGCAGATCCGATTCTGACTGATCAAAGATTCAAGAAGATGCAGCGGCAACTCGGTCAGTCGCTGATCGTCGGAGAGTAGACTCACCGTGGTTTCACCCAGGTTCACAACTTTCCACTGGTGACCGTCCCAGGTCACTGTGCTTCCGCAATAAAGATCCGCCGGTGCCAATGTGCAGGGTTGTCGACTCTGAGAGTTTCGAGTCTTGGTTATCAATATTGGCCTGGCTTGCAACTGCACGCGTTTCGGTTCGGCGAGGGGAGCGGCATACAGGTCCACGGGGATAATGTTTGCTGCAATCATGCTGAAGATGTCGTCTGACGTAACCCTGTTTTCAGTCACTCGCAACAACTCATCCAATGTCATGCCGTAGCCTGCCGACAAATATGCAATCACAATATCATGACTACTTGGCGAGACTCGTCGAGGCTCCCGCAGGTAGTCTTCAAGAAACTGAATGTTTCGCTGAAATACCCAGTTAATCTCTGCTGAGGACCGGACATGGTAGTAAAGCCCGAGCCGTTTAGCATGGGCCTCACCTGGTGGACAAAACCACTGTCCCCCTTCACCGATGGAGTAACGATTGAAATTGTGCTCATTGAGCCGATGCAGTTCTTCCTCTGTCTTCCACTCCTCCCAGCCCGCTTCCCGCTGGCGAATGACAAAGAAATCGGGCGTATGCAGTACGCCCATTCGCCTGCCCGCCGCGCTCTCGTAGTCCAATTTGATCGGTGCTGGCTGGTCAAAGTACTCAAGAACTGTATCGTCGTGCTCCATCTCATATATCCCAGCCAGTTCGACGCGGTGGCTTTCAAACTGAATGGTGACTCCCATTTTCCTGCTTGGGTATCGGCCACTCACGTTTGAACGTCCACCGCCCGCGTGTCGGGATGGACCTGACGACCGAATCTGCTCGATTCGTGATCGTGCCGACTCAGCAAGGGCCAGTCTTTGGAACCAAACCAACAGGTCGTCGTGTCCGAGCATAGTGGGCACCTCGATTGGATCGGCATACATGCATCCGCGCCAGCACTGCTTACTTTTGCAACGCTGCGCGCCGCTCCCGCTTCTGAGCACTCAAATAACGCACCCCTGCTTCCTTGATAAGGTCTTCCATTCGTCGGCCTCTTTGGATGGCATCCTGAATCTCCGGTGCCAACTCTTCCGGCACGTAGATCGAGAATCGGTGATCTGCTTGGTAGCCGGATAACGCGTAGCTGCTATGACCTTTGCCGGACGCGCAGGCAGAGCAACTCTCCCGGATGCAAGGACTCTTCCGCCGGGAAACAGAACCCATCGCGACCGGCCACAAATCACGGATTGCGTTAAAAAACCATCGCCGGACATCTTCAGAAGTTTCGTTCTTACTCATCGTATGTGTGCAGTATAACACCTGTACATTTCTTGTCAACTGTAATCGTGATTACGACCTTGGTTCCGTCGTCCGAGAGAGCACAGCCGCAGCGGACGTTGCCGCGCTGCGCTGTTCATTTGCGACTTCTGTCAGGCCACACAGCACGTTGTTACGCCTCTGCACTTACTGCCGCTTCATGCTTCTCTTTTGCACTTGCTGCCACTTCATGGTTCAATCGAAACTTTTCGTTCATGAGGACACGCGCATATCTGAAAGGGTTTACAAATGCTGCAGTGCCATTTTATGGTTCAACCCGGTGCCATCTTATGGTTCAAGGCACACTCTGGGTTGTGAGTCAGGTCGTGTATTCTTCGGGCGGAGGTGTTTTGCGCACCATGATGAAGAAGATTCTTTCCGAGATAGATGCTGAGATTGCGCGTCTCAAACAAGCCGGGGCACTGCTGAAAGCGTCAGGTGTGGTTGTCGCCAAGCGCAAGCCTGGCCGTCCGGCCAAGGTGGCTTCCTTTGCGGTCCCTCAAGTTCAAAAGGCCAGAAAGCGCGGCAAACTCAGCGCCGAGGCACGCGAACGCATCCGGCAGGCTCAAATCAAGCGGTGGGCTGCGGTGAAAGGTGCTTCCAAGACGAATATGAACGCCACCGTTGCGTCGCTGCCCAAGGCAAAGAAGAAGGTTGCAAAGGCTGCTTGATTGGAGTGAAGGGCTTCCGTTAGTTCAGGCCAAGCGAATACCGTGGATGCGCAAAGCTTCCAGGAAGTCCGGATCGTTTTCGGAAAGATTCTCGGACTGAGGATTCTCCAGCGGGAACGGCTCGAAGATCGCCCAGTTTTCGAGCGAGTGGCCGTAGCGCGATCGATAGAAGACACCCGCAAAGTTCATGCGATAGGCTTGCCGCGATGCAAGCTGAGTAAGACGCCGTGGTTCAGCCGTCTCCAGCGTACTCAGGTCGATGTCCCGTATACCAAGCCGCAATGCTTCCGAAGCCAAAGTTCTACGCAGATGACTAACCCACGCCGCCGCATAGATGTCGGCAAAGATGCCATTGAGCGTGGCCTTGCCCATCATCCGGCCGACGAGCCATTCGCGCGGCAGCGTTCCCGTCGGAAGAAAATCGTTGTCGCCTTCGATCTCATCCAGTTCAGCGAGCAAGGACAGGTCAGGACGGAAGCGGGCCAGCGTCTCGATAAAGCAGGCCAAACGCTGCGACGAGGCGTAGAGAACCCGATAGTATCCGTCCGGGTCGTCGAAGCGGTTGCCGAAGGTGCCATCGCTCTGCGCCAGAAACCAATCAGGCGGTTGCCAGGCATCGGGACGGCGGCCAAGACGAAAGACAGGCCCTTCGGGCCGACTGGTTTCAAGTTCCACGGGCCTATCCTCCGGCAAGAAACGCGCGGGCGGCGCTGAGAACTGCGGGCGCCACTGCATCAATATCATCATTCTCGCGCATCAGGCGTAGCGGCACTCTGTCTCCCAGTTCTGGGTTCACGCCCGTCAGCCAGGCCTGTACCACGGCGGGCGAATCGTGTTCACTCAAGGTGCGCGCCACCTGGAAGGCAAACCGCAACCGCGTCTCCGCATCGCCATAGATCTCGCCTCCGGCGATCCAGCGATCGACGGCGCGCGAGTCCTTGACGCCGCCAATATACGCGGTCAGTTTCCGCCCGACAATCTCAACCAGTTTCTCCACGACCTTCGCGGCGGGAAGTCGCAGCGCCTCCCGGTGGGCGAATAGGTCGGGTTTGGGGAGAGATGCGGTCGCCAAAGTAGCCATAGCGGACCTCCTTATGGAGCTTTCACAGAGATTATCGCACAATTACGGGTAAAATATCATGTAAATCCCATTCAAATAGCAATTTATTATCATTCTGGGAGAGAGGTGTTTTGTATACCGCTGATTCCATTATGCCGCTCTTGCCAATCCGCTGCACCAGACTGAAAACGACTGTCCGGCCGATTTAGCTCCGGAGTTCGGGCTTTTTGGTGGCTCCGGGACAAGCTCGGCCAGCGGCCAAACCGGGATGTTGCCACAAAGGCCGCAACATCCCCCAACTGAATTCGAGACGCAAGCGCAACTCTCGCAGTAGACCGCTTCGTCGACCGGGATGCTGACGAGGTTGCGCTTTGGACGAAGAATGCTGATCTGCCCCATGACGCCCTCCATGCAATCCGGCTCGCTACGCAACCTTCTGGTCGGAGATAGCTTCAAGTTCCTCGATCAGCTGCTTCAACGCCGCCAGACTGGGAAGGCAGGTGGTCGTACTGAACTTCAGGCTGTCCATAGCCGCGATGAATCGGGCATCGCCAGCCGTCTCGACCAGACCATGAAGCCGCTCAAATCCACGCGCCGCTGCCTGCATCCACTCAACGACACTCTTCTGCCGGTCGGCATTGGGAATTGTCCGGGCGTCCCTGCTGTGACCCGCCCGCCGTAAGATTTCCTGGTAGATGTCCACTCCCAGTGCACTGCGAAAGCCCTCAATCTCGGATGTGAGCCGATGATCGACAGGGCCGCGCACATCGACGGCAGTACCGTTGATCGGCTGCACGGTCACTCCCGGCGGCAGCGCCCACGCTGGAAGCACTGGAAGCGCAACCGGTTCGCCACGCTGGTTCAAGTTCACCCAGGTTTCACCGAAGCTGTAGAGATAGCGCCCCAGCCCGAAACACGCACATGCGCGCTTGAATGCTTGAGCACTAGCGGTCGTCGCGGCATGGTCACGGTCAGCCCACGCCTCTCCAGTTCCGGCGTGGCTACCGAGGCGGTTGATAGTCACGGCGCTCGCAACCAGGATTTTGCTGGTTACGATTACCTTGCCTCTGTCCACGCGGGTCAAGGACGGTACAGTGCTGATGCTGTATTCGCAGCTCCAGCCAGCTGGCGTGAAGAGTTGGTTTAGCCGGTCCATGTACGCGCGCGGATCGGCGAAGGGAAAAAGCAGCCCTGTCCGTCCATCGTTCGATGTGCGCATGACCCGCCATTTGATCTGGGCTGGATCGAATGGCACTTCGAGTTGAGCGAAGAGTTTCTCGCGCTCGGTTCCAGTAAACTTTGTTGCGGCCATACTTCACCTCCTTCGACATTTCCAATTTCCAAATTGGAAATATGGGGCTACAATGAACATATGCAAGGACAAGACATTGCGCTTCTCCTCAAACTCGCCATCCTGAATGAGCCGCAGGTGCCCTCGAAAAACCTGGCGGAGAGCCTGTTTATCTCTCCTTCCGAAGTATCGAAGGCGCTGAAGCGCTGTGCGGATTCAGGATTGCTCTACGTGTCCAGCGGAGAGAAAAGGCTAAACCGATCTGCGCTTATGGAATTTCTGGCGCATGGATTGAAGTACGTCTTTCCACCCGCCAAGGGATCTCTCATTCGCGGAGTTCCCACGGCCGCTGCGGCGGAGCCTCTCAAATCGCGCTTTCTGGAGGATGGTGAGCCTCCCGCGGTTTGGCCATATGCAGCAGGGAAAGTTCGTGGAATGTCGCTTGCCCCGCTCTACAAGGGAGCGCCCAAAGCCGCGCTGCTCGATCCAAAGTTCTATGGCGTTCTCGCTCTCTGCGACGCAATCCGCAGTGGAAGAACGCGGGAACGAAACCTAGCAGTCGAACTTCTCGGAAAGGAGATCAATGCCTGATCCTAATCTGCCTCTGCTGGAAGATGCAGTCCGCAAGCTCGCACCTTTTCTGGAAGAGATCGTTTTCGTCGGTGGAGTGACGCTCGGGCTGTTGATTACCGACAAGGCCGCCGCTCCGATTCGCGGGACGAACGATGTCGATGTGATTGCTGAAATTGTTACGTATGCCGATTACATCGCGTTCTCCGAACGTCTTCGCAAGGTCCACTTCACAGAGGACGAAGGGGAAAACCCGCTCACGTGCCGGTGGCACAACGGCGGCCTGACGTTGGATGTGCTGGCGCTCAACAAAGAAGTGCTCGGGTTCACGAACATTTGGTATGAGCCTGCGCTCAAACATGCGTTCACGGTTACGCTGCCGGGCGGACAATCGATCAGGGTGATCACCGCACCGTTCTTCCTGGGAACAAAGATGGAAGCATTCAAGGGGCGAGGCAAGATGGACTTTCAGGCCAGCCACGATCTTGAAGACTTCGTCGCTGTCATTGAAGGACGGGAGACGCTGCTACAGGAGATCGCCGCGTCTCCACAATCGCTTCGGCGGTATCTTGCGGATGCAGCGAAGATGCTGCTTGCCGAATCCAGGTTTCTTGATGTTCTTCCTGGATTTGTCCTGGACGACGAGCGGGTTCCACTCATCGAAGGACGCCTTGCATCCATTGCCGCCAATATTCCCTGAGACGGCCGGAACATGGATTGCGCTTGTGTCAATAAGGCACTTCCGTCGGCGTGATCTCCGGTTCCTCATTGAACTCAGGCGGCGCAAAGCTTTGTCCGCTTACAAAGTGATCTACATTGTCACTATTGCCTGCGGCAGGCGGCGGCGACAAGAGGCTGACCTCATGCACGACAACTTCTGTGCGATACCTGCGCTGTCCGGACTCCCGATCCTCCCAGGAGCGAGTGCGGAGAGCGCCCTCGACGTAGATCCGCGAGCCCTTCCTGACGTAGTCCCGGAGGATCTCGCCAATCCTCTGGTGCCCGACGAGGTAGTGCCATTCGGTCCTTTCTTGCCATTCCCCGCGGCTGTCTTTGAAACGCTCGCTGGTGGCCAGCGAGAGATTGACCAGGGTTCCGCTTGGAAGAATGTGGACCTGCGGATCCTTCCCGGCATGGCCCAGCAACGTGACTCGATTGAGGCTTTTGCTCATGCTCTTCTCCTTCCCATCAGCTTGGGTTGTGTACATCTTTGATTGCCGGCGAGTTCGCTTATCTACGCAGCTTGCTTCATGCGAATCGGTCGGCCAAGTGCCGCACGAATCTCTTCCTTCGAGCAGCCAGCCCAGCACTTGTAGAAGCGCGCATCTTTGATCTGGATTGATAAGTTGTCGCCAGTGCGGTCGCGGCCAATCAGTGCGCACGATGGACACCGAGCCCACCAATTGCGACTATCTCTGCGCGTCGTGCGAACATGATCGAGAATCTTGAACTCGCGCTGTGCAGTCAGCGATGCAAATGGAATGTACGGAGCGGCGACGACTGGCTTATACGCTTCAGGGAACTTCATTCCATGAATAAGCGTCTTGAGCCGGTCCTTAGCCTGAATAATGCACGAAGCAGTATGCAGCGAAAGCCTGATGTGCTACAAACATGTTGACTAGACAGTGTTTACGGCACAAAAGGACTTTCGCTTGACTGATTTTACCCCGACACAGTGTT
>Ga0181535_10002776_pt1 | contig 20981 bp, 14 predicted proteins | sample PEATcosm2014_Bin_44_FD_119774 | JGI IMG/M metagenome (GOLD analysis project Ga0181535, IMG submission 119774) | Peatland microbial communities from MTU Mesocosm Facility, Houghton, MI, USA - PEATcosm2014_Bin17_30_metaG | ecosystem: Environmental > Terrestrial > Soil > Wetlands > Peat | place... | reverse complement strand
GATGGTGACGACTTCGCGGGTCATGACTTCGGCGGCGGTGCGGCCGTGCTCATGGGCGTAGTCGTGCGCCAGACGCCCGCCGCTCAACAGCGACTCCAGCCAGCGCGGCCGGCGCTTTTCGGTGCCGAGTTCGCCGCGCCGCAGCAGGTCGCCTTCGCTCAGGATGCCGACCAGCGCCTTGCGCTCGTCGAAGACGCACAGCGCGCTGATTCCGGCTCGCAGCATCGTCTCGACCGCCTCTGCGAGGCTGGCCGTGTCGCGCACGCCGATAATTCCGTGCGTCATCGCGTCGCGAACCCGCATATCCTTCTTCCTTTTTACGACCGCCCTAATCTGCCGCAGTTCGCCATTTGCCGCCTTGACCGCGCGCAAACGCTCGGCGCGGCAAGCTAGAGTGGCGTCGACGCGCCTTGTATAGCTCGCCCGGCGCGGATCGTCATAGGAGCGCATGTTTGGCCACTCCCATCGTCGTCGAAGTCATGCGCGGCGCGCGCGTCGAATCGCGTCATCGCGGCGCCGGCGCGGTCGTCGACGCCGACGGCGCGGTCGCGCTCGCATTTGGTGAAATCGACGAACCGGTCTTTCCGCGCTCCGCCGTCAAGGCGTTGCAATCGCTGCCGCTGGTCGAGAGCGGCGCGGCCGATGCGCTGCGGCTCAGCGAGGCCGAAATCGCGCTCGCCTGCGCGTCGCATTCCGGCGCATTGGCGCATGTCGAAACCGCGACGGCGATGCTCGCCAAGGCGGGGCTCGACGTCGCCTCGCTCGCCTGCGGCGCGCATTGGCCGCTTGGCGAAGACGCGTCGCACGCGCTTTCGCGCGACGGAAAAACGCCGTCGCCGCTGCACAACAACTGCTCAGGCAAACACGCGGGCTTCCTTTGCCTCGCCTGCGCGTCGGGTTGGGAGACCAAGGGCTACGAGCAGGCGGCGCACCCGGTCCAGCGGGCCGCCAAGGCGGCGATCGAGGACGTGACTGGCGCGGCGCTCGGCGAAGAGGTCTGCGCGACCGACGGCTGCTCGATCCCGACCTACGCCGTTCCCCTGCGCGCGCTGGCGCTCGGCTACGCGCGTCTGGCGACAGGCGTGGGCCTGACGCCCAGCCGCGCCGCCGCCGCCAAACGAATCCGCGCCGCCACAGCGGCGAACCCGGCGATGATCGCCGGCGAGGGCCGGTTCGACACCGAGGTCATGCGCCTGTTCGGCGCGCGCGTCTTCGTCAAGACCGGCGCCGAAGGAGTCTATTGCGCCGCCTTGCCGGAGCTTGGTCTCGGTCTCGCGGTCAAGGCCGACGACGGCGCGACCCGCGCGGCGCAGGTGATGATCGCGGCGCTGATCCGCCGCTTCCTGCCGGTTGACGAGGACGATCGCGCGCGCCTGAGGCCCTTCGTCGCCCCCGTCCTGCGCAACTGGAACGGGACCGCGGTCGGAAGTCTGCGGCCGGCGGGGCCGCTCGCCACGACGTCGCCCTAAAGCCCCATCGCCTCGCCGTGCAGCGCGACGTCGAGGCCTTCGCGCTCCTGCTCGGGGCTGACCCGCAGGCCGACCACAGCGTCGACGATCCTCAGCGCGATCCAGGTGCCGATGACGCACCACGCGACGGTGACGACGACGCCGATCGCCTGCGCGCCGAGCTGGGCGGCGTTGCCTTCCAACAAGCCGGCGACGCCGGGGCTCGTGGCGGAAGCGCTGACCGCGGCGGTGGCGAAAACGCCGGCGAGCAGCGTGCCGAGCGCGCCGCCGACGCCGTGCACGCCGAAGACGTCAAGGGAATCGTCATAGCCGATCCTCGCCTTGAGGGCGGTGCTGGCGAAGTAGCAAATTGCGCCGGCGAGCGCGCCGATCAGCGCGCCGTGCCAGGGCAGGACGTAACCCGAGGCGGGCGTGATCGCCCCCAATCCGGCCACTGCGCCAGAAATCAGGCCGAGCACCGACGGCTTGCCGCGCTTGAGCCATTCAAGGCCGCTCCACACGGTCGCGCCGGCGCAGGCGGAGAGATGGGTGGCGACGATGGCGAACACGGCGCGCGAGCCGACGCCGAGCGCCGAGCCGCCGTTGAAGCCGAACCAGCCGACCCACAGCATGCCGGCGCCGATCACCGCCAGCGAGAGATCGGACGGGGCGAGGTTCTCGCGCCCATAGCCTTGCCGGGCGCCGACGATCAGCGCCGCCATCAGGCCGGCGACGCCGGCGTTGACGTGGACGACCGTGCCGCCGGCGAAATCGATCAGGCCGAACCCCGCGAGGAAGCCGCCGCCCCACACCCAGTGCGCGCTCGGCACGTAGACGAGCAGCAGCCAAAGCGCGCAGAACAGCGCGAAGGCCGAGAATTTCATCCGATCGGCGACCGCGCCGCCGACCAGGGCGCACGTGATGACCGCGAAGGTCATCTGGTAGGCCATGAACAGCATCTCGGGGATGGTTTTGGCGAACGGGCTGACCGAATCAACGCCGATGCCGGCAAGGAAGACGCGGTCGAGCCCGCCGAAGACGGCGCCGTCGCCACGGAACGCGAGCGAATAGCCGACGGCGAACCACAGCAGCGACACGACCGCAGTCGCCGCGAAACTTTGCGCCATCGTCGCAAGAACGTTCTTCCGTCGCACCATGCCGCAGTAGAACAGCGCCAACCCCGGCAGAGTCATCAGCAGAACCAGGGTCGTGGCGGCGATCATGAAAGCGGTGTCGGCCGGATCGATCTTGCCTTCGGCGGCCATCGCCGGCGCGGCGGACATGACGATGACGGCGGCCGCGGCGAGGCTGGCGCGCGAGAGGGTCTTGAACATGGGGGAAATGTCTCTTCGGAAGGAACGCGGGCGCTTACAACGCGTCTTCGCCGGTCTCGCCGGTTCGGATGCGGTACGCGGCTTCGATCGGCGAGACGAAGATCTTCCCATCGCCGATCTTGCCTGTCACGGCGGCGGCGCGGATCGCCGCGACGGCTTCGTCGGCCAGGCGGTCGGCGACGACGACCTCGACGCGGGTCTTGGGCACGAAGTTCACTTCGTATTCGGCCCCGCGGTAGATTTCGGTGTGGCCCTTCTGCCGACCGTAGCCCTTGACCTCGGTGACGGTCATGCCGCGCACGCCGAGCCGATCGAGCGCCGCGCGCACGTCGTCGAGCTTGTAGGGTTTGACGATCGCGGTGATGAGCTTCATGGATTCCGCGCTTCCTCTGCCGCTCCCGACTCACGGCGTCGCGTCCGCCCCGGCTTGGCCGGACAGACGCCATGCTGACCAATTCTCCAGCAATATGCACATGAAATCAGCATTGAAAAGCGCCCCGCTGCGACTTTTTGGGGCGAATTGCCGCAGCGACCGGCAGTTCGAGGCGAAGTTCGCGCGGTCGCGGCTGATGGGCGGTTGTTCGTCGGTCGGCCCGCTTGTCGCCGAAGGCAAGGCGTTCGATGATCGCGACCCGCCGGTCCGCCGCAGCGTGGACTTCGGCCGGAAGGCCGCTTCGCAGGTCGAGGCCATCGCCGCGATTGCGCGCGGACGGGCGAGGGAGCACGCGCAACGCCGGTGAAACCGGCCGCCAATGGAGCGTCAATGGCCGTCGAAGTCGTTTTTCCGCCCGTCGCATTGGACGCTGAGACAGGCAGGCTCAACCGCTGGCTCGCCGCTGAAGGCGAGCGCGTAAGCGCGGGCCAGCCGCTGTTCGAGATCGAGGCGGACCCGGCGGCGACGGAGATCGAGGCGCCGGCGAGCGGCGTGTTGCGCGGCCTGCGCGCCAAGGCCGGCGACCGGCTGCCGGTCGGCGCGACGCTCGCCTGGATCGTCGGCGAAGACGAGCCGTTCGATCCCGACTTGCAGGCGCTCGCCGGCGAGTTGCGCGCGCTGCTGGCTCCGGCGCCGGCGGCGGCGGCGACGCAATCAGACGCGCCAGACGACGGGCCGGCTCGATTGGATGAGGCCGACGAGCCCTCGCCCGCCTTGCCGCCCGCGCCGGCGCTCGTGATTGGCCCGGGCGCGCGGCTCAACCGCCTATGGCTCTCGCGCGGCGAGGGCGCGCCGATCGTCTTCATTCACGGTTTCGGCGCCGACCTCAACGGCTGGTGGCCTTTGGTCGGACGCCTGCCGGACGCCTATTCGGCGCTTGCCCTCGATTTGCCCGGCCATGGCTCTTCCCCGTTCGCTGGCGAAGCGACGCTCGCCGCGCTGACGGCGGCGGTCGCGGCGACGCTCGCGGAGGAGGGGGTCGCCGCGGCGCATCTGGTTGGCCATTCGCTCGGCGGCGCGGTTGCAGCGGCGCTGACGGCCGCGCCGGGCTTTCTCGCTCAGTCGCTGGCCCTCATTTCTCCCGCCGGCCTCGGCCCAGAGGTCAACGGCGCGTTCGTCGCCGGCTTCCTGCGCGCGCGCTCGGAAGCGAGCCTAAGCCCATGGATGCGCGAACTCGTCGCCGATCCGGCGGCGCTCGGTTCGGCGCTGGTCAATACGACCTTGCGCCAACGGGCGGCGGTCGGGTTGGTCGAAGCGCAGACCCGCCTCGCCGAGGCGTTGTTCCCCGACGGCGCGCAGGCGATCGACATTCGTCCCTGGCTGGCCGAAATCGCCATTCCCGCAAAAGTCATCGTCGGCGTCGAGGATCGCATCCTTCCCGCCCGGCAGGCGGAGGGCCTGAACGGGCTGATCGCGCTGCATCGGCTCGCCCGCGTCGGCCATATGCCCCATCTCGAAGCGCGCGCCGGGGTGGCGCGGCTGTTGACCGAACTCGTGCGCGCCGGCGGCTAGCGCGCGCTGGCGCCCGGATCGGCGGCGACCAGCGTCCGCGCGGTCGTTTCGTCGGTCACCAGAATCGTCGGCTTCAGCAGCCGCGCGGCGCCGCGCAACGCGTCGATCTTCCCGGCGCCGCCCCCCGCCATCACCCGGATTGGCGCGGCGACGACCGCCTCCAGCGGCGCCGACATCACGCGGGCGTTGATCGGGTGGTCGATCAGTCGTCCCTCGGCCGAATAGACGTAGCAGAGCGCCTCGCCGACCGCGCCGTATTCGCGCAGCCGACGGCGTTCGGCCTCGCCGACGAGGCCGAAGCGGACGACGGTCGAATCGGCGTCGAGCGCGCCGACGCCGAACACCACCGCGTCGAGGCGGCGGGCGAATTCGTAGACTTCGGCGAGGCCGCAGCGCTCGATCAAGGCTTGCCGCGTCTCGCCGCTGTCGACCAGCGCCGGCGCCGGGATCAGATAACAGTCGGCGTTGTAGGCGCGCGCGAATTCCCAAGCGAATTCTGCCGGATTGATCGAACCGACGTGCGTGACGCCGCCGACCAGCGACACCACGGTCACCGCTTTCGCCGCGCGTTCGCTCAGGTGGTCGAGGGCCTGCCGGAGCGTGAGTCCCCAGCCCAGGCCGATCTTCATGTCGTCGGCGACGAGCTCGGAAATGACCGCGCCGAGCGCGGCGCCGATCGGCGCGGTCGGATCGGCGCCAGGGGTGGACAAGGGCGCGACGATCGCCTCGCCGACCCCGAGCGCCTTCGCCAGCGCGATTTCGAGGCCGGCGAGATCCGCCACGCCGCGCGCCAAGGCGATCCTGACCTCGCCGAGCGCGCGGGCCTCCGCCAGCATGCGCACCACGGTGACGCGGCCGACCCCGAGCGCTTCGGCGACGGCGCTCTGAGTCATCTCCTCGACGTAATACATCCAAGCCGCGCGCCGGCGCAGCCGCTCGCCCCGGCGCAGCGGCGCGCGTTGCCGATACGCGGCCGGATCGGCTTCGAGAGGCTTGCGGGTCATGGCGATCTAGGTCCGTTCCGAATCGTTGGAGTTTAACGCCAAATGCGCGGGCATTGTGCGCTTCCGACGCAGGAAGACTTTGATGAATTGGTAATTCCTCGCCTCTAATTTGCGCAACAACCACGATCCGCCAGGAGTGTCGATGTCGGTCCCAGGGATGACGCCGCGCGCGACCTCGGGATCGTCGTCCGCCCCCGCCGCCGCCGGCGCCGCCGCAGTCGATCGACTCGCGCGGATGGCTGCGCACATCCATAAGTTGTTGCTCCAGCAGGCGATCGCCTTCGGCGCGTTACGGATCGTGGTCGTCTGCCTGGTCGCCTGGAGCGTCTTCGCGCACGAGCGGGCGATGCTTGGCGACGAAGGCGAGCGCGACGCTGTCGCTTGGGTTCAGACCGCCGAACGCGTCGCCAGCCGGTTGCTTGCCGACCTCGATGGAACGCTTGTTCGCCTCGCCGACCGCGCTAGCCGCGACGGCGCGGCGGTCGATTGGCGGTCGCTTGCCGACCAGGGCTCGGCGGCCATCGGCGCGCGCGGCGCTTTCGCCGTCTACGACGCGTCCGGCGCCGTCGCGCTCGGCGCGGCCGCCGCCGTGTCCGAAACCGAACGGCGCGCGCTCCTCGACGGCGCCGCCGGCGACCGCGCTGGTCGGCCCGTCATTGCGTCGCGGGGGCGCGTCGTCTTGGCGCGCCGTCTGGCCGACCGCGGCGGCGGCTTTCTCGGCGTCCTTGTCGCCGTTGTCGAACCCGCGTCGCTGATCGCCGAAATGGACGGGCGCGACACGAGCCGCGGCGTCGCGCTGGTCGATCAGACCGGCCGCGTGCTCGCCGGCGCTGGCGCGCTCGGCGGCGCCGTGGGCGGAAGCCTGCCGCTCGGCGAGCCCTTGCGCGGCGCCGACGCGACCGAACCGGCGGCGCTCGGCGGCGGCCGACCGGGCTACGTCGCGGCCATCGCCGACTCGCTGCTCGCCGTCGTCGCGACGCCGCCCGATCTCGACCGCGATCCGCGCCTCATGCGCTGGGGCGCGCTGTGCGTCACCGTCGCCGCGATCCTGTCGCTGCTCATTGCCGCGACGGCTTATGCGCTGGCGCTGCGCGCCGCGCTGTTCGAAGCGCGCATCTCCAAGCAGGCGCGTCGCGATCCTCTGACCGGCCTCGCCAACCGCACGGCGATCCGCGAGCGTCTGGACCAGACCTTCGCCAGTCCCTCGGACGAACGCACGATCGCGCTGCTGGTCATCGACCTCGACCGGTTCAAATACATCAACGACACCCACGGTCATCCGATCGGCGACGACCTGCTGCGCGTCGTCGCCGATCGTCTGCGCGCCCTGGCCGGGCCCGACGACCTCGTCGGCCGGCTCGGCGGCGACGAATTCGCCGTCGTCCAGCCGGTCGCCGGCTACGGCGACGAAGCGGGCGTCCTGGCGCTGCGCGTCTGCCGCGAGTTGGCCACGCCCTATGAACTCGGCTCGATCCACGCCTCGGTCGGCGCCAGCGTCGGCGTCGCCTTCGCCGCGCGCGACGCGAGCGCGACCAGCGAGTTGCTCAAGGCCGCAGATATGGCGCTCTACGCCGCCAAGGGGCAGGGGCGGGGTTCGGTTCGCTTCTTCCACCCCGACATGCATCATGCGGTTCAGCGCAAGGTGATGATCGAAGGCGGTCTGCGCAACGCGATCGAGCGCGACGAATTGTACATCGCCTACCAATCGATCAAGGATGCGCGCAGCGAAGAGACGGTCGGCTACGAGGCGCTGTTGCGCTGGCGGTTCGGCTCGACGATGGTCCCGCCGTCGGAATTCATTGCCGTCGCCGAGGAGACCGGGCTGATCGTGCCGATCGGCGCCTGGGTGCTGGAGCGCGCCTGTGCCGATATGGCGCGCGTGTCGGCTGGCGTCAGGGTGGCGGTCAATTGCTCGCCGGTGCAGCTCGAGTCGTTCGACTTCGCCACGCACGTCCGCAGATGCCTCGATCGTTTCGGCCTGTCGGCCGACCGGTTGGAGATCGAGGTCACCGAGTCGTTCCTCATCAACGACAGTCCGCGCATCGCCGCGCAGTTGCGCCGCCTCAAGGAAATGGGCGTGCGCATCTCGCTCGACGATTTCGGCACCGGCTATTCGAGCCTCAACTGCCTTGAGCAATATCCGTTCGACAGCGTCAAGATCGACCGTTCCTTCGTGCAGAAGCTCGAACGGCGCGAGGCGACGCGCGCGACGGTGCGAGCGATCATCGAACTCGCCTCGAGCTTCGGCATGACGACCATCGCCGAGGGCGTCGAAACCCGCGCCCAACTCGCAACGGTGGTGGAGCTCGGCTGTACGGAGGCGCAAGGCTTCCTGTTCAGCGAACCGAAGCGGCTTGAAGAGGCCCTTGCGCTCGCCGCGCTCGAGCGCAGCGGCGCTGCGCCGCGTCGGCGCGCCGCCAGCGGCTGACGGGCCTTAGCCGATCGGAATCCGGTACTGAACGAAGCCCGAGCGCGCGGCGACTTTGTCGTAAAGCCGCATGGCGTCATGATTGGTCTCGTGGGTGAGCCAGTGCACGCGCGAGCAGCCGAGCGACCGCGCCTTGGCGGCGACCGCGTCGATCAGCAGCCGGCCGACCCCGCCGCCACGGCGTCCCGAGGCGACGAACAGGTCCTGCAGGTAGCAATAGTCGCCGACGGTCCAGCACGAGCGATGGGCGATCCAATGGACGAGGCCGATCGCCGCGCCGTCGCCGTCGCGGGCGAGGAAGCCCCCCATCGGCTCGGCCTCGCCGGTCAGGCGGGCGAATGTGGTCTCGGTCGTCCTCGCGTCGACGGCGGCGCGATAGAAGTCGAGGTAGCCGCGCCACAGCGGCGCCCATTCGGCGTGATCGGCCGCGACGAGGGGAGCGATCGTCGCGGGCGTCGTCGGGGTCGCTGCGCTCGGCTGCATGGTCGCCTCCGTCGGAGTCGGCGTCAGTTGACGCTGTCGAGATAGGAAACCAGCATCAGAACGATGCCGGCGATCAAGGTGAACACCAGCACGCCGATCACGGCGAAACGGTCTTCAGGAGACATCGCCGTACGGCCGCGCTCGACGCGCGCTTCGGGTTCCCCCGGCTCCGGTTGCGGCGGATTCGGCTCGGCTGCCGCCCCTTTCGCCGAAGCCGCTCCGGCGGAGACGAGCTTCGGCCGCGGGCGCGGCGGCGGAGACCCCGGCGCCGCGGGCTTTGGCGGCGAGGGCGCGGGGGCCGGTCGAGCGGCGGCGGACGGCGCGGGCCGCAGCGGCCGCGCCGACGGGTCGGCGAAGAAGACGAATAGGGCGCCGAGCGCCGGAGCGATCGCCGCGAGAGCAGGGGCGTTGACCGCGGCCCAGCCGCCGATCAGCGGGTCGGTGACCGCCATGTCGCCGGCGATCCAGCCGAGCAGCGCCGCGCTGAGCCTGACCAGCCACGGAGCGGCGCGCAGCGCGGCTGAGAGAATGACGCCGCCATAGGCGAGCACCGGGATCGACACGACGACGCCGGCGGCGAGCAGCCAGAAATTGCCGCGCGCGATCGCCGCCAGGGCGATGACGTTGTCGAGGCTCATCGCCGCATCGGCGACGACGATCGCTGTCGCCGCCGCCCACAGGTCGCGGCGCGCCGCGCCGGGCTCCCCGGTCGGCGGAGCTTCGCGCCGCGAGTCGGCGGAAACGTTGAGGGCGATGACGATCAGCGCCCAGGCGCCGATCAGCTTGACCAGCGGCACGCCGAGCAGCGAAGCGGCGATGGTCGCCAGAAGCAGGCGCAGGACGATCGCGCCGCCGGCGCCGATCATCGCGGCGCGGCGCGCGTCGCGTGGATCGAGGCCGTTGCAGGCGAGGGCGATCAACAGCGCGTTGTCGGCGCCGAGCAGTAGGTCGACGACGAAGATCTGGACAGGAATGACGAGCCAGGCGGCCCCCGCCGAGAGGTCCATGCCTCAGGCCCCGGCGGCTCGACCGAACGGCGCGCGCGCCGCGCCGCTCACGGCGCGCTTCCCGGCGTCGATGGCGTCGGCGCGCTCGGCGGCGGCTTCGGCCCGTTTTCCAGCGTCCGCAGGAAATCGGCGTCGGGAGACAGAACCAGCGTCGGGCCGGAATCGGCGAGCGCGCTGCGATAGGTCTGCAGCGCGCGATAGAGCTGGTAGAAGCTGGGATCCTTGTCGAACGCCTCGGCCAGAACGCGGTTGGCGTCCGCGTCGCCCTCGCCGCGGCTGATCGTTGCGGCGCGCTGCGCCTCCGACAGCAGGATGGTGCGCTCGCGGTCGGCGTGCGACTGGATCTGCTGCGCCCATTCGGCGCCTTGCGCGCGCAACTCCTTGGCCTCGCGCTGCCGCTCTGACTTCATGCGGTCGTAGATCGCCTGGCTGGTCTCGAACGGCAGGTCGGCGCGATGGAAGCGCACTTCGTCGATTTCGACGCCGAGCGGATGGGCCTTGGCCTCAACCTCGTTCTTGATCACGTCGACGATGTCGCCGCGCTGTTGCGTCAGCAGCGTCAGCAGCGGCGCCTGGCCGAGTTCGCGACGCACGGACGAGCTCACCAATTGGGAGAGCTGGGCGCGCGCCTGATCGAGCGTGCGCAGGGCCTGGTAGAAGCGCAACGGATCGACGATGCGGAAGCGGGTGTAAGGTTGCACCTCGAGCCGCTTCTGGTCGCCGAGAATCATCTGCTCGGGCGGCGGCTCCAGCAGCTGCAACCGCGTGTCGTAGACATAGACGCTGTCGATGAACGGCGCCTTGACCTTCAGGCCGGGCTCAACGACGACGCCGATCGGCGCGCCGAGGCGGACAACCAGCGCCTGCTCGCCCTCGCCGACGATATAAAGCGACGAAACGATGAGATAGATGACGCCGGCGACGACAACCGCCAGCGCGAGGAGGAGGCGCGTCTTCATCGCACGGCTCCCGGCGCGGGCGTCGGCGTTGGCTGCGGCGCTGCGGCGGGCGGGGCGACGCTCGGCAGAACGGCGGGCGGCGCCAAGCCCTGCGGCGCGCTCGGCCGCGCGCGAGTCTCCGTGACCGGCATGTAGGGCACGACGCCCGAGACGCCCTTGCCCGACGTGTCGAGGATGACCTTGGCCGCCTTGCGCAGCATCTCGTCGACGCTGTCGAGATAGAGGCGCCAGGCGGTGACGTCCTTGGCGACGCGGTAGCTGTCGTAGACGGACAGGAAGGCGTTGGCGTCGCCCTGGGCGAGGTTGACGACCTGGATCTTGTAAGCTTCCGCGTCCTGGCGGATGCGCTCCGCGTCGCCGCGCGCACGCGGCAGGATGTCGTTGGCGTAAGCCTCGGCCTCGTTGCGCGAGCGCTCCTGATCGGCGCGCGCGCGCTGCACGTCGTTGAATGCGTCGATCACCGCCAACGGCGGCTCGACGCGCAACAGTTGGACCTGGGTGATCTCGATGCCGGCGTGCTCGGCGTCGAGCAGCGCCTGCAGCACCGTTTTCGTCTCGTCGGCGATCTGCTGGCGCTTGTCGGACATCGCCGCCTGGATCGGCGTGCGGCTGATGACGTCGCGCAGCGCGCCTTCGGCCGAGATCTTCACCGCCGACTCGCGGGCGTTGACGCGGAACAGGAACTCTCCGGCGTCGCGGATCTTCCAGAACACCGCGCAGTCGGCCTCGACGATGTTCTCGTCGCCGGTCAGCATCTGCCGCTCGCGCCCGCTCGCCGGGTCGCCAGGCAGGCCGGGGTTGCCGAGCTGAACTTGGTTGACCTGCGTCACCTTCGGCAGGATGACCGCATCGACTGGGAACGGCAGGTGGACGTGCAGGCCGGGCTGGGTGGTGTCGATCCAGCGGCCGAAACGCAACACCACGCCCTGCTCGTCAGGCTGAACCCGGTAGATCGATGTGGCGAGCCAGCCGATCACGACGACGGCGACGAGCAGCCAGGCGCCGCGGCGGCCGAGCCGCGGCGCGCGCACCAGCTTGAGCACGCCCTCGCGCAACAGCGCGCCGAGACCGTCGGGCTCGGGCGTCGGCTCGTCGCCTGCGATAGGCGCATCAGTCATGGCGCGTCCTCGACGACGGCTGTGTCGGGCGGCGGACGTCGCGCAGCCGCCAGGGGCGCGCTCCGGCGCGCTGCGCTCTGCAATCGGTCAATCGAGGCCAACCGCGAGGTTCTCCTCCAGCAGGAGGCGCGCGCGCGCCCTGAGCCGCTCGGTTTGGCTCCTGAGCTGGCCGCAGGCGGCGAGGATGTCACGGCCGCGCGGGGTGCGCACCGGACTGGCGTATCCGGCATTGAAGACGATGTCGGAGAAACGCTCGATCGCCTCCCAGTCCGAGCATTCGTACGGGCTGCCCGGCCAGGGGTTGAAGGGGATGAGGTTGATCTTGGCCGGCAGGCCGGCGAGCAGCCGCACCAGCGCCTTGGCCTCGGCCGGCGAGTCGTTGACCCCCTTCAGCATCACGTATTCGAAGGTGATGCGCCGCGCGTTGGAGGCGCCGGGATAGTCGCGGCAGGCCTGCAGCAGCTCCCTGATCGGATACTTCTTGTTGAGCGGCACCAGCTTGTCGCGCAGCGCGTCGTTGGTGGCGTGCAGCGACACCGCCAGCATCGTCCCGCATTCGGCGCCGAGCGGCGCCATTTCCGGAACGACGCCGGAGGTCGACACCGTGACGCGCCGCTTGGACAGCGACAGGCCGTCGCCGTCGGTCAGGATCGAAATCGCCTCGCGGACGTTGCCGAAATTATAGAGCGGCTCGCCCATGCCCATGAAGACGACGTTCGACACCGCGCGCACGCCTTCGCCCGACGGCACGAGCCCGTCGGTCGGCGCCGTCCCGCCAGGAAAATCGCCGAGCCGGTCGCGCGCCACCAGAACCTGGGCGACGATCTCCGCCGCCATCAGGTTGCGCGCCCAGGCCTGGGTGCCGGTGTGGCAGAAGGTGCAATTGAGGGTGCAGCCGACTTGGCTCGAGACGCACAGCGTGCCGCGATCGGTCTCGGGAATATAGACGGTCTCGATCTCGGCGCCCTTGTCGCCGGGATAGGCGGGCGGCATGCGCAGCAGCCATTTGCGGGTGCCGTCGGCGGAAACCTGTTCGGCGACGATTTCCGGCCGCGCCAGCGAGAAGCGTTCGCCGAGCGCGTCGGTGATCGGGCGGGCGACGTTGCGCATCGCCGAGAACTCGCGCACGCCGCGATGATAGATCCAGTGCCAGAGCTGGCCGACGCGCATGCGCAGCTCCCGCTCAGGCACGCCGATTTCGCCAAGCGCCGTCGTCAACTCGGCGCGGGTCGCTCCGGCGAGGAAGAAGGGCGCGGCCGTTTGGGGGGCGGGGGCCAGGGACATGAGGCGGCTTCTATCACATGCGGCGGGGTGGGAAAAAGGCGGACGGCCGAGGAATGCTTAATCCTTAACCCGGCGCCAAGGCGCGCCCGCCGCGCCAGGGCGGCAGCAGGCTGAGGGCGGCGGCGACGCAAAGGATGGCGCTGAAGCCGAGGCCGTAAACGGCTGTGACTGGCGTCAGTTTGGCGATCGGCCACCAGGCGGACCAAACGACGAATTCAACGATGAGAAGCAGCCATGCGGTCGCCTCCAAGCGGGTCTGGTCGACATAGGCGCGTCTGAGCGCTGCGATCGCGAACAAGCCCGCCGCCACGAGGACGTGGACAACAACGCCGCCCATTTCCAGCGCCGAGGCCCACTTCGGAGCAAGATCGCCGCCGAACAGAGAACTGATGAAAGCGACGAGGAGAGTCCAGGGCCGCACGACCGCCCCTCCCAACGCCGCGAAAACTTGCACGGCCAGGAGCAGCGACCAGAGGTCAAGCGCTCCGTTCCTGGAACTTCGACGACTGACGGCGACCAACGCGGCCACCGAGAGAAGCGCTAGCGCAAGGAGCGAAATCGGAATGTACGCCGGGAGGAATGCTCCGAAATTCCGCCAATTCGCCACTCGAGCGGGGAGATGCGCGGCGATGGGCGCCGCGAAGAGCAAGACTAAGCCATCGCCGACTCCCTTGGCGTTGATCAGGTCGGCAAGCCAAATCAGCACCGCTGTCGCCCCCACGAACGCTGCGATGATTTCGAGTGGGAACGGCCACCCGTCATCGAAAACGACGTCGGCGCTCTTCACTTCCGCTTCGACGCCAAGGGCCTGAATGGCCGCGACGCTGAGCGCCAACGCCCGTGCGATCCGCAAGTAAATATCCGCCTGCCGTGGGCCCTTCGCCGCCCAACGAGCGAGCGGCGGAACCGCCAGCCGCGCAATCTCCATGAAAGAAAGAGCGGAAATGATTGGCGTAACGCCGAGCATGAAGACCGATATGCCAGCCAGCGGTTCTGGCGCACGAACGGGAGGTCCGAGAAGCGAAGAGGCCTCATAAGCGACGCTCGGCGGCGGGAGCTTAGAGCCGACGAAATAGAGCCCGATCGCGCCGATCGTGATCAGCCAGCGCACCGCGCCGACCGTCTCATTCCCCGCTTTGCCCGCCATCGCCGCCCCCCTTGCGGCGCTCGCCGTTACGAGCCGCCGAACACGTCGTTGGTCTGCGCCGTCACCCGGACGAAGGTGGTGCGCTTCGAGACCTCCTTGAGGTGGGTGGCGCCGATGTAGGTCATCATCGAGCGCACGCCGCCCATGATCTCGGCCATGGTGTTGTCGACCGGACCGCGATAGGGGGTCTCGACCGTCTTGCCCTCGCTGGCGCGATAATGGGCGACGCCGCCCGCGTAGCGCTTCATCGCCGTCTCCGACGACATGCCATAGAACGTCATGCCGACCGCGACCTTCTCGCCGTCGCGCGTCTCGTAGCGGATTTCGCCGTCGCATTCGTCATGACCGGCGAGCATGCCCCCGAGCATGACGAAGTCGGCGCCGGCGCCGTAGGCCTTGGCGACGTCGCCGGGCGAGGTGCAGCCGCCGTCGGCGCACACTTGGCCCTTGAGGCCGTGGGCGGCGTCGGCGCATTCGATGATCGCCGAAAGCTGCGGATAGCCGACGCCGGTGACGCGGCGGGTCGTGCATACCGAGCCGGGGCCGATGCCGATCTTGACGATGTCGGCGCCGGCGAGGATCAACGCTTCCGTCATGTCGCCGGTGACGACGTTGCCCGCCATGATCACCGATTGTGGATTCTCGTCGCGCACCTGCTTGACGATGGCGAGGAACTTCTCGGCGTAGCCGTTGGCGACGTCGAGGCAGATCAGCCGCGGCTGGACGCGCTTGCGCACCGCGGCGAGCTTGGTGCGATCGGCCTCGGCGGCGCCGAGCGAGTAGAAGGCGCGGGCGCCGTCCTCACTGGCGAAGAACTTCGCCAGCGCGTCCTCGGGATAGTGCTTGTGCAGCGCCGTCAGCGCGCCGCGTTTGCCCAGCGCCTGCGCCATCGCCATCGTGCCGGTGACGTCCATGTTGGCGGCGATCAGCGGAAAGCCCGTCCACTCGCCGCCGGTGTGGAGGAAGCGGAACGTGCGGTCGACGTCGACGGCGTTGCGCGAGCCGAGGGTCGAGCGCTTGGGTCGGATCAGAACATCCTTGAAGTCGAGCTTGACGTCGCTTTCGATGCGCATGGGAGTGTCCGAAAATGGCGCGCAAGCGCGCGAAGCGGAGTTTCGGCGCGCCTTAGCACGGACCGGCCGCGGCGGACAGGCGGAACCGACGGCGGGGAGCGGCGGGCCGCTCCGGCAGGCGCCCCGCCGTCGAACCGTCTGGCAGGGGCCCCCGCGTCACCGTGGCGTTGGACAAAACACATATATAACAATTAGTTGCAGTTTCAGCGCGGCGGTCCCGGCGCGACCGACCGCGCGCGTTGGCCCCGACCGAGCCGGCGACCGAAGGCCGAGCAATCGAGCGGACGACTTCAGACAAAAATAACACCCCAGGTCTAGGAAAGGTCTGGGCGGTAAGACGCCCATGCGCGCCATCGGATGCGAACCGTCGCATCCGCCTGCATGCCGCTCCTCTGGCGCGACGGCCCGTGTGGGCCATGTCCTCCTGAAACCCTGTGACGCAAGCCGAGGCGGCCGTCGCCGCTAGCGCAAGCGTTCGACGGCGGCGATTTGGCGACCAACGCGCACCAGGACCTCCGCTTCCGCCCGAGAGCGGCTCCGCCCGAAACCGGGCGGCTCTCATGGGCCCAACTTAGGCTGACCGCATGAGCTCGATCATTTCGTTCCTGTCGGTCTCCCAGATCGCCGCGCTGTCGACCACGACGGTCGCCTCGCTGTCGACGGCGAACATCGCGGCGTTGACCACCAAGCAGATCGCGGCTCTTTCCTCGACTCAGGCGAAGGCCCTGACGGTGGCCGATGTGCAGGCGCTCAGCGGCCCGCAGGTCAGCGCCCTCAGCCTCGGCGCGATCATCGGGCTGTCGACGACGCAATTCGCGAATCTGGCGACGGCCGGCGCCGCGGCGCTCACCTCGACGCAGATGGGGGCCCTGACGACCGCCGAGGTCGCCGCGTTCACCACCGCGCAACTGACGGCGTTGAGCGCGACGCAGATCGGCGGGCTGAGCGCGAAGCAGGCGGCGGCTCTGACGACCGCCGAGCTGGCGGCGCTGGCCACCGCGCAGCTCGCCGGCCTCACCTCCCAAGCGGCGGCCGCGCTGTCGACCGGCCAGATCAGCGCGCTGACGACCGCCGCCGTCGCCGGCCTGACGACCGCGCAGGTCGCCGCCCTGACGACAACGGACATGCGCGTCATGTCGACGGCGCAGATCGCGGCGCTGTCGACGACGCAGATGGCGGCGCTCGGCTCGGCCCAGGCGGCCGCTCTTTCGATCGCCGATCTCGCCGCTCTCTCGACCGGCCAGATCGCCGCGCTGAGCACCAAGGCCGCTGCGGGCCTGACGACGGCGCAGATCGCCGCGCTCTCCACCGATCAGGCGGCGGCGCTGACCACCGCGCAGGCCGCGGCGTTGAGCGCGAAGCAGGCCGCAGCGTTGACGACGGCGGAGATCGCCGCCCTGTCGACCGCCGAGGTCGCCGCGCTCAACGCCAACGACATGTCGGCGCTTGCCGCCGGTCAGGCGCAGGCGTTGTCGACCGCTGACGTCGCCGCCCTGACGACCGCTGAGGTCGGCGCGCTGTCGACGGCGGCGGCGCACGCTCTTTCGACGGCGCAGATCGCCGCGCTGTCCACCGCCCAGATCGCGGCGTTGACCGCAGCCCAGGCGGCGGTCTTGTCGACCGCCAACGTATCGGTCCTGTCGACCGATCAGGTCGCGGCGCTCGGCGCCAAGGCGACCGCGGCGCTGACGGCCGGGCAGATCCGGGCGCTGAGCCCGACGCAAGCGGCGGCGCTGACCAGCGCGCAGGTCGCGGCGCTGACTTCCGTTCAGGCCGAAGCGCTGACGACGGCCGATATCGCGGCGTTCTCGAGCGCCGAGATCGTGGCGCTCAGTCTTGCCGACATGAAGTCGCTGCTCGCCACCCAGATCCAATCAATCGCCACCGCCAATCTCGCCGCCTTGTCGACGGCGCAGGTCGGCGCCCTGTCGACTTACGAAGTTCAAGCGCTGACGACCGGCCTGGCGGCGGCGCTGACGACGGCTCAGGTTGCGGCGCTGTCGGCGACGCAGGTCGGAGCGCTGACGACGGCGGATGTCGCCGCGCTCTCGACCGGCCAAGTCGTGGCGCTGCGCACGTCGGCGGTTTCGGGGCTGACCTCGGCGCAGATCGCCGTCCTTTCGACCGATCAGGCGGCGGCGCTGACGACGGCGCAACTGGCGGCCTTCGCCTCTAAGCAGGCGTCGGCGCTGACGACCGCCGAACTCGCCGCCTTGTCGACCACGCAGGTCGCCGCGCTGAGCACCCAGGCCGCCGCCGCGCTGACCACGACGCAGATCGCCGCGCTTTCGACCGATCAGGCGGCGGCGCTGACGACGGCGCAACTGGCGGCCTTCGCCTCTAAGCAGGCGCCGGCGCTGACGACCGCCGAACTCGCCGCCTTGTCGACCACGCAGGTCGCCGCGCTGAGCACCCAGGCCGCCGCCGCGCTGACCACGACGCAGATCGCCGCGCTTTCGACCGATCAGACGGCGGCGCTGACGACGGCGCAACTGGCGGCGCTCACCTCCAATCAGGCGCCGGCGTTGACGACCGACCAAATTGCGGCGCTTTCGACCGGCCAGATCGCCGCCTTCGCGCCGAAGGCGCTGGCGGCGCTGACGGCCGCCGAGATCGGCGCGCTCTCCACCGCCGATGTGGCCGCGATGAGCACGACCGAGATCAACGCGCTGACCACGGCGGAAGCCGCGGCGCTGTCGACCGACCAGTTTGCGGCGCTGTCGACCAGCCAGGTCGCCGCCTTCGCGCTGAAGGCGCTGGCGGCGCTGACGACCGCGCAGATCGCCGGCCTCACGACGGATCAGGCGGCGGCGCTGACGACGGGCGAGATCGCCGCGCTAACGACGACCCAGGCCGCCGCCCTGTCGACGGCGCAAATCGTGGCGTTCTCGGCGACGCAGATCGCCGCGGTCAGCTCGACCGACGTCGCGGCGCTGACGACCGACGACATCGCGGCGCTTTCGACCGATCAACTCGTCGCGCTCAGCGCAAAGACCGTCGCCGGGCTGACCACCGATCAGCTCGGCGCGCTCGACGCCGCCGACCTCGCCGCCTTGACGACGACGCAGATCGCGGCCCTGACTTCGACGCAAGCGGCGGTCCTGACGACGGACCAGGCGGCGGCGCTGACGACTGGTCAGATCGCGGCGCTCAGCGTCGCCGCGATCGCCGTGCTGTCGACCGATCAGGTCGGCGCGCTCGCCACCGATCAGCTCGCGGCGCTGACGACGGCGCAGATGCGCGCCCTGACGTCGACGCAGGCGGAGACGCTGTCGACCACAGACCTCGCGGCGCTGGCGATCAACCAGCTCGCCGCGCTCGCCACCTCTGCGGTTTCGGCGCTGACGACCGACCAGATCGTCGCGCTGTCGACCGACCAAACAGCAGGGTTCACGGCGACGCAGATCGCCGCGTTGACGACGGACCAGATCGGCGCGCTGACGACCGACCAGATGGCTGGCTTGGTCGCGACGCAGTTCAACGCGCTGACCTCGATCCAAGGGGCGGCGCTGACGACCGACGATCTGGCGGCCCTCAGCTTCTACCAGTTTGTCGCGCTGGGCGCGAACGCCGTTTCAGGGCTGACGACCGACGTGGTCAACGCTCTGACGACCGAGCAGACGACGGCGCTGACGACGGCGCAGGTCGCCGCGTTGACCTCGACGCAGATCACCGCGCTGGCGGCGAACGACCTCGCCGCGCTGTCGACCGACCAGTTCGCCGCGCTCAACAGCGGCGCGGCGGCGGCTTTCACCACGGACCAGATCAGCGCGCTCAGCCTCGATCAGGTCGGCGCATTGACTTCCAGCCAGGTCGCGGCGCTGACGACCGACCAGGCGGCGGCGTTGACGACGGCGCAGATCGGGGTTCTCGCCGCCAGCCAGGCTTCGGCGCTGGCGACGGCCGATTTTGCCGCGTTCTCGACCGACCAGTTCGCCGCTCTGAGCTTCGACGCGGTGACTGCGCTTACGACCGCGCAGGTCCAGGCGCTCGCGTCGCAGCAGGCGGCGACGCTGACGACCGACGAGATCGCGGCGTTCTGGACCGGGCAAATTGCGGCGCTGAGCGCCGACGCGATCGGCGCGCTGACGACCGACCAGCTCGTCGCGCTGTCGGACGCGCAATTCGCGGTCCTATCGTCGGATCAAGCGGCGGCGCTGACGACCGACGACGTCGCGGCCTTGGCGACCGACCAGGTCGCCGCGCTGAGCGCCGACGCGTTCGGCGCGCTGACGACCGACGCGATCGCCGCGCTGTCGACGGACCAATTCGCCGCGCTGACTACGGATCAGGCGGCGGCGCTGTCGTCGGCGGCGGGGGCGGTCCTGACGACCGACGATGTCGCGGCCTTGTCGACCGACCAGTTCGCGGCGCTGAGCGCCGGCGCGGTCGGCGCCCTGACGAGCGACGCGATCGCGGCTCTCAGCGCCGACCAGATCGCCGCGCTGACGACCGCCCAGGCGGCGGCGCTGTCGTCGAGCGGCGGCGCGGCGCTGAAGACCGACGACGTCGCGGCCTTGTCGACCGATCAGTTCGCCGCGCTGAGCGCCGACGCGTTCGGCGCGTTGACGACCGACGCAATCGGCGCGCTGACGAGCGATCAGGTCGCTGCGTTGTCGACGTCGGAGGCGGCGGCGATGTCCAGCGCGCAGATGGCGGCCCTGAGTCCGGACCTGCTCGCCGCGCTGTCGACGGGACAGTTCGCCGCGTTGAGCTCCGCCGCGATCGGCGCGCTGACGACCGACCAGATCGCCGCCCTGACGACCGACCAGATCGCCGCATTGACGACCGACCAGGCGGCGGCGTTGACGTCGGACCAGGCGACGGCGCTCGGAACCGATCTGTTCGGTTCGTTCTCGACCGACCAGATCGCCGCGCTGAGCTCCGACGCCGCGTCGGGCCTCACCACCGACCAGGTCGCCGTTCTTTCGACCGATCAGGCCGGAGCGCTGACGGCGGCGGAGACCGGCGCGTTTGGGGCGAGCCAGATCGCCGCGCTGTCGGCGAACGATTTCGACGCGCTGTCGACCGCGGCGCTCGACGCGATCGGCGTTTCGGCGATCCCGAGCCTGACGACTGTCGAGCTCGCCGGACTGACGAGCGCGCAAGCCGAATCGTTCACCGCCGATCAAGTGCAGGCATTCAACGTCGCGCAGCTGGCCGCGGTGATTTCCGCCTACAACGACAGTTAGCGTCGTCGTCGGCGGCCGGACCTGGGCTGAAGTTCGCCGCCGCGGCCCTCGTCGTTCGGGCGCGCCTCAGCGCGCGGCGAAGCTCGTGACCTCGCGCCGCGCCGTGTAGCTCGCTCTTAGCCCCACGGCCTGCAGCGCGACCAGGGGCAGCGCCAGCAGAACGACGACCTGCAGGCTGGCGCCCCAGGCCAGGGCCGTCGCCGCGGCGAGACAGGCGAAGGCGCCGCCGACGTCCCACGCCGCCTCGAGCGTGAGATGGTAGCGCAGCGGGCAGGGCGACGCCTTGGCCTCGTTGTAGATCGCAGTCATCAGCGACGGGTTGTAGAGGCCGCCGAGCAGCGCCGCGCCGATCGCCACGAACAGCACGGCGACCGCCTCTCCGCCGCACAGCGCTTTGGCGGCGAGCGTCGTCGTCAGCACGGCGGCGTTGATCCACGCCGCGCGCGGCGCGCCGCCGGCGTCGAGCGCGCGGCCGAAGGCCAGCCCGCCGAGCGCGCCCGCCAGCGCCGCCGCGGCGAGGACGCCGCCGAACGCGTCGAAGCGCGCGCCGAGCGAGCGG
>Ga0181535_10002775_pt1 | contig 20983 bp, 15 predicted proteins | sample PEATcosm2014_Bin_44_FD_119774 | JGI IMG/M metagenome (GOLD analysis project Ga0181535, IMG submission 119774) | Peatland microbial communities from MTU Mesocosm Facility, Houghton, MI, USA - PEATcosm2014_Bin17_30_metaG | ecosystem: Environmental > Terrestrial > Soil > Wetlands > Peat | place... | reverse complement strand
TTCGATTACCTCCAGCATGAGTGTGCCGGATTTCATATAGTTGTTAGCGTCCACAAATACATCGCGAATGACCTTGGCCTTCTCGTCGCCTTCGATGTCCAGATTCTGAAGGCCAGGAAAGACTGTGTCGTTAACGTGTTTGATCAGTTCGCTGGCCTGAATCTGGGGTTTCTTTTTACCTTTGTCGTCTTCTATGTCCTTGGCCCAGTTGCGCCAGCGACAATCATCGGGTATCGGTGACTCGTATTTCTCACGCCGGTCGGCAGCATCGTCTTCCCAGGTTTCTTCGCATTGGTCGAAGATCTTAAGGAATAGCATCCAGGTAAGTTGGCCGATGCGCTGGGCATCGCCATCAACGCCATCGTCTTTTCGCATGATGTCCTGGATGGATTTGATAGTTCCACTGAGATTCATTTGTCTTCCTTCCTCGTGAATGCACTACGCAGTCAGTCGTTCGTAGAGCGCGTGCTCCAATTCGGTGAGAGCTTGGGAGTACTTTTCATTACCACCGAAAATACCCCGGCGAATATGGGTCTTGGTTCCAAGCACATTAAATGGTGGCAACTCAAGAATCTTTGAGTCTTCGATATCGGCGATGCCGTGATCGGCGTATTTCTCCAAAAGAGCATCCGAGACAGCTCGGGCCTGTTCACCATACTTGGCGAAGTAGTTCCGCTTCTTCACGTTGCCGGCACGTTCCTTTCGTGTGAGCGGCTTTTGGTCAAAAGCGATGTGGGCCACCAGGTCGAAGGCGTCTAATTCCTCTCCGTTGGGTACGGCTTGGCTCAGGATGGGCAGAGGGATGCCCTGCTGTTTGAGCTCGTTAATTATGGCCTGTTTACGTTCGGCGTCGTTCCAATGCCGCAGGAATACATCCAGACTGGTGAACTGGCGCTGCAGGGCTTTCTTGATCTCGTCCCTGAGGAAGACGCGGTAATCTTCGGTGATGAGTTTGCCGTTTTCGTCGAGGTACTGGGAGCGTTCGAAGGCGGAGGTCACACTGACATCATCAATGACGTATCGTGTGCGGCCACCGTTTGCACCGCCATTTTCGTCGCCGCCGCCTTTGCCAGTATCTGTCTTGCCCCAGTCTGGTGGCTCTTCTTGCGTGTTACCTGGCCACGTTTCCACTGTCCCATCAGGTGGGACAATAGGCTCGTCGGACTTCGGCTCGTAGATTTGTACCGGTTCGCCGTCAAATTTCTTGTCGTGAAACAGACGCGTGGCCCCTTTGAAGTCCATGATGGTGAAGTAGAGTTTGTTGTAATCCTCGCGAATGCGGGTGCCGCGTCCGATGATCTGCTTGAACTGAGTCATTGATTCGATGGTCTGATCTATGACGATGAGTTTACAAGTCTTGGCATCAACGCCCGTCGCAAGGAGTTTCGAGGTTGTAGCAATCACGGGATACGGCTCGTCATTATCGATGAAATAGGAGATCTGGTTCTTGCCATCCGTGTCATCACTAGTGATGCGAACGACGTAGCGGCGATTGTTTGCGGCTTCGGGGATAAGCTTGACCAATTCTTGCCGCATTCGCTCGGCATGCGCCTGGTCGTCGCAGAAGACGATGGTCTTGGCCATGGGGTCAGTCGCCTGAAGGTATTCCCAAACACGACGGGCGACGAACTCGGTGCGCCTGGTGAGGATGAGATTCCTGTCATAGTCCTTGGTATTATATTGCCGTTGATCGACAACCTGGCCGAGTTTGTCTATCTTCCCTTTTTCAGGTGTATAGCCAAGTGCATCCACATCAGTCACAACACGAATCACTTTGTATGGTGCGAGAAACCCGTCAGCGATACCTTGCTTCAGCGAGTAAGTATAGAGGGGAGCCCCAAAATATTTCCTATTCGAGACATCCTTGGTCTCTGTGGGTGTAGCGGTGAGACCGATATGGGTAGCGGCAGTGAAATAGTCGAGTATTTCGTGCCATGCGGAGTCCTCGTCAGCGCTGCCGCGATGACACTCGTCGATGACTATAAGGTCAAAGAAGTCGGCGGGGAATTGCTTATAGATTTGTCTCCACTCTTCCACGCCGGTCACGGCCTGATAAAGGCAAAGATAGATCTCATAATTCTTCTTGATGGTTCGGTTGGTTATCTTGTGCATCACCTCGCCGAAAGGGGCGAAGTCCTGTTGAATGGTCTGATCGGCGAGGTTATTGCGGTCCGTAAGAAAAAGAATGCGCTTCTTGGCTTTCGCCTTCCATAGCCGCCAAATGATCTGGAACGCAGTGTATGTCTTGCCCGTACCAGTGGCCATAACGAGCAGAATGCGTTGCTGACCGTTGGCGATGGCCGCAATGGTGCGGTTTATCGCGACCTTCTGATAATAGTAGGGTTCTTTCTCAGAGGAATCGACGTGGTAAGGTTGCGCAATTAGGTTCAGTTCCTCTGGCTGGCTGAGATGTTTCCACTGTTTGTAGATGTTCCACAACTCATCGTAGGTCGGAAAATGATCAAGGGCGAGTTCACGCTCAGTTGGTTGAGTGATTCCTGTGCGGTCGTGAAGGAGAAAGCCGTCACCATTCGAGCTGATGGCAAACGGTGCATCGAGCATATCGGCATAGTCGAGAGCCTGCGGCATGCCATTGCCAATCTCGAAAATGTTCCGCTTTGCCTCCAAAACTGCGAGAGGGAGATTTGGGAGGCCATAGAATACGTAATCGGCGCGTTTGGGGCCTCCCTGGGCTGCTGGATTCTTGATCCGGGTTGCAAGTTGTCCCCGAACAATAACGCGCCCATTCGTGAGTTTCACTTCTTCGCGGAAAAGGTGCTGTGCCCATCCTGCCGCTTGGATTGCTGGCGATATGAATTTGGTGCAGATATCGCGCTCACTTAGATCTTTCTTATTCATAAACAGGCGTTATCTCCACCTCCCACAATACAGGGAGTTGCGAAGATCTCTGGGCTCTCTGGCACTTTCCCCGTTCATGGTAACTCCTTAACATTCGGGAATGCGGCGTTTCAACTGATGGGTTCATGTATAGCATCTGGCCTGGTCGGAGTCAAAGAGAAGGGAGGCAGATTGCAGAATACCTTTTCGCGTTTTTCACACTATTACGCCCGCTTGACCATGTAATTGCTGAGCAGCGCCATCCCGTACAAGCCCATCGCTATCCAGTAGAGAAACTGGAATCCAAAATACATCGAATTGTATTCCAGTAATCCTCCGCACATCGCGCCCAGCAAATTCATGGCCAGGGCGCCGGCAATCTCCCCTGTGTCGGAAAGCAGCGAAGAGAACGCTATGCCTGAAAAAAACATCGGAATGGTAAGAATCACCACCGCAAGAAATTGTCCAAGAGGCGTTGCCGGCATTCCGCCGGTCCTGGCGACTGCGAGACCCGCAGCAAGACTCAGGAGCAAAAGAATCAGTGGCAGCGAGGCGCGGTGGAAACCGCAAACCATGACGGCACAGTTGGCGAGATACGCCATTATCAGGACGGCAAGTATTACAATACCTATGACCTGCCACGTATTGCCAAACATCAGACCCAATTCCGTGATGGCTTTTGTTTCGACAAGCATGAATCCGGCCCCCATAAAGAAGTAGGCGACATGATTGAGGCGTGGCTTCTCGCCAACAAAGTTCCAGAACAGGGCGATAGAGATGAACAACATCAGCGCCATCATCCATACATAGGAAATTGGATAGATATGCCGCGGCATGTAAAAAAATGGCCAGTCATCCGTGGAAACGTCGGCATGAAGATTGGCATTGGCAAAGTCTCGCGTGACATCGTCTGCCTCAGTTTCGTTCAGGGCGCCAGGTTCCAGTCGAAGGATGCCAGTCTTGGATTGGACAAAGGCCACCGAACCGTCGTATCTGGCTCGGATACAGAGCGGAGGATGTCCGTCAAACGCCTGTGTCATCATGAGATATATCTTGCGCCCTATTTCGGGCGAGATCACGCAGAAGGAGAGACTCACGATGCCATCGTCGGTCAGCTTGTTCCTGGCGTCGCGGATTCCTTCCACCGTGTAGACAAAGGAATCTAATCTGATATTCGAGGCGTGACTCAGGAGAGTATGAGAATCGAGCAGGCCGTAGACAATCATGTCATACCGATTCGTCGTGCCGCGAAGGAACGTGCGCGCGTCATTAACGATGCAGGTGACGCGCTCGTCGCTGTAGGGATGCTCCGGATGATAACATGCTCCTATCGCCATGATTGCAGGATCAATTTCGATTGCGTCAACATGCGCCATGCCGCAACGCAGCGCCGCAGCCACGTCATTGCCTGTGCCAGCCCCAACCACAGCCACACGCTGCGCCTTGGGACGCAAGCGGTAAGGCAATTCATAATAGTCCCGTAATGGGCGCAAATTCTGGCAGGCCGCCACGGTGTTTGTCGAGAGGTCGCAGATGCGTTGATAGTATTGGCCTGCGGCTCGCAACAATGTGAGGCCGCGATCGCCGCGTCCCCGTTCAAGCAGTTGGTATGGCGAATATATCCGTTCGTAGAGAAACGAAACCGGCCAGTCGAGCACAGTGATTGCGACAAGCGCCGACAAAATACCTATGGCCATGGCTCGGCTATCGAATGCTTGTAATAATATGAGGATAGCGAAACATGGGACGAGCCAGATGACGGGCGGCGTCCATGAAAAGCTGAGCTGTATCATCAAGAGTGTACCAAGAATACTGCCAGCCAGGTTCAGTCCGTAGGCCTTCAATGTCGCGGTACGGGCCATCAATCGTCCGCACATCTGGCCGATTGGCACAAAGGCCAGGGCTGTCAACAGCATCACTGCGCCCAGGAAAACATACACTGCGATCAGATGAGGAGCGTCGGCAGACGATCTGAAGCCCATGTTCAATTGCTCTGTGATTGGTGTGGCCATCAGGCTTGTTAGATTCTGTTGCGCCATCCCATGGCGCATCGCCACCAGCAAGAGCATTTGTGTCGTGAGCAATGGCAGAGAGAGTACCATCGGTATATGATTGCGCTTGGCCAGAGCATAACCCAATCCAAGCCCGGCAAAGCAGGAAAGCAGTCCAAAATTCTTGTAAAATGCAAAGATTTCCCACACCGTTCCCTGCCAACGAATGATGGCCAATTCCAACGCCAAACTTCCGCATGCGCTTGCCATGATAGCCAGAGGCACCCATCGTTTCGATAGCTCATCTACGAATTTTGTCTGATTTTCTGATAAGGCCTGAAGATACGGTTCAATAAGATTGAGAAGGAAGCGGACAACGACGCAACACGCCAAAGCTGCAACTGATGCGGTTCCGACTTGTGCCATCAAGTTCACGGCGCTAGTCTCGCCCCCGAGCACTTTTGAACACACAATCACAACTATTGGCAATAAAATGCACAGATAAAGGGTTCGCCGGGTCAATCTCAAGAATGAGTGAAGCATTTAGTCAGATGCCTTTCGTTTGTTCGTAAAACTCCGGCAGCATACCATGCTCCATTGAAAACAGGGAAACAAATGTGGCAATGATGGAAGATTCCCGACTGGCGGTTAAGTGCAGGCCGATTCCAAAGAACTGAGCTGGATGTCTCTCGCTTCTTGCTATCGAAGACTTGGTGCTCTATACATGGGATTATGGTTCGCTCAATATGAAAGTCGTGCAATGGCTAATGTGAAACTCGTAATAAACGATGTTGTCTATCCTGGCAAGGGACTTGCCAGGATGGAGGACGGTTGCGTTGTGTTTGTCTCAGGCGTCTTACCGGGCGAGACTGTTGAAGTCGAAATAACGAAGCAAAAGAAGAACTTTGCGGAAGCGCGGTTGATCGAAGTGATTAAGCCTTCACAGTTCCGTATGCCGCCAAAATGCAAGCTTGCCGACATTTGTCCCGGATGTCGTTACCAGCACGCCGAGTACGGCGAAGAACTGAGGCTTAAACAGGCGCAATTCATTAATCTGCTTGAACGCCAGGCAAAGGTAGATGCGACAGGCTTTTGTCTGCCGCCAATCCCGTCGCCGGTCAGTCTGGAATACCGAAACAAAATCGTTCTGCACGCAGCCGTCGCGGACGATGCCGGCTCATTAGGCTATTTCGGGGAAGACAATGATACGGTGATTGACGTGGCATCGTGTCCGCTGGCTATGCGTCCTTTGAACGATTTGCTCGCCGATCTCAGGGCTAGGCAGGATTTCATGGCTGCACTGAAGCCGGATATGCGCGTCACTTTGCGTTACACCAAGACGGACGGCGCCGTTCATTGGTGCGGCAAGCCGAAGGCTGACGACTCGTGGCTGAGAGAATCAACCTCCATAGGTTCGATCAAAGTGCCTCGCGGCGGCTTTTTCCAAATGAACCCGGCTATGGCTGATGAACTGGTTAAGCATGTTCTCGATTTGATCAATACAATTAAGCCGGAGCGCGTCATTGACTTATATTGCGGGGTGGGGGTGTTTGCGATGGCCGCCGGTCTTGCTGGCATCGGGAAAGTCTTCGGTATTGACTCCGACAAGGAAGCTGTCCTTGCCGCCAAAAGCAATGCGCAGGATCGCGGGCTTGAGGGTGTCCAGTTCATTGCTGCGGCGGCGGAAAAGGGATTGAAGTACATGCTGGGCTCAGGAACGCCTGGCAAAACAACTCTGATTGTCGACCCGCCGCGGATGGGACTTGAGAAATGCGTGGTGGAGTTGATCAACTCGGCAAAGCCGTCCGATGTAGTCTATGTCTCATGCGCGCCGGACACGCTGGCGCGTGACATTGCATTGCTGAAAGCCGGGGAATATCGTGTCGTTAGCTCGCTCCTGCTCGATATGTTTCCGCGCACACCGTATTTCGAGTCAGTCACGCACTTGAAAAGTGCAAGAAACTTGACCGCAGGATAATATGGGATTCTTGCAAAGACGCAAAGCACGCAAAGTTCTTAAACCTTGGCGAACTTGGCGGCTTTGAGCGAAATCTTTGGTTTCAGGATCGGCTTCCGGTCAGTCGCGAGAGTTGATCTTCGATCTTTTCTATGCGCTCGAGCAGGTCGAGGATCAGAGGCAATGATGAAATACCGATTTCCATGGATTTGTGAATGCGCAGCAGCTTGCGGACAACAGGCAGCATATCCGTGTGGAAGCACGGCTCTGGCTTGTTCGTGCACGGTGAAATAAGTTCCACCTCGACCATCTCCATGATGACCTGCGGCGGCGTGCCCACGTAAAAAGCCAACTCTGTCACCGTCAGCATCTTCTCGCGGCCACCGTCTTTTTTCATCGTTTTGGCCGAGGCTATTTTATCTTTGACTGGGCTCATGTTCTGTCAGTCTCGTGGATTGAACTTTGAATTTTGGGACAATTCCTCAAACAATTGCTTCTCTTTATGGGTCAGTTGATTCGGAACCATTATTTTCACGACCGCGTATAGGTCAGCGTGGCGAAGTCCTTTCCCATGCAGGCGGATTTTTCTCCCTGATTGAGTGCCAGCCGGGATGGTTATTGCCGCGCTGCCATCCAGCGTTCGAACAGTGACCTTTGCTCCAAGAGCGGCTTCCCAAGGCGTCACAAGGAGGTCTGTTTCCAAATCGTGTCCATTGATTCTGAACGCGTGATGCGGTTCGATTGAGACAGGCAGGTATAAATCGCCGGCAGGCCCCCCGCCGACTCCTTCGCCACCCTGGCCCGCAAGTCGTATTTTCTGGCCGTCAGTCGTTCCCGCAGGAATTCGCACGTCGTAAGTGCGGGTGTGGCGGTGGACGCGTCCCTGCTCATCAACTTCCGCAGTCTGCAGGGATACGCTTTTCTTTGCGCCGTGATACGCTTCTTCGAGGCTGATGGTTATGCCTGCTTCGTGATCTTCGCCCCTCCGTCTTCGCCCCATCCGCTCTCCTTTTCTTCCAGCACCGCCCATGCCGCCCATGTCTGAGGTGTGGAATCCACTGCCGCCAAAAAGCGTTTCAAAGAAATCGCTGAATCCGCCCAAATCCTCGGGAGCAAATCCGCCTGCGGATTCCGGACGGCCATTGAACTCGAAGTGAGCGTTTTCCCAGCCTGGAGGCGGCTGGAATTCCTGTCCCTGTTTCCAGTTCTGTCCAAGCTCGTCGTACTTCTTGCGTTTTTCGGCGTCCCCAAGCACTTCATAGGCCTCAGCAGCCTCTTTGAATTTATTTTCCGCGCCGGGATTCTTGTTCACGTCAGGGTGGTATTTTCGTGCCAGCTTCCGGTAAGCTTTGCGGATCTCGTCATGGCTCGCGTTTCTCGCTACACCAATAGTCTCGTAATAGTCTTTAAACGCCACGCTCATGTAGGGTTATTTGACCTCAACTGATGCCGTCTTGTCAAAAGGATTCGTTCTGACCGCGAGCGAAAAAAGATATGGATAGTCGTTCTTGAGGTGCATCATATACATTAGCCACTCTTTCGTGAGCGCAGTGTAAGCCCGCTTCATGTCTCCGGACAGATGTTCAAGGTCGCTTTGTGGAAGGCCTTCGAGTCGCTCCCTGTGACATAATTCATCAGCAAGATGAAAGACCGCCCACAGCATATCGGTGAAAGTTTCGTGTTCAAGAACGTTGGAATTTTCCAGCAGCGCAACGAGGAAGGTCCGCCTGGCGATCAGAAAATCCCTGATTTCGGCTATGGATGCCATATTGCTGTCCATCTTGCACTCCATCGTGGAAATACGTGTTGCGGTCGCGATGAACTCGCTGTCGGGCCATTTCGCGTCCACACGCAGAAGCTGGCTCATGCCTGGCAGTGCAGTGTGGAATTGTGCGAGTTGCCGCAGCAGGTCCCTGCCGACCTCGCTGAAGAAAGCGCCGATGACCATGTTCATCTTGTTCATTATGGATCGACGCTCCATATAGGTCAGCAAGCGTTCGATGATCAGCGTGACCAGAAGTACCTGAACCGGCAGAAAAGCGATGTCCTGAATGAGATACAGAAATATCTGCCTGCTGTCCCGGAATATGGCGAAGTGGATGAGGTAGATAAAGGTTGACGTAGCAAGCAAAACTATTGCTAGCGTCAACTGCCATCTAACTGATTTCGTGTGCATGCCCATCAATACATTTCCAATCTGTGGCGAAATGCTACCCGGTTTCGTAATGACGAACAACCGGAAAGCATCAGGTCGTCAGGAATATCTAGTTCCGCGGAAAAATGGCGGGAATGAGTGGGAATCGAACCCGACCCGGGACCTTTAACAGCCCCACACTGGTTTTGAAGACCAGGAGCGCCACCGGGCGCCATTCACTCCCAAAGCCCTATAAATACTGATTAAAACACACGTAGCGTTTGCTTGCCGCTGCGTTTGTGACGAGTTTGCGCGACTGTTACCGAAAGAAAGGCGGAAAACCGGAAGCACAAGTCCATGAAAGTGAAAAATCATGGCAATAGGATAAAGGAATCTTCCATCACGGTCAAGGGGCACAAGACTCGGTTTATGGCGGCTTGATTCTGGCCGGACGGTGTGCCATTCTGTAGCCATTACGGTAACAACTTCAGTAATAGCTGCAGTCACAGAATTTCAATAGACGCTCTACCAATGAACAAGTCATTTTTGTTATTTAGTTTGGCGGTGCTCAGCCTCTTTTCAATGAACGTATTTACCTCTCTTGCCGCCACTCTTACGCTTAAGCCGTTGGGAAACCCTCGCCCTTTGCGTGGACCCATCTTTGGGGTCTCTACGACGGCATTTTACGAACGTCTCCTGGATGATCCTGCCAAGATCGCCGTGTTGAAGAACATGTCTGTTGGCCTGGATCGCTTTCCAGGAGGTTCTGATGCCAATTTCTACAACTGGCGCACGGGATTGATTGAAATAAAGGAGTACCCAAATAGCTCCAGCTACGTGCAGTTCTGGGTCAAAGCCGCCGCTAACATCGCCCGCGGCAAGCCGGACGGCGTCTCGTTTGAGCAGTATGAATCTTTTTCCAGACAGATTGGATCCAGTATAATTATCGTGCCAAACCTGGAGTCATCAACCATCGCCGACCAAGTGGAATGGTTCAAGCGTCTGGCAGGCGAAGGCATTGTTCCGCAACGGATTGAATTGGGAAATGAATTCTGGGTAGCGATGGGCAACGATCCCGCAAGCCTAGGGCGTTGGCCTGACGAGCCGGGCAGCATGCGCGTCATGAAGCAATACCTGGATGCCTTGCGCCCTTACCTGCCGGCAAACGCGCAAGTGGCTGTGCAGGCGGCCGCTGGCGCCATTGGCGCGCGAAAGGGCAGATTTGGGCAGCGCCTGCGGCAATGGGATGAAGATTTGCGGCCGGAACCATGGTTCGATGCTGTCACGCTGCATCTATATCCACGTCTGCGTGAAGTTATGGGTGATCCCGATGCCGGGATCACTGCGCCAACGCCTGGAAATGCAATGGCTCGTCTGAACGCAATGATGGCCAGGGTGGACGAGGGGGTTGACGGAATTCTTCGTGACATTGAAGGCCGGTTGCCGGGCAAGGAAATATGGATCACGGAATGGAACACGTCCGGGGCCAACACAGTCACCGAGCGTGGCAACGCCATCGAGCCCATGTCTCCTGCAATGGAGATGCTAGCCACAACCCGCATGGCGCTGGTCCAACTTCGTCATCCAGCGATGACCGCCTCGCTTTTATTCATGTATAGCTTCAGGCAAAAGGATCCACACGCAATGTTTGTTCCGGATGGCAACGGAAGCTACGCTCCAGTTCCCACGGCTGCCGCATGGCGCTGGTTGAGCGAAGCTGCGAATAACAGCTCTTCCTTTCAACGCCTTACACAGGAAGGCCAACGGCCGGTTCCCGGTGGCGGAGCAAAGAACGAATCCTATCTTCCAATCGAGGCTGGACTTTTTGAATCCAAGGAACGCGTAACCCTTTTAGTTGAGAATGCTTCGCCTGGAGCTTCTTCATTTGCCCCCTCGACGTTGATCGAAGATCGCCGTCCAAGTATCATCGAAACCCTGGTCGTATCGAGCCTCTGCAATCTTGATAAAGCGCCTGCAAAAATAGAGAGTCAAGACCCGGCTGGTGCGATCTCCATACCGCCATTTTCCCTGACGAGAATTGTTTGGGAAAAGAGCCGAAAATGATGACATGGCTAGGGCCGTCCTATTTCGTAACCAGCCTTCTGGAAGCGTTGCAATTTATACTGGAGCGCGCGACGGCTGATTCCAAGGGTCGCCGCACTTTCGGTGCGGTTGAAGTTGTGTCTGCGCAGTGCCTGCAGGATCGCTTCGCGCTCGATTTCTTCCAGTTGTTGAGGGTTGGTCAATCCGGAGTCGGGAGGTCGTTTGTCGGACGCGCGCACACGCGTGGGCAGATGTTCGGGCAGGATTAATTCGCTGCCGGACAGCAGCACCGCCCGTTCCATGGCATTGCGCAGCTCGCGCACGTTACCGGGCCATGAATAATTCTCCAGACAGGTCGTCACCGTCTCGGAAAAACGCGCCCGACCCCTGGCAAATTCCGTGATGAACCGGGCCGCCAGAGGCAAAATGTCCTCCTGCCGCTCACGCAGGGGCGGAATGTTCAACTCCATCACGTTGAGCCTGTAGAACAGATCCTCTCGAAAGCGACCGGTCTTCACTTCTTCATCGAGATTGCGGTTGCTGGCCGCCAATATCCTGGCATTGGTGTGGATCTCGCGGTTCGCTCCGACGCGTTGAAATCGTCCGTCATGCGTGACGCGCAAAAGTTTGGCCTGGAGCTGCGGCGACATCTCGGCAATTTCGTCCAGAAAAATCGTGCCGTTGTTCGCCTCCTCAAAACGCCCGATACGCTGGGCGTGGGCGCCTGTGAACGCGCCGCGTTCGTGACCGAAGAGCTCGCTTTCCAATAGTGTTTCCGGCAGCGCAGCACAATTAACTTTCACCAACGGGCCGGCAGTGCGCTTGCTCCATGCATGGATAACATCGGCCACGACTTCCTTGCCGACGCCGCTCTCGCCGGTGATCAGTACCCGCGTCTCGGAAGGCGCAATGAGCGAAACGTCCCGGAATACAGCTTGCATCAATGGACTTTCGGCCACCACAAACGCAGGCAGCACCTGATCTCCGGGAAAGGATAATGGGGGGCGCATCGCCAGACCGGTCGCGAGTTGAACGGAGGCGAGCAGTTCGTCCAGATCAATCGGCTTCGAGAGATAGTTCAACGCGCCGTCACGCATCGCTCCCACTGCCTCGCGAATGTCGGCATACGCAGTGACAAGCAGGACGGGCAGCGCGGCGTGCAGCTGGCGCGCCAGTTGCAGCGTTTCCAATCCGGACAAACCCGGCATGCGCACATCTGAAATCATCATGTCGATGGTTTCGTTGCGCAGAGTTTCAAGTGCCGACTCGCCCGAATCAACAACAACGGTAGCGAATCCCTGGCTTCGCAAAAAGGAATCCAGCAGGCTGCGCTGGCCGGGATCGTCATCCACAATCAGGATGCGAGGATGTTGTTCCGTCTGGTTGTCAGGTGTCTGTGTCTTCACATGTGCATCGCGAGTTTCAAGTGCGCGATGCGGAAGATAGCGCCTTTCGGTTCGTTGGACAAGCATACAATGTCCCAGCCGTGCGCGAGCGCGATCTGCTGGACGACCGCCAGCCCCAATCCGGTGCCGCTGGATTGTGTCGTGAAGTACGGTTTGAAAACGTCATGCCGGTTTTCCAGCGGCACGCCAGGGCCATTGTCGCGAATCTCAATAAAGGCATCTGACGCTCCCTGCCTGCCTGCGACAACCTGGATCGCGCCTCCGATCTCGACAGCTTGTATGGCGTTGAGCAGCAGGTTGAACAGCGCCTGTCGCAGCAATTGCTCGTCAGCTTCAATCGAGATGGCTTCGGCCTTGATTTCGAGACCGATCTTCTTTTCCTCAAGATCGTATCCCAACGCCTGTCCCACTTCCTTGATGGCGCCGGCCAGATTCAGCGGCGAACGCCGGACTTCCCTCGGGCGTGAGTAATTGATGAACTCGTTGAGCTGCGCCGCGACCTTGTCGGTCTGGTCCAGGATGGAGCGCGATTTGTCGCGAACTTCGGGCGATGTCTCAGGCTGCTTGGAAATCATTTGGGCCAGGCCGCGAATGATATTCAGCGGATTCCTTGTCTCATGCGCGAGACCTGCGGCGGCAAGATTCATCTCTTTGAGGTGCGTGGTCAATTCGCTGGCGCGAACAAGTCTCAATTGCAGATCGGATGACTTCGTGAAGTTGCGCCAACCGAATCCGGTGCCCAAAACTGACGCGGTAGACAACAGCGTGATGACGAATCGCAGCCACAAGTCCTGCTTCGTCGCGGTGCGCACGGCCTTTGTGGACATTACGATAAGGAAACTGTGCACGCCCTGTTTTTGGAGCAGGGCTTTGTACTCATCATCGCCCATCCAGGGAGGCCGCGAAAAACGCGGGCGGCCTGTTCCGTCTCGTTCCCACGGGCGATTGCGTGAGTCCGATGATCGTTGATTTGTCTCGCCTGCATTGGTCGTCACCGATGACGCATTGGTCGAAGCTTCCGCACGACTACGCCATGGCAGTTGATGATCTTCAGTACGATTGGTTTCCGTCGAGCGGAAAAATTCCTCGCGTCGCAACACAATTGGCGGATTGGTTTCTTCGATGTCGTGTGTCACATTGGTGCCCAAATCCACCAGATTCATCACCGTCATTGTCTGCGTTTCCCAACGTGTGGCAGGGCTTTGGCCGGACTTGCTGTCCGAGCCGGCGACGGAGCCGGCTGACGCGACAATGTCGCCCGCGGCGTTCAGCAGCGCGATACCGTTCAAATCTCCTGGCTTCACGAGATCCGTCATGGCGGATTCCAGACGTTCTTTGGAAATAACGCCGCCAAAACGCCGCTGTGCGCGTAGTACGATGCCGAGCGTGGTCGAGATATCCTTTGCGCGCTCGATCAATGCGGTTCGAGCGGTGGATTCCACGCGGAAATGCTCGGCGGTTTGCCAGCCCAGTACCAGCGCCCAGCCCAGCATCAGCAATCCATAGATCAGCGTATGGCGGTTATTCAGTTTCATGTGCGGCGTTGCTTCCGACCAGACAATCAGTGACTGTCCGGCGTGTTCGGGCCTGCCCCTATTGCCGGTTTTACAGGCAATTTGTCCAGTAATTTATCCAATTCCTCTTCAGAATACGACTTTGGAACCAGTGAGTGATCGTGTTCGTAATCAGACATCGAAGCCACTTGCGACGGTGCCTGTATAACGTAGGGTGTCAGGAAAATCAAGAGCTCCTCTTTCGCATTGCTGGTCGTTTTCCGCTTGAATAGATTTCCGATAATCGGAATGTCTCCCAGCAAAGGGATCTTCGTTTCGCTCACCGACTTCGTGCGCTGCATCAGCCCACCTATGACGATCGTTTGTCCGCTGGGTGTCACTGCAACAGTATTGGCGGAAACCGTATCAATGACGGGAGCGTTGACTCCCTGGGCAATTGGAACCGTTGTGTTGGGGTCAATGGACGAGGTTTGCGGCGCGACTATCATTTGCACCAGTCCGTCGCTCGTGATGTAAGGTGTAACAGTCAGGATTATTCCAACGTCTGTGTAACTGATCGAATTAATTGGCGCACCGGAAATTGTATTGTAACTGACACTGGTGATCAACGGCACATACTGCCCAACCACCACCGATGCTGGTTGATTGTTCCGGGCCAGGATGGAGGGGCGCGACAACACCTCTGCCTTGCCTGCCGCCGCTATCGCGCGCAAAGTGGCTTGAAAATCGTTGCCCAGAATCTGGTACATCCCCGCGCCAACCCCGGCTGCGAACGGAGATATCTGCTGAAAACTCTGGATCGGCTGGCCGAACAGGTTTGCGGCAGGCGCGTTCGATCCAGCCGCCGAAGCCAGGGCGGACAAGCCAAACGAATTAACGCCGACGCCGGTAACATTGGTGGCGATGCCTCGCATCCAGCCGCCTTCAACTCCTATGTCGCTGGCGTCGTTGTGCGTGACTTGCACGAAAACAACCTTGATCAGAACCTGCGGCTGTGGCCGATCGAGATTTGTAATGACTTCAGAAATATACTTTGTGGTCTCCTCGTCGGCGATGATCGTCACATTATGTGTGTCCGGATCAATGGAGATGGTGGCGTTACCTACCGCCCCATTGGCGTTGTATTGGGACGCGCCTGCGCTGCCCATGTTTTGCGCCGTATTGCGGTTGAAGCCGCCGCCACCCTGCATGCCGGCTCGTTGTGATGGCTGTTGGGCATGGCTTTCGCAGACGGTAATCAGACTGAGCCCCAACAAAATTGCCAGACATCGTTTCCAATTCAGGTTGTGCATTTTCATGATTGCTTCTCCAGTTTCTTAAAATGACGGTGTTCCTGCGCCGATTCGTGAAGACCCCAACCCGTTGCCGCCAGGAGTCGTTCCAGATGTTGTGCCGCTGTTTTGCTGGCTTTGTTGTATGCGGTTCATCAACGGACTGATCTGCGAAGAGCTGTTGCGCGCGCTGGTGCTCGTTTGGAACATGTCCTGCAACACCTGTTGTACCTGCTGCGGATCGGCGTTCTCCAGGTGAACAACGCTCACACGCGCCACCTTTGGCGAATCCTGGTCGAGCTGCTCAATCATCCCGGCAATCTGGTCAATCATGTCCTTTGACGCAGTGACTACTACCGAGGAAGTGCGCGGATCTGCGACCGCAACAACGCGCGCCCGTTTTTTGATGCGGTCGGATTGCGGATTGCCCGCAGCAGCGGCGCCGGTAGCGGTTGCCGCCGCCGCACCACGTCCGCCTCCGCCCGGAACGCCGAAACCTCCAAATCCACCGAAGCCGCCGAAACCCGGACCGCCGAAACGGAACGGGGCCTGTACGCCTGTTGCACTTGTCTGATCGGAAAACAGCCCTGTCAACAGTGCCGTAACTTCAACCGCGTCGTGATGTTTCAGGTGGAACACTCGAACTTCCGCAATGTCCTCGGCGCTTGTGTCAATGGCTTTGATGATCTCCATGAGATGCCGGATGTTTGCCTGGGTGTCTGTCACCGCGATGGAATTGCCGGCTTCGTTGGCAATGATCGTGGCGTGCGGTGAAACAAGAGGCGACAGATCCTTGACCAACTGTTGGGCCTCGACGAATCGGATCGGGATGATCTGGGTAACCATTTCGTCGTTTCTAGGGACCGCCGCAGGGTCGTTGCCGGTTTTGACCGGAATGTCAGCGTGGATCGCGTCTTCCTTGCTGACAATTGTCAGAATCCGTCCGTTGCGGATAGCCGCACACCCGTTCCTGTTCAGTACCGAGTTGAGTATGTCAACAGCTTCATCCCTGGTGACAGGCTGGTTGCTCCAGACGTCAACGCTTCCTTTGATCGTTGTGTTCAATTCAATGATAAAACCGGCGGCATCGCCGAGATAATTGAGCACCATCTCGATGGGCACACCACGGAAATTCAGCCGGATTTCGGCGTTGCTTTTCACTGTCTCAGAGGGGGGCTGGAAGCCGGACGATGTTTCCTGCGCGTTTGTCGTTGAGGCCTGAGCCGGTTCCGGAAGAACGACTGCCACGTCATTCGTTGTGTCGGTCTGTAATTCTGTTTTGAGGTACAGTGCCTGGTCTGTCGCAGGTGCGTTGGTGGCGATCTCTTCCATCATCGGTTGATTGTCCTGGGGCGGTTGCGTTGTCTGGGCAAGGGCCGTCAGTAGGCCCGACGACAAGCTGATGGCCAGTAATATGGACTCAATCTTGATCTTCATTTCATCTCCTGTTCTCGCTTCTGCATGAGCTTCTTCAGTACATCGTTAGCTTCGCCGTTGGAATCGCTGTTCGAAGGCCCTGACTCTGCCGGATTCGTAGCAATGCCGGCGGCAGGTGTGAACGGCACAGGCGGCAATTCGCCGACTGCGCTGGGCTGCCACGCGCCTTCGTCGTCCCTGCGCATTTGCGAGCCCACTTTCATTTCGACTTCTTGCATATCGATTTTAAGTTTCACGCTTAGCGGTGTAATTTGTGTAACTTTGTGGCCCGCAATCGTGCCGTCAATCTGGAGTATCTTTCGATATTCGGAACTCGTTCCATCGAAGAATGCAAAGTCTCCCTTTTCATAGCTCATCGTTCCGACCAGCGAGAATCTGTCGCCGGTTGTGGTCGATTTGGACTGGCCTTTCTCCCTGTGCTGCCGGTGTTGGTTGAAAATGTTCCGCTCTCCGATGATGCGGAATGCGGAATAGTCAGTCTGACTGTTCCGATTCGTCACCTGCGACATCGCGGCGATAGCGGTTGCCAGCGCCAATCCCATGATTGTAAGTTTCCAGTTCATTTGATTTCCGGGGTGAGCACCAGCCCGCTGACTTGCAGTCCCAGCGTCATTTGTTGGCCGTCGTCGTCTCGCGCCGTGAGTTCCATCGATTCCAGTTTCAGCGCCATCGGATCCTTCTCGATGTTATAGATAAACTGGCTCAATGCGTCCAGATTGCCTGTTGCTTCGACCCTGCAAACGAGAGTCATGTAATCGTCAGAGTCCTGTTCCCATTGCGGCATCATGGATGTGAGACTGACGTGGCTGCGTTGAGACCAGGCGTCAAAGGCTTTCAGGAGCTGCTGCTCTGCCAGGGAAGAATTCCGAGGGAGCGCATTCGTCTGCATCAGGTCCCAATGCCGGCGGATAACCTGTTCGCGCTGCAGCAACGACGTGCCGGTTGCGATCTGCTGGCGCAGTTCGGCGATCCTCACGGAGCGCGACTTCCACAGTGCGGCCAGTGGCGTATACACCAGCCGATCCGCTGCAAGCAGTAACACAGCCGCCATGGATACGACCGCCAGAAACTGTTGACGATTGTCAATCTTCATGGCTGTTCTCCTTCAAGCCAGTGAAAGGCGAACGTGAATTGCATCGGCAATTTTCCGCGAATTTGATCAACCTTCAAATCGCCCACGTCTGTCGCAGCGCGCAACTGAGTCAATGTCTTCAAGAGTGCGCCATTGTCGCGCGCCACGCCGCTGCATGTTACCGTATTCATGTCGCGGATTTCGATTGACTTGGCGGATACAACGCCGTCGTCAGGAAACGCCATCGTCAGTCGCCGCAAGATGCTCAGGCAAGGGAAAGAATTGTCGAACCATGGGCGATACTGCCGGATTTGCTCCTGCATGCCGTCGAGCTCTGCGGCCTTTGTGGACATCTTCGACCACTGTGAGCGCAATCGGACCAGTTGCCATTCTTGAATGAGAAACGCACCTGCTGCGAGTATAACGACAGCGGCGGCAATGGCGCTTGCCGTCCGATATACACCGGAAGTGTATCGCCGGGCCAGTTGCTTCCATGGCGCAACCTTCGGTGATAGAAACTCAAACATTGTTTCGTCCCCTGCCAGCCGCCGCGCCGCGAAACTGAATGCACTCGTCACAGGTACGCCCACCGGCAGCGTTACCTTGAATTCATCGGCGGCATATGCCGTGACCAGTTCTATTTTCAGACCCATCGCTACGAGCCGCGTCTTCATTTCGTCAACGAGTTGGCGCGCCAGAATGTCCGGCCCGAAAACACGAACGCGACGCACGGCGTCTCTGAATCCCACTGGCAATTGTCCGAGTGTGATGCGCACTTCGCGCGCCACGACATCGGCATTAAGCTCGCGGCGGCCGCCTTCAACTTCCATAGCGCCTTCCAGCGTCCTCAACGCGGCCACGCCTCCTCCGCAGGTGATCTGCAAATCAATCTGATTCCGTCCTATCGCGAGCGTCAAAGCGGCGGTGTCCACTGGTTGTAATTCTGTGACGCCGAGCGAGAATCCGACCGGCTTGAGCCTGGCTGCGGCGAATGCGCGTTCAAGAATCGCCAGATGGTTGGCGGAAATTCCTATTTGCGTCGCAAATTGCTTGCCGTCCTTTGCGCGACAGATCGAAGATCTGATCCGCAATGTCGCGATATCGCTCGGAAAGCCGCGCTCTGCTTCAAGTTGAAGGAGACCGGCGACATCAGCCTCCGGCAGTTCGGGCAATTCCGTGTGGATGACCAGAGCCCATTGAGACGGCAGGCACACCACGCAATGGCGTTCGTTTACCCCGGCTGCTTCGAGATTGTTGCGAATCTCCGTTCCGACAAGTATCGGATCGGCCGTCAACGGATCGAGCGACAGCGTTGCAGAAAAGGAGCGCTGGAGTTGGAGTGATCCGTTGGTTCGTCGCAGCACCACGCCGTCGAGCTGGTTGCCGTCCATGGACAATCCCACGAGCGTCGAATGGCGCCTCCGGTTTCGGAAACTCATGTTTTTCAAATCACTCATAGTGTTGCCTTTGCCAGCCACGTTTGCCTGACATCATCGCCGAGCGCCCATCCGAGCCGGCTGAGATCCTGCCGGTACACGATCCTTGGATAACCGTCGCTGACATCGAAAATGAATTTCACGCGACGGTAGCCGCGTCCATACGGACCAACAGCGGCAATGTCGGCTGTGAATTGATAGCTTTGCACGGTGATATAATCGCCCGCTTGCAGCGCCTGAATCGCGGCGCTGTTTGCGCCGAGCGCGTCCACGATCCAGGCGATCGAAGTCAGATTGCCGGTGTTGATCTGCCGGTAATTGATCATTTGCTGCGCTGTCCCGGTGTCCATCCCCGGAAGACAGGCAAGCACAGTCGCGCCGGCAGTGTTGATGTTTATCCTGCCGCGAGTGTATGGCGAGGAGCTGACCGTGATGTCATAATAAATCTGAGAGAACTCGGCAGAAGTCATGCCGCTGCGGACATAGAATTGGAGCAAACCGCGAAATGTCGGTGGCGGTGGCGAATTTCGTCCGGCTGTCTGGCGGAAGCCCAGCCGGTTCAGAATCTGTACTGCGCGCGCCGTGCCGAAGCGCGACTGCAACAAAGAACGAAGCTGCGCCTGATTGTTCACGCTATTGCGCATGCTGCCATCGCTATGCATGTTTGGTTCGCGACTGTAAACTGTGATGTACTCGAAAAGGCCGGGATCAACCTGGCCGCTGCCGCTGTCACTCTTCTCGTTCGGGTCGAGGATTCCATTGCGATTGAGATCGTCACCCGCGAGAATGTCCATGCTGGTGCCATAGACAAGTCGCAGTTCGTCAAGAGTTTCGAACGGTGCATTCTTGCACTGGTAGGACGGATTCTGCATTGCATAATAGATCTGGGATGAGCCGGTTCCGTTTGTACCGCGCCAATCCATGATGGCCGATGTTAAATCCGCTGTCATACGCGGCAGCGCGGCGAGCGCGTTGGTGGAAGCGGTGTTCAGGTTGAGTTTCGAAGCCTCGTCCACCAATCCGAATGTCACCCGATCAGGGTGGGTGGGAGTGATGCTGTTGTCGCGTCCGATGGTCCAGAAATGTGCGTCGCCGACCGGCACGGCTTCAGCCTGAAACTCGGACCTGTCCGGAACAACGCCGTTTGTAGCATATGTGGTCAAAACGTAGTTCATGTAGCGGGCCGCACCTTCAATGGCCTGATCAGCCGCAGCGCCGGAGGCCTGGTTGTCCGAAGCGCGCAATTCCAGTGTCATCGAATTCGCAAAATACAACGCCATGCTAACCAGTCCGAACGTCACCCAAAGCACGATGATAAGAACCGAACCGTTATTTGAATATCCGAATGTCATGAGTTCACCACGGATTGGATCTGGTTTGTGTTCAACTGCGCATCCAGCGGCACAACAAGTATGAACGGTTGCCGGTCGAGTGAATCGCCGGCCATTTGAATGTTCGCCCGGACCGCCACCGGCAGATTCGTGTCGGATGCTGTTGTGTCCCATGTGGTGCGCCATTGGGTGCCGTCGTAGCAGTCGAAAGCAACGCTTTTAACATCATTCATCAGCACCTGTTCTTCCGGAGTTGGCGGAATCTGGGTGAGCAGATCTCGCGCCACGCTGCGGACCAGATTCTTGCCGGCTGCGGTCGTTCGCACTTCGTACGTCACCCGCTGCACATCGCCCCACGGCTCGTTTTCGTGCAGCGCTCCAGTTGTCGTGTATAACTCGATGGAGACATTTTGGTTTATGCCTGGGCTTGCTACGTCGCCCACTTTGAAGTCGCCGGTCATAATGCCGTTGGTAGCCGGCGGCAGCACGCCCAGCAAATCGCGCTGCAAAATAGTCAGCGTCCGCTGCACAGGCAGACCTTCGTCAACCGCAC
>Ga0181535_10002772_pt1 | contig 20992 bp, 16 predicted proteins | sample PEATcosm2014_Bin_44_FD_119774 | JGI IMG/M metagenome (GOLD analysis project Ga0181535, IMG submission 119774) | Peatland microbial communities from MTU Mesocosm Facility, Houghton, MI, USA - PEATcosm2014_Bin17_30_metaG | ecosystem: Environmental > Terrestrial > Soil > Wetlands > Peat | place... | reverse complement strand
GGGATGACGTGCCCCCCGGTCCCCCCGCCGGTCATCAGGAAGACGGCGCCGGGCTCCCGTTTCCGGCCTGTCATGAGACATTCCAGCGGCGGCCGAATTCCACCCCCTTACGGTCGCGGCTCCGACAAGCTGTCTGATGCTCGCGCAACGAGTCCCTACCCGGCATGCTCGCTCACGTTCATCAGAATGCCCAGCAGCGCCAGCGTGCTCACCAGCGAACTGCCGCCATAGCTGATCATCGGCAGCGGAATTCCTTTGGTTGGCATGATGCCCAGCACGACACTCATATTGATAAAACCCTGCACCACGATCACCATGGTCACGCCCAACGCGAGATAGCGGCCGAAATCGTCGCGAATGCGCAGGGTGGTCCGCAGCCCGCGCCACAAGATCACCACGAACCCGGCGAGCAGGCCGGCCGCCCCGATGAGGCCCATTTCCTCGCCGACCACCGCGTAGATGAAATCGGTGTGCGCCTCCGGCAGATACAGCAGCTTCTGGCGCCCATTCATCAGCCCCACGCCGGCGACGCCGCCGGCGCCCACAGCGATCTGCGACTGCTCCAGCTGGTAATTCGTATCGCGCGTGCGTAGCGTCCGCTCACTGCGCGCCTTCAGCCAGCCGTGCGGATCGATGCGCGAGACGTACTGGAAGCTGGGATCGAAGAACCGGATCACGCGGCCGAGCCGGTAAGGCTCCGCAAAAATCGAAACCACCAGCCCTAAGAAGGCCATCGCCGCCACGATGAAGCAATACCGCCATTGCAGGCCGGCCACGAAGAACACCACCATGGCGGCCAGGCCCAGCACCACCGCGGTGCCGAGGTCCGGCACCACTACCGCGAAAATCAGGAACCCCACCGCCAGCGCTGCCGGCACCAGGGTGTGCCGCGCATCATTGATGGCGCGCGCGCGCCAGGTGACGAAGAACGCCAGAAAAATCACCAGCGCCGGCTTGGCCAACTCGGAAGGCTGCACGCCCACCGGGCCTCCCAGCCGCAGCCAACGGTGGTGGTTCGCGTCTACGAAGTACACCGTGAAGAGGAGAATCAGAGCAATGCCGATAGCGCTGAACGCCACCGCCGGGTCTTGAAACTTGCGGTAATGGGTGCGCTTGAGCGCCATCATGACGACCACGGCCACTACCGCGTAACCTGCCTGGCGCATCACGAAATACCAGCTCGAGTTGTAGCGCGCGTCGAGCCGCGCCATAATCGACGAGGCACTGTAGACAATCAAGAGGCCGAACAGCAGCAGGGCCAGCACAGCCGCGAAGAGAATCCAGTCCGTTTTGAGCCTTTGCGCCATATCAGTTGTCTCGCCCGAGTTGGTTCACGATCTGTTTAAAGACCTCGCCGCGATGCTCGAAGCTGCGGAACTGGTCGAAGCTGGCGCAGGCCGGCGCCAGCAGAACCGTATCGCCCTCGCGGCCGATGCGGTACGCATAGTCAATGGCGGCATCGAGGGTGCCCGATTCCACCAGCGGGAGGGCGCCGCGCAACTGTAGCGCGAGTTTCGGCGCAGCCGCTCCGATCAACAGCGCCGCGTGCGCCTTGGCGGCCAGCGGCTCTCGCAGCGCCGAAAAATCGAGGCCCTTGTCCTTGCCGCCCAGAATCACCCACAGGCCGCCGGAGAATGCGTTCAATGCTTTGAGCGTAGCGTCGACGCTGGTGGCCTTCGAGTCGTTGTAATAATCGATGCCGTTCACCTGACGGACGAACTCCAGCCGGTGTTCGACTGCCTGAAAAGTCCGCACGGCAGCGGCAATCGCGGCAGGTGCCACGCCGGCGCGCGCCGCAGCGATGGCCGCCGCCAGCACGTTCTCTACGTTGTGCCGGCCGCGCAGTGTAATCTCGCCGGCATCCATCAGGAGTTTCCCATCGAGCACCAGCTTGTCGGCGCACAGGTGGGCGCCGCGCTCCACTTTGCGCGTGCCGCTAAACCATTCCACGGTTGCCGCCGTCTGTTTGGCATAGCCGGCCGTGACGGGGTCGTCTGCGTTGAGAATGGCGAAGTCCGCCGCAGTCATGTTTCGGAACAGGCGGGCCTTGGCGGCCGCGTAGTTCTCGAAGGTGTGGTGCCGGTCCAGATGGTTCTGCGTAACGTTGAGCGCCAGCGCCAGGTTGGCGTGGAAATCGCGGATGGTTTCAAGCTGAAAGCTGGAAAGCTCGAGCACATTCCAGCCGTCCTCCCGCGAGGTGTCAATCATTGCCGTCACCGGCGTGCCGATGTTGCCGCCAACCTGTGTCACGACTCCGGACTGGCGCAGGATGTGGCCGATGAGGCTGGTGGTGGTGGTTTTGCCGTTGGAGCCAGTGACGCCGATGGTCTGTCCCTTCAGGAATGGTGCCGCCAGTTCCACTTCGCCGATCACGTCGACGCCACGCGCGCGAGCGGCTTCGAGCGGCGCCAGGTCCTCCGGCACATCCGGCGAAATCACCACGGCGTCGCACTCCACAAATACCGCCGGCGTCTGCGGTTCGAACGGGACTTGGAGGCGCTCCAGCACCCGCTCCGCCTCGCCCAGCGCGGCGAGAGGTTTCAAGTCCGTGGCGCGCACACGGGCGCCCAGGCGCGTCAGCAGTTCGACGGACGCCAGCCCCGACTTTTTCATACCGACCACCAGCACTCTGGCGCCGGCCCAATTGGTTGCCATCTCAGTTTCAGCGTGGTCAATGCAAATAGCGCCAGCACCAGTCCGGCGATCCAGAAGCGCGCGATGATTTTGGATTCGGTCCATCCCAGCGCCTCGAAATGGTGGTGCAGCGGCGCCATTTTGAAAATCCGCTTGCCGTGCCGCAGCTTGAAGCTCCCTACCTGCAGGATGACCGAAACCGCCTCCAGAATAAAGATGCCACCGATAAAGGGCAGGAGCACTTCCTGCTTGATCAGCACCGCCACCACGGCCATGCCGCCGCCCAGACCCAGCGATCCGACATCGCCCATAAAGATCTCGGCGGGATGCGCGTTGTACCAGAGGAACCCCAGGCTGGCGCCGGTCATCGAGCCGCAAAACACGGTCAGCTCCGAAGAGTGCGGGTTACGCGCCAACTGCAGATACTCCGCCAGCTGCGCGTGGCCCCCGGCATAGGTGAGAACGGTCAACGCGCCGGCGGAAATCACCATCAGGCCGATAGCGAGGCCGTCCAATCCGTCGGTCAGGTTCACCGCGTTCGACGAAAACACCACCACCAGCGCGACAAACACAACGAACGGCAGCACGCCGAGCAGGTACGTCCAGTGGTTCACCAGCAGGTTGCCGATGAGCAGCGAGGGTTGATAATTCTTGACGAACGGGATGTTCACCGCGGTGGAGAACTGGCCGTGGGCGCGCAGCACAAGCAGCATGCCGGCAAAACCGAAGGCAACGGTGAACTGATAAATGAGCTTCCTGGTGCCCGATAATCCCAGGTTGCGGCGGTGCGTCACCTTGGCGTAGTCGTCCAGGAAACCGATCCACCCATAGCCGACCAGCGCGGCGAGCGCCACCCACACGTAAACGTTCCGCAGATCGGCCCACAGCAGGGTTGGCACGACGATCGAAATGATGATCAGTATGCCGCCCATGGTGGGCGTCCCGGCCTTCTTCTGGTGCGATTTCGGGCCTTCCTCGCGGATGAACTGGCCAATTTGAAACTGGCGCAGCTTGGCGATCAGCCAGGGCCCGAGTGCGACGCAAAGGAAGAGCGCCGTGAGGCTGGCAAACGCCGTGCGGAAGGTGGTGTAGCGAAAGACACGGAAAGCGCTGACGTGCCGGAACAGCCGCTCGTAGAGCAGGTAATAAAGCATCGCTAGTCAGGGGCGGCCGCTGCAGCCGCTAAAAAATCGCCGGATCCTCCGCTTGAAACCTCTCCAGCGCCCGTTCGATATGAACTCCGCGCGAGCCCTTGAAGAGCACAGCATCGCCCGCCTGCGCCATTGCGCGGACAAATTTCCCCGCCTCGTCCGGATCCTCGAAAAACCGCGCCTCGCGGACGCCCCCCGCATCCGCCGCTTCCACCATCAGCCGTGCCTGGCCGCGCACGCCGATCAAAACATCTACTCCGTGCCGCGCCGCATAGGCGCCCACCTGGCGGTGGAATGCGCCGCTGGCATGTCCCAGTTCCAGCATCTCGCCCAGCACCGCGAAGCGTCTTGCGGCGCGCGTCTGACTGAGCACGTCGATCATCTCCTGGGCCGCCTCCGGATTCGAGTTGTAGCAGTCGTTCCACACCACGATGCCGTTGTGCATCGACCGCCCGCCGCGCATCGCGCCCACCGTGAACGTGGCCACCGCGTCGCGGAGTTTCTCTGCCGGCAGATCCAGCACCCGGGCCACGGCAAGCGCGGCTAACAGATTCATCACCGCGTGTTTTCCCGCGAGGCCGGTCTCAAAGTCGACGCCCAGGGCGCGAAAGCAGGTGCGCGCTCCGTGGGCGGATACACTCTCCGCCCGCACATCCGCGTCTTCGGAAAAACCGAACGTCACCGAACGCCCGGGATGCACCTGGCTAAAACCGCGGACGCGGGCGTCGTCGGCGTTCAAGACTGCCACACCATCCCGCGGCAGACTCTCGATCAACTCCCGCTTCGCCGCCGCGATGCCCTCGATCGAATCGAAGAACTCCACGTGTGCGTATCCCACGTTGGTGACGACGCCGATATCAGGCTTCGCCATCGCCGCCAGGGCGCGGATCTCCCCAGCGTGATTCATACCCATTTCGAGCACGGCCAGGCGCGCCGCGTCCGGCAGCCGCAAGATCGAAAGCGGCACGCCGATGTGGTTGTTCAGATTGCCTACGGTGCGCCCCACCGGCCCGCGCACTTCCAGCAAGCGCGCAATCGCGTCTTTGGTGGTGGTCTTTCCCGCGCTGCCCGTGACCCCGATCACCGTCCCGCCCCACTTCCGCCGTGCCCACGATCCCAAATCCTCAAGCGCCGCCAGCGTGTCCGCCACGCGCAGCGTCTTGCCGCCCGCGTCCGCGGCGCGCGCGGCTTCCACCACCACCGCCGCCGCTCCCGCAGCAAGAGCTTGCAGGACAAAATCGTGGCCGTCGTGGTTGGCGCCGCGCAGGGCAAAATATACGTCGCCCGGCCGCTGTGTCCGTGTATCCACGCTCCAGCCCGCCACCGGCAGCGCCGGCGCTTCGCCTGCGGCCGCCATGGCGCGCGCAACGTCTTGTAAATCCAAGGTCATGGTTCAATCCGGTGGATGAAACCCATAACCTCGCAGCACTTCGCGGGCCACCGCCCGGTCGTCGAAAGCAATCGTCTTGTCCTGTAAAACCTGGTAGGTCTCATGGCCTTTCCCGGCCAGGATCACCAGGTCGCCGGCGCGCGCCTCGTTCAGTGCGCGGGCGATGGCGGCTGCCCGGTCCGGCTCCACCACGTGCGGCTTGTCCACGCGGCGAATGCCCACCAGGGCGTCGTTCATGATCGCCAGCGGATCTTCGGATCGCGGGTTGTCGCTGGTCAGCACCACGAAATCGCTCAACTCCGCCGCCGCCTGCCCCATCAACGGCCGCTTGGTGCGGTCGCGGTCGCCGCCGCAGCCGAACAGCGTGATCACGCGCTTGGGATTCAAGCCGCGCGCCACGGCGATCACGTTCTGCAGCGCATCGGGCGTGTGCGCATAGTCCACCACCACAACAAACGGCTGGCCTTCGTCCACCCGCTCAAACCTTCCCGGCACCGCCTGCAGCGCAGCAATGCCACGGGCAATCACTTCCGGCTGCAGGCCAAACGAGATCCCCGCGCCACACGCCGCCAGAATGTTATACACGTTGATCTTGCCAATGAGCGGCGATTCCACCGCGAAACGCTGCTTGCCGAACTGCACGTCGAAGCGCAGCCCCTGGCCGCCGGAGGCGATGTGCCGCGCGCGGAGATCCGGATCCTGCCCGAGCCCGTACCAGAGAACCTGAGTCTCGGGCGAGAGCTGCAGGTCGCGCGAGTAGCTGTCGTCGCGGTTCAGTACGGCGAACGCCGGCGGCTTGGCGCCTAAGCCGGCGAACAGCCTTTGCTTGGCCGCGAAGTACGCTTCCATGGTGCCGTGAAAGTCCAGGTGGTCGCGCGTGAGGTTGGTGAAGACCGCGGTGTGGAACTGGAGGCCGTAGACCCTCCCCAATTCGAGCGCGTGGGAGGACACCTCCATGGTGGCGTGCGTGCCGCCCTCGGCCAGCAGTTCAGCCAGCAGCCGGATCAGGTCGAGCGATTCCGGGGTCGTGTTGACGGCCGGCAGCACGCGCCCGGCGAGGTGATACTCAATGGTGCCGACCAAGGCGGTGGTGAGGCCGGCGGCGCGCAGCACCGAATCGATCAGGAATCCGGTGGTGGTCTTGCCATTGGTCCCGGTGATGCCGGTGAGGGCCACGCGCTCGTCAGGCTTGCTGTAAAAAAGCCGGGCGGCGCTGGCCAGCGCCTGCCGCCCGTGATCCACCTCAATCCAGCGCGTCTCCAGTCCCGCCGGCGCGGGTGATTCGCTCGCCACCGCCACCGCGCCGCGGTCCAGGGCGGCCCGCGCGAAGTCGCGGCCATCGGCCCGGCTGCCAGGAAAAGCAAAAAAGAGATACCCCTGCTGGACCCGCCGTGAATCGTATTCGAGCCCTGCAACGTCGGCGCTCGCCAGGTCCAGCGGCGCCGGACGGCGCAGCCGGATTTCCGAGAGTACCTCGCCCAGCTTCATCGCGAAAATCGCACCCGAATCCGTTCTCCCTGCCGCAGCATGCTTCCGGCCGGCGGAAACTGCAAGCGCGCGACTCCACTGCCGTCGGGAACCACCGGCAAGCCCTTTTCGGCCGCCTCGGCCAGCACGGCACGCATGGTCTTGCCTTTGAAGTCCGGAACCGTCGGACCCACCGGAGCGGTTGGCGCCGAAGCGTCTTCGTCGCTCTCTTCCAGGATATTCGGTTCGGAGGATCCGAGGTCGGCGATCGAGAGGTCGTCCTTGTCTTCGGCGCTGCCCGCCTCCGTTACCGGCCGCGGTTCTTCGCCCAGGTCCCTGGGAACGTCCAGCACGCGTAGCGCTTCGGTCGCGACGGCATGAAATACCGGAGCGGCCGCCCTGCCACCGAACCCCAAGTTGCCGTGCGTACCATTCAGCGTCACCACCACGACGATGGCTGGATTGTTGAGCGGCGCAAAGCCGATGAACGAGCCGTTGTAATAGTGGGTGTAGTGCTTGGCGGCCACGTCATAGATCTGGGCAGAGCCGGTCTTGCCCGCCACCGAGTATCCCTCCAGACGCGCCTCCGGATAGCCGGTGCCTCCGGGCATAACGACGCCCTCCATCATTTGCCGCATGGTCACCGCCGTTTCCGGCTTGATCACGCGGACCGGGGCCGGCACCCGCACCGTCTGGCCGCCCCGCTTCAACACCAGGCGGGGCCTCACCAGCAGGCCGCCGTTGGCGACAATCGAGGCCGCCTGCGCCAGTTGCAGCGCTGTCACCGAAACTTCCTGGCCGATCGAGATGGAGGGCAGCGAGGCCTTACTCCAGCGCTCCAGACCGCGCAGGCGGCCGCGGGATTCCGCCGGCAGCGGTACCCCGGTTTTCTCCCCGAACCCGAAGCGGCGGACGTACTCATGCATCCGCTCTTCGCCCACCGTCATGCCGATCCTGATGGCGCCCACGTTGCTGGAATGTTTCAGCACATCCGCCATCGAAATGACGCCGTATCCGCCGTGCGCTTCGTGGATGGTGCGGCCAAACAGCGTGATCGAGCCGCGCCCGCAATCGATCATGCTTTCCGGCCGCAGGCGCGTGGTCTCCAGCGCCGCCGCCAGCGTGATCACCTTGAAAACCGAACCGGGCTCGAACGGAACCGAACTGGCATGATTCAAGCGCGCTTCCGGATTGTCCTCCGGGCCGGGCGGCAGGTTGGGATCGAAAGCGGGATAACTGGCCAGCGCCAGGATCTCGCCATTACTCGGGTTCATCACCACCACGCTGCCGCTGTGCGCACCCTTGTCCCGGGCCGCCTGCGCCAGTTCGTGCTCGGCGACAAACTGAAGCCTCTCGTCAATCGTGAGAGTCAGCGCCGCCCCCGGCTTTGGCTCCGATTCCACCAGGGCGTCGATGCCCCGCCCCTTGACATCGGTCAGCACCCGCTCTTCGCCGGCCGCTCCTTGCAGGTCTGCCTCGAGCGATTTTTCGATGCCCGCGTTGCCCTTTTCATCGAAGTCCACGCCGCCCAGGATGTGCGCCGCCAGTGATCCGTTGGGGTAATGCCGTTCGCTGCCGCTCGAGATCTCGACCCAGTCGAACGCCATGCCGCGCAGGCGCTGAGCCTCTTCCCAGGTCGCCTTTCGCTCGACCACGAAGTAGCCGCGGCCGCCGTCGCGCGCCGCCTCCAGGCGCGCATACAGGTCAGCGCGGTCCATGGTCAGAACCATGGAGAGGAGGTCGGCGGCTACGCCCAGATCGGGGACTTTTTGGGGGTTGACGAATACCGCTTGGGTGGGCACGCTCATCGCCAGGGGCGCGCCCGAGCGATCAAGAATCGTGCCGCGAGGAGCGAGGATCTTGATTACCTGTTCCTGGCGCGCCCGCGCCAGGCCGGCGTATAGCCGGTGGTGCACTACCTGCAGGGAAACCAGCTTGCAGAAAATCACCCCACCCCAGATCAGGACAAGTCCCGCGAGCCATTTCAGACGACGCTCCAGCATGCCGCGCTGCGTGAGTCAATCACGCCCCCCGTTCGCTACTTCACCAGCGCAAAGGCGCTATCCGGCTTGTTGCCGTCCAGGTGCACCACCTGGCCCGCCGTCGGCGCCACCAGATTCTGCCGCTCGGCCACTCGCTCGAGGCGGTCCGGGCTCAGAAGCTCGGCTTCCTGCAGCTCGAGAGTGCGGCGCTCATCGAGCAGCCGCCGTTCCTCGCCCTTGAGCGCTTCCAGCTTGTATCCTTCCAGGCGGCCGGCCAGGTTCGGAACCTGCGTGCCGGTGAGGAGCACCAGAAGCACGCCGGCGGCGCCCACGGCGCTCCAGCACGCGCCGCGTGCCCGCGGGTCCGCGGCCCGCACGAGGCGCGAGTTGTCGATTCTCTTCGAATAGAAAAGGACGTCGTCCAGCGGCAGTGCCCGCAGGCGACACGGATCCTTATCCGGACGTGCGACGGCCGGCGCTGTCCGTACCACGCTTGCGCCCGCGTGCGCCGTCTTACCTAAGAATGCTGGCATGGTCGCCATGGTGTCTCAGTTCCCTCTTTCAATCATTTCGATGGCACGCAGCTTGGCGCTGCGCGAAGCCGCGTTCTCCGCCGTCTCCTGCTCGCCCGGCACCAGCGGATGCTTGGTCAGAAGCGTGGCGCGCCCCTCCCGTCCCAGTTCCCGGAAGCGCACTTTCACCTTGCGGTCGTCGATGCTCATGAAGCTGATCACCACCATCCGCCCGCCGGCCTTCAATAAGTCCGGCCCCGTTTCCAGCAGCCGGTCCAACTCCCCAGGCTCGTCGTTCACCGCCATTCGCAGCGCCATGAATGTCTTCGTGGCGGGATGCAGGCGGCCCGTCCGGTGCACGGCCCGCTCCACTACATTGCCTAGATGTAATGTGCTCCGTATGGGCCGTGCGCGGACGATTGCTCTGGCTACCTTCCGCGCTCTCCTTTCTTCGCCGAGTTGAAAGATGAGATCGGCGAGTGCCTTCTCGGCTGTGTGATTGACCAGATCGGCCGCCGTCATGCCCTGTGTAGGGTCCATGCGCATGTCCAACGGTCCATCTGACAAGAACGAAAAACCTCTCTCGGGCGCCGTCAGTTGATAGCGGCTCACGCCCAGGTCGGCCAGCAGGCCGTCCACTTTCTCCAAACCCTCGCTGCGGACCGTCTGCGCCAGTGATCCGAAGGTGCCCTGGCGATACCGGATACGATCTGCCAGCGCGCGCGTATTCTGCCGCGCCATCTCCAGCGATTGCGGGTCGCGGTCGTTGGCGATCACAAATCCTCCCGCCAGCCTCTCCGCAATCAGCGCCGTATGTCCGCCCAATCCGGTAGTGGCATCCAGGTAGACTCCGTCCGGCCGCACAGCCAGCAGCTCGAGCGACTCGGCGGCCATCACCGAAAAATGCATAAGCCATCAGACCAGCCCCGCCGCCTCTAGCTTCGCCACGTCCTCTGGCGCCGTCGCGGATGCCTCGCGCTTGCGATCTTCGTACAGCTTCTCGCTGAGCACTTCGATCCGGCCGCGATAGGCAAACAGATGCACGGGCGCGTTCTCGATTCCCAACTCGCGCCGCAGCTCGGGCGAAAAGAGAACCCGCCCCTGCGAGTCCATCTCTGCTTCCGCCCCCAGGTCCGCCGCGTTGAAAGCCACGTTGCGCGCGACGCGCGGGTCATCCCGGTAGCCATCGAAGAATTTTTCGTTTTGGCGCCACACCGCCATCGGGTATATTTGGGCTATGCGTCGGTCCAGGCTCGTCACAAACAGCTTCTTCTCGCGCAGGGCGGCAAAGAACTGCTGGAACGCGGCGGGCATCTTAGCGCGGCCTTTATCATCCAGCCGGCTAGGGTACATCCCCCGCGGAGGTTCCACCATCAGCAGTTCTTGAGCCGTGTCGCCCACTTTTATTCCACTTTTACTCCACCACAAGCAATAGTGGCACGAGCCCTCAGGCTTTGCAAGGCTTTTTTGCGGGAAGTGTCTGATAAGGACTGGGTTACCGTGCTACCACCGAGTCTACACTGATCGTGGCACACACCACATATAGATTTGATGGCGAATAAAAGTAGAAGAAAACGGGCAGGGTGGAGCCGAGATCGCTCAGGTGAGTGTCGCTATTTTCTGCAGGGAGCTGGTGCCAAGAACTGAGAAGGGGCCGCCATGTCATCGCGGCCCCCCGCAGTAGAGAGGAACTACTGAATCGGAATGGAACTGGCGGCGCTGTAACGAGCGGTGGTACCGCCGACTGGCACGACGCCGACGGAGAACACCACATTATTGTTCTGCGGCGCGTCGCTGGGCACTTCGAACTGGATGGTGTACACGCCGATCATGTCGGGTGACAATTGCGCGGCCGTGACCGGAACGCCCTCGTTGTTGATGCCAACCACCACCAGGCCGTTCACCGTGGAGGGCGTGACCGGAATGGGGAGAGAGTTGGTAGCAACCTGCGGGCTGGCCGCGCCCAGGCCGGTGACGAACGCGGTGACGGTTTCACCGCGGCGCGCCGGGTTGCCGATATTCACAAAGGATCCATCCGGCCGCTCGATCACGGCACGCACCACGCCATCCGACATGGTGGTCTGGAAAACGCCCGGACTGGCGGGCAGGACGGTGACGTTGAGGGTCTGCGTGCCACCGTTGACGTTCACGGTGACCGGCACGGTTCCCGGCGTCACCTCGCAGGGCACGAGAAACACGATTTGCGGAAGTTGGCCCGGAGTACTCGAGACCGAGAAGATGGGCGACTGAAGGGCTGTCGCGCTGGGCCCGAAGGAGACCGTGTCGTTCGACAGCTCGAGCGGCAGCGGCCCCACCACGGGCGGAATCCCCGCCCCGCTCGGAGCCAGCGCTGCGCCGGTGATCGCCGCAATGCCGCACGGCGAGATCGAACCAACCTGGCCGTCCGCGCCGTTCACGAAGCTGGTGAGCGAGAGATTCGGCCCCACCGGCGTGACCGTGAGGTTGAAAACGGCGGAGAGGCCGGCGATGGAGGCGGTCACGGTAGCCGGACCCGGCGTTCCCGCGGTCGCCGTGACCTGCGCCACGCCGCTGGAGTTGGTGGTTGCCGAGGTCGCCGAAAGCGTGACCGGACCGCTGGCGGTAAACGAAACCGAAGCGCCGCTCACGGGTAGCCCGTTGCTGCCCATTACCGTCACCCCCAGCGGATTGGCGAACGCCGTACCGGCTACCGCGGTTTGGGGAGTGCTGCCACCCTGGGTGGCGAGGCTGCTCACGGTCACCGGTATCGAGGCGGTGATGGTGAACGTGGCCACTGCTTGCGAGTTGGTATTCGAAGTCGCAGTCACGGTGATGGTGCCGGCCGCCGAGGCGCTCAACACCGGGTTCTGCACCTTGACTAACCCGTTGGAATCGGAGATCGACGTAACGTTATTGAGCTGGATGGCGTTGGCGGGCGAGGCGGCCCAAGTGACGCCCTGTCCGACGAGCGGCTTCGAGTTCGTATCAACCACTTCCGCCACCAGTGCGGTGAGCTGCGACCCTCCCACACCGGTTTGGCCGGTGCCACTGACGACCGTGACGCCGCCGACCGTCGGCTGACTGACATCGAGACTGAGGGGGCCGCTGGTGAAGTTGGAGTCCGGCGCGTTACCCGACGTCGAAACGGCTCCGCCGGTGACGACCTTATAGGTTCCCGCGCCCGGCACCGGACCGAACACCACACTGCAGGTGGCAACGCCCGACGCCGAACTCAGGGCGGTATACAGGCCGGCGCCCGACGTTTCCCGGCAATATGCCGAGGGCACTTTGGTCGAAGGTCCGATCGTGTTATCCGAATTCAACAGCATCAGGGAAATGTTGGGGATGCCGGTTCCGGTGTTGGTTTCCACCAGCATCGTGTAAGATTGCCCGGCTGAACCCGCGACACCGCTGATCGTCTCGGACAAGGGCCAGTTCTGATAGCTGACGACGACATCAATCACGGCTTGCTGTTGATTCAAGGCAGGCGCCGCCTGGGTCTCAGAGAAGGTGGCGCTGATACCGCCCGCCGTTGCGGTGATGGTGCTCGCCGCCCCGAACTGCGGGCCGGACTGTTGGGCTGCCGGCTGTCCGATGGTGGCCGACGTCTTACCGTTGCTGTCCGTAGTCGAGGTAATGCTGTTGGAGCCGAAGCCGCCCGTATTAAAGAACGCGTTACCAGCGGTCACCGTCCAGATGACCTGAGTATTGACCACTGGGTTTCCGTTGGCGTCGGTGACCTGGATCACTAGAGGATCGAAAACGGCGAACGGAGTCTGAATGCAAAGTTCGCAGATCAGCTGCCCGTTCCCCGAAATCACACTGACTGCGGCCGGCGTCTGGGCCACGAGTGCCGTCATGCAGAACATGCTGCATAGCACCGCATAGACGAGAATGCGTATCTTACTCAAGAAAACCTCCAGGGTGAACACGGTCGGATTTGTGGTCGGACGCGGAAGAATTTCAGTGTAACATGATGCGGGGGTGATTCCACGTGGGATTTTACACCTCCATCCTGCGAAATTCCGCTAACCGGCGCCGCTGTCAGACTTCTCAGTTTCCGCCCCCGCCGGCTGGCTGCGGTGAATTGCGTCAAGCACTCCATTGACGAACTGAACTGATTCCTCGCCGGAAAACTTGCGCGTCAGCTCCAGCGCCTCATCGATGATGACAGCCGGCGGAGTGGCGCCGTGGAGCAATTCGTACACCCCCAGGCGCAAGATATTGCGGTCGACGCCGGGCATGCGCTCCATGCGCCAGTGCTCGGCGTGGTGGGTGATGAGTCCATCCACTTCCTCCAGGTGGGCGATGGCGCCTTCCAGCAGGCTGATGGCGAAAGCATCGCGCTCCGGGTGTTCTTCCGCGTACAACGTGTCGAAATACGCGCTGATCGCCTCGCTCACGGGCTGGCGGCGGGCGTCCCAGAGAAAGAGGATTTGCAAGGCGCGCTGGCGCGACCTGCGCCGGGCGGGCATCAGGTAGCCTGGCGCAGCGAGCGCAGCAGATTGGCCATCTCGATGGCAGTCATGGCTGCGTCGAAGCCTTTGTTGCCGCCCTTGGCGCCGGCGCGGTCGATGGCCTGCTCCAGGGTATTCGTGGTCAGAACACCGAACGCCACCGGGACACCGGTTTCGAGACTGGCGTGGGCAATTCCCTTAGCGGCCTCGGCGGCGATGTAATCGAAATGCGGCGTGTCGCCGCGGATCAGCGCGCTGAGGCAGATCACGGCATCATAACGATGCGCGCGTGCCACTTCTGCGGCCACCAGCGGGATCTCCCAGGAGCCCGGCACTTTGATGATTTCGATCAGGTCCTCCGCCGCACCCGAGCGGGTCAACGCATCCATCGCGCCCGCCAGCAGGCGGTCCGTGATGAAGCTGTTGAAGCGGCTGACAATGATGACAAATCGCAGCCCCGTGGCGGTCAGCTGGCCTTCCCAAACTTTCGACATAGTCACTTCCCTATAAACGCCGGCGCCCTCTTCTCGAGAAACGCCCGCGTGCCTTCGCGGCGGTCCTGGCTGGCGGCGTTGGCTGCGAACAGGGCCGCCTCCAGTTGCAGGCCCTTCTCCACGCTGCCGTCGAGGCCCGCATCCACCGCTTCCATCGCCAGCCGCACGGCCAGCGGACCGTTCTGCATCACCTTCTCCAGCCAGGCGCGCGCCGCGCCGAGCAGTTCCGCCTGCGGCGTCACCGCATTAACCAGGCCAATGCGCCATGCCTCGGCCGCGTCAACCGGCTCACCCGAGGCCAGCATCCAGAGCGCGCGCCCGCGGCCCACCAGCCGGGGAAGGCGCTGGGTGCCGCCAAAGCCCGGAATCAACCCCAGCTTCACTTCCGGCTGCCCCAGAACCGCATTTTCCGACGCTACCCGCACCGTCGCCGCCATCGCCAATTCCAGGCCTCCGCCCAGAGCAAATCCGTTGACGGCCGCCACCGACGGCTTGCCGGCCGTCTCGAGACGGCGGAAGACCCGCTGGCCTTCCAGCGAAAACCGGCGCAACTCCAGCGGCGAGAGCTCCGCCAGCTCGGCGATGTCCGCCCCCGCTATGAACACCTTATCGCCGGCGCCGGTGACGATCGCCGCGCGGATCGCCGGATCGTCCGCAATGCGGTCGAAGGCCGCTCCCAGTTCCATCACCACCGCTTGCGAGAGGGTGTTGCGTTTCTCCGGCCGGTTGATGGTCACCAGCGCAATGCCCGCCTCATCCACCGCGAACAGGATGTACTGGAACGACACCATCGATCAGTGTAGCATTCACGCGCCGGGAATCATCTCATCCCGGGCGGCCCAATCAGCACTATCTTAAGGGTCCGGGACGTGACTCCCGACGTTCCCGCATGAGTGTGTGCGCGATCAATACAACTTCTGGGGACCTTGCGATGTTATCTTCCGACAGCCGGTACTGCTAGACGGGTTAGCGGACGCCATTTTTTATGGTTTTGGTGCGTTGGAAGATATAGAATAAGTCCGGCACTCACAATACTGGAGGAGATAGAGAATGCATAAATTACTTCACACCATAGCCATGACTGCTTTGGTGCTGATGGTGCCCCTTGTTGCGTCGGCGGACAACAACCTGAATCTGGATACGGGAAAAACTGGCGGAACTGGATTTGGTGACATCACATTCAACGGTACCAGCATCGCACCGGTGGGATCGGCCCAATTGTCTGATCTTGGAACGTCGTTCAGCAGCGACTTCTCTACGCTTTTCGGGAACAGCTTTTATGAGGCCGTTCTCGCGGCGCTCCCGTACGCGACAACGCCAATCAGCGGCACACTGGTGCTCAACGATGTCTTGGCAGTGCATACCAATGGCGGTAATTACGCCGGACTTCTGGTGACGGCGATCAGCAGTAGCTCGATCACTCTGCAGTTCTTTACCTACAACACCACACCGGCGCAGGTTCAGGCAGGGTCCGCTACCTTGGGTACCCAAAGCGGGCCCGCGGCACCTTCTATCTCCGCGGTTCTGAACAACTACAGCTCTACACTGCCGAACGCGCCCAACTACGGTATCGCGCCGGGGACGCTGCTCGCCGTCTACGGCTCCGATCTCGCCGAACCCGGGGCGCCCGTTGTCTTGCAGGATGCCAGCCAGGCGCTGCCGTTAACGCTGAACGGCTCGAGCGCTTCAGTGACCGTGAACGGTACCACCGTGCAACCGGCATATTACTACACCACACCCGGGCAGATCGGCCTGGTGCTCCCGTCCAGCACACCCGTGGGAACGGGGACGATCACGGTGACATACGGCGGGCAAACGAGCCAGCCCGCGCCTATCAAGATCGTGGCCCACGCTTTTGGATTCGATTCCCTTTCAAATACCGGGACCGGTCCTGCGGGGGTCAGGGACAACAACGACGGCTACCTGATTGAGTCCAGTTGCTCGAAGCCTGTGGACCCGGTCGCGCAGTGCCGAGCATCGGCAACGCCTGGTGAATATATCGTCTTCTATGGATCGGGCGACGGCGCCAACATCAAGAACACTGACGTGAGCCCGCCGACGAACTTCGATCCCGTCAATGGCATCACGGCGTTCTATTTCGGCAACGTTCAAGTGCCCATGCTGTACCAAGGGAGGGATTCGTATCAGGGACAAGATCAAATCAACGTGCAAGTTCCTGCAGGGGCGCTTCTCGGCTGCGCAGTTTCAATTTCGGCGGTAAGCGGCACGGGCAGCAGCGCTATCGCCAGCAATCTCGTGACGATCCCGGTCACCGTCGACGGCGGCGCCTGCGCCGATCCGACCGCATTAGTCGATCCGACTCTGGCTGCGACGCTGGCCGGCAAGACCACCGTCAAATTCGGTGGCGTCGTGATCGCCCAACAGACGACTTTCAACGGGACAACTCCCGCGGTTCAGCAGGAGGCGGCCGCGGATTTTTGGAGTATCAGTGGCAGCTCGCTGGACTCATATAGCAGCAGTCAACAGCCTCCGTTGGGAAGCTGTTCCGTCACGCAGACCAACTCGACGACTTTCACCAACCCGTTCACGCTGACCGGGCTGAATGCCGGTTCGGTCTCGGTAACCGGGCCCAGCGGAACCTTCGCCTTAGCAACGTTCCCACAGGTACCGGGAATTTACGGCGTTCTGTCCGCCCCGAACGGAACCTTCTCGATTCCCGCTGGAGGCGGGATCTTCACATTCACCGGCACAGGTGGAACCGATGTTGGAGCCTTTAATGACGCGCAGGTGAAGTTTCTTAACCCGCTGGTATGGTCCAATTCGAGTTCCGAGGGGACAGTCGACCGCAGTGAAGGGGTGACAGTCACTTGGACTGGCGGCGCCTCGAACACTTTCGTTCAAATCCAGGGCAATTCGGTGTCTTCAACAAACGCGTTTAGCGCATCTTTTACTTGCGATGCTCCGGTGGGCGCAGGATCGTTCACAGTTCCGCCAGCCGTATTGCTGGCGCTGCCAGCTGGGAGCGGGACTCTCACTGTGAGCAATTACACGAATCCGACGAGCCCTACCATACCAGACTTGGATTTCGCGTTCGCAATGGGATACGCATCGACTCAAATCAGCGCCACCTACAACTGACGGCCGGTGCAACTGACGGCCGGTGAGTCGCGTACTATTACGCACTAGGTCGTTCTGGAGCTAAGCGCGGCTAAGTGGGACGAACTTAGAGGATACGTCTCGCCTCCGATGAACGCAGATCAACGCCGGTAAGTATCAGACTCTATCGGCATTGATCGGCGGCGATCACGCTCTCCGCCGCCTCACCTATTGCATTCGCCTCGGCGTAGCCGTCATAATTCTTCTCAGGCACTTTACGCGATGGAAAGGCCGAATGCTGCTTGGTTCGCGGGACTGCAAAAGAGACCGGTTGGCAGGCGAAAGCGCCTGCACCACTCGCCTTCGAGTGCTTCGACACGAAAGTCGGACAGGCGCTTTCGCCTGTCAACGCGCAAGTCAACACTTTCTCCCCGGCTTTCTTGGTCTCCATTTCCAGCGACCCGTTAGAACGCAGTTGCGGAGGGAATACGATGAGGCGTCATCTTCTTACCTGGGCTGCCATCTCCATCCCGGTATACCTGCTGGCAGGCTCGCCACTGGCGGCCCAGCCGGCGATCAGCGCGGTGCTGAGCAACTATAGCTACACGCTGCCTAACCTGCCGAACTACGGCATCGCGCCGGGCAGCCTTTTCATCATCTTCGGCACGGGTATGGCGCAGCCCGGAAGCCAGGCGAGTCCGTTACAGGATCCTAGCAAGGCCCTGCCCCAGACTTTGAACGGAGCCAGCGTCAGCGTCACGGTGAACGGCGTAATTTCCCAGTCAGCGCTTTACTATGCGACGCCGACGCAGATCGCGGCGGTGCTGCCCTCGAGCACGCCGCTCGGAACATTGGCGGAAGTGAAAGTCACCTTTGGCGGCGCTACGAGCCAGCAGTTCAATACCACAGTGGCGCAAAGCGCCTTCGGCTTCGATACCTATTACGGGACGGGAAGCGGCATGGCGGCGGTGACCGACAACTTCACGGGCCGCTTAATCACGCCCGCCAGTTCCGCGCAGCCAGGCGAGACGATTGTCTTTTGGGGCTCGGGCGTCGGGGCTGACACCAACAACAACGACGTTGACCCGCCCGCGCACTTCGACAACCTCAACTTCATCACACAGCTCTTTATCGGCGGCGTTTCGGTGCCCATCGGGTACCAGGGAAGGTCGCACTATCAAGGGGTGGATCAAGTCGATGTGACCCTGCCCGCGAACGTGCCCACCGGCTGCGCGGTTTCCGTTGTGGCCGTGGGCGGCAGCGGCAACAGCGCGATGGTCAGTAATACGGTGACGATGCCGGTCTCGGCCGGCGGCGGCGGGTGCATCGACCCGCTCCAGCCCGTCAGCTCTACCGAGGCTGCCGCGCTGGCGGGCCATGCCCTGGTGAACCTTGGCTCTCTGTCTCTCTCCCAAATCACCAACACAACCGGGACCAGCAGGATGGCGGGCGCGCAGTTCGTCAGCATCCCCGGCGCGTCGCTCTTTCCGTACCTCGGCAACACGCTGCCGTCGCTGGGAAGCTGCGTCGTCTACCAGCAGGTTTCCGTACCTCCCGTCAATCCGTATCAACTGGAGGGGCTGAATCCGGGGACGATATCGGTCACCGGAGCGGGCGGCACGCAGGCCTTGAGCGCGCTGCCATCGACTCCCGGACTCTACACGGCTGCCCTGACGGCTGGATTCCTCCCTCCGTCTGCCGCCTCGTACACGTTTGCGGGTTTGGGGGGACCCGGCGTGCAGGCGTTCAGCACCCCGGTCGACTTCCCCAATCCGCTCGACTGGACCAACTCAAGCGCGGCGGGCGCGATCACCCGCGCAGAGGGTCTGACAGTGAACTGGACAGGAGGCGATGCCAGCACGTATGTCCAGATCAGCGGCAGCGCGTCAACCGTGGGTGCTTCTGTCTTTTTCATTTGCGATGCCCCGCTGAGCCCCGCGACATTCACCGTGCCTCCGTCGGTGCTGCTGGCGCTGCCCGCGGCCGGCGGCGGTGTACAGGTGAGCAGTTTCACCAACCCCAAGAGCTTCAGCGCCGCGGGTCTGGATTTCGGATATGCGGCCTCGTACGTATCCACCTTCGTAAGCACCACCTATCAGTAAGCCGGCGGGCCGCCCGGCAACGCGTGCTGGCGCGGCCGGTGCTACCCTTGAGCCATGCCCCGTCAAATCGGACCTGGGCGTCGGCTCAGTACGCCGGCCGTCCTCATCGCCGCTGGTGTCGCCCTGGTGGTGCTCCTGTTAGGGGCGCGCACGTTCGCCTCCTACGCCATCGAGGTCGCCTGGTGGAAGGAACTCGGCCAATTCCATACCTGGCTGAGCATGCTCACCTACAGCGTGGCGCCTTTGGCCGCGGCCACCGCGGTGGCCTTTTTCGCGCTCTGGATCGCGCACGCGCGGGCGCTCAAATTCGCCGGCACGCGCCTCGCCGAGCACCCTCTCTATGCCAGGCTGGCTACGCTCGGCGCGCTGGCGCTGGGCTACTTGATCGCGGCGTCCTCTATCGACACGTGGACCGTCATCCGCTTCGCGGGCTCGCGCGGCTTGCCTACACAGGCCACCGCCTGGCATGATGCGGTTTTCGCGCAGCCGCTCTCGTTTTACCTGTTCGACCTGCCATTCTACGACCTGCTGCGCGGCTATGTCCTGGCGCTGGTGATCCTTTCCATTCTGGTCTACTGGGGCGCCGCGCGCGGCTGGCAGCTGCGCCGCCGGTTTCCCGATTTATTGAACGCCCGCGAAATGGACGCCAGCTTCTTCCGGCTGGAAGGCGGCCTGGAGTCGCGGTTCCTGCGCGGCGCCGCCGTGGCGCTATTGCTGGCGATGGTGGTGAAGTTCTACCTGGGCCGTTACCAGATGGTGTACAACCAGCACGGCTCGTTCATGGTGGGAATCGACTGGGTGGACCTGAATATCGGTCTCCCCATGCAGTGGCTTCTGATTGTGGCCGCCCTGGCCGCGGCGCTGCTGGTCTGGCTGGGCCGGTGGATCAACGCCGCGTTCATGGCCATCGCCCTGGTGCTGGCTTTCGCTGTGCCTCGAATCGTCAGCGCCGTCTACGTGGCGCCCAACGAGATCTCACTGGAGCGGCCTTACATCCAGACGCACATTCACGCCACCCGCAGCGCCTACGACCTGGACACAAACGTGCATGAAGTGGAGTTTCATGCCCATCCGGACGCGCCGATTGACATTGCGAATAACCAGGCGACGCTCGAAAACGTGCGCCTGTGGGACGTGGGCGCCTTTCACGACACCGTCACCCAGATCCAGGCGCTGCGGCCGTATTACGTGTTCCGGGACACCGACGTTGACCGCTACACCATCGACGGCCGCTACCGCCAGGTGTTTGTGTCGCCCCGTGAGCTCGACGTCAACCAGCTGCCCAACGTACATCAGAGCTGGATCAATCCGGAGATCATCTACACACACGGCTATGGCCTGGTGATGGCGCCCGTTAGCCAGATCACTCCCGACGGCTTGCCGGTGCTGTTGATTCAGGACGCGCCGCCACACATCGCAACTCCCAGCCTGAAGCTAACGCGGCCGGAACTCTACTATGGCGAAGTCACGCACGAGCCGGTGTTCGTCAACACAGCGCAAGAGGAGTTCAACTACCCTTCCGGCGCCGACAACGCGAGAAGCCACTATGAAGGCAAGGGTGGTTTTCCCATCTCCTCGTTCTGGATGCGTCTGGCCGCGGCGCTCAATGAAGGCGAACCGAACATTCTGCTCACCGACTACCTCACCGCCAACAGCCGCATGATGATCCGGCGCAAAATGCGCGACCGGCTCCATGAGCTGGCGGGTTTCCTCGAATGGGATTCCGATCCGTACCTTGTGATCACCGATGCCGGGCGCCTGGTGTGG
>Ga0181535_10002770_pt1 | contig 20994 bp, 18 predicted proteins | sample PEATcosm2014_Bin_44_FD_119774 | JGI IMG/M metagenome (GOLD analysis project Ga0181535, IMG submission 119774) | Peatland microbial communities from MTU Mesocosm Facility, Houghton, MI, USA - PEATcosm2014_Bin17_30_metaG | ecosystem: Environmental > Terrestrial > Soil > Wetlands > Peat | place... | reverse complement strand
CCGAGCCGATGCTCGATACGCGGCCGGTGTTCCAGGAGGACGACGTCGTCGTGCCGATGTCGCTCAGGGTGACGATCATCGATCTCAAAGAGGCGATGTGCCGTTGGCCGCTCGGCGATCCGACCTCGGCCGACTTCCGCTATTGCGGCTCGCCGGCGGCGAGCGGACCCTACTGCGTTCATCACGGCAAGCTCGCCTACCAGCCGGTCCAGGACCGCCGCCGCGAACGCGAGCGCGAACGGCGCACTTTGCTGCTGCGCTAGAACCGCTCTCTCCTTCTCCCCGCAAGCGGGGAGAAGGCGCGCCGCGGCGGCTTCACGCCTTCCCGTAGGTCTCGTCGAACGAATAGCCGGTGCCGCGCACGGTGCGGATCGGGTCGCGCTCGCGTCCGCGCGAAAGCGCTTTGCGCAGCCGGCCGACGTGGACGTCGACGGTGCGCTCGTCGATCTCGACCGACTGGCCCCATACGCCGTCGAGCAACTGGGCGCGCGAGAAGACCCGACCGGGTCGTTCGAGCAGATACTCCAGCAGCCGGAACTCGGTCGGCCCGAGGTGGATGTCGCGCGCGCCGCGGCGCACGCGGCGGGTTTCGCGATCGAGGTCGAGATCGCCGGCGGTGAGCTTTTCGGCGATCCGCTCCGGCCGGCTGCGCCTGAGCAACGCCCGCACGCGCGCCATCAATTCAGGCAGCGAGAACGGCTTGACGACATAATCGTCGGCGCCGACCGAAAGCCCGCGCACCCGCTCGACCTCCTCGCCGCGCGCGGTCAGCATGATGACCGGCAGCGTCTTGGTCGTCTCTCGCGCGCGCAGCCGGCGGCAGATTTCGAGACCCGACACGCCTGGCAGCATCCAGTCGAGGATGACGAGGTCGGGCGGCGACTCGACCAAGCGCAGCTCGGCCTCGTCGCCCCGTTCGACCGCCTCGGCGACGTAGCCCTCGGCTTCGAGGTTGTAGGTGAGCAGCAACGCCAAGTCGGACTCGTCTTCGACGACGAGGATGCGCGGAGCGGCGGCGACGGAGCGGGAGGGCTCTCGACGGGCTTCGTTCATGGGGCGTGGGTTCCGATCGGGTGGGTGTCGTAATCGTGCGGACCCTTGGGACGCTCGCCGGGCAGCGCCGCGCCGGTGACGAGGTAGAACACCGTTTCGGCGATGTTGGTGGCGTGGTCGCCGATCCGCTCGACGTTCTTCGAGCAAAACAGCAGGTGGGCGCAGAACGAGATGTTGCGCGGATCCTCCATCATGTGGGTCAGGAGGTCGCGAAAGACGGAATCCTCGAGCGCGTCGATTTCGGCGTCGCGCTCCCACACCGCCCGCGCGCGCTCGGTGTCGCGCTGGGCGTAGGCGTCGAGCACGTCCTTCATCAGCTCGGTGGCGACGTCGTTCATGTGGCGCAGGCCGACGATCGCGCGCGGCACCCGCGCTTCGATGCCGATCTTCAGCGATCGTTTGGCGATGTTCTTGGCCAGGTCGCCGACCCGCTCGAGGTCGCCGGCGACCCGAATCGCGCCGACGATCTCGCGCAGATCGACCGCCATCGGCTGACGCCGGGCGATGGTGAGAATCGCCTGCTCCTCGATCTCGCGCTGCAGCGCGTCGAGGCGCGCGTCGGTGGCGACCACCTGATTGGCCAGCGCCACGTCGGCCTGGCTCAGCGCGTCCATCGCGTCGATCACCATCTTCTCGGCGATGCCGCCCATTTCGGCGATCCGCCGCTCGAGGGCGTCGAGATCCTTGTCGTACGACCTGACGATGTGATCGACCACGGCGCTGACTCCTTCAACCGAACCGGCCGGTAATGTAATCCTGGGTGCGCTTGTTGCGCGGCGAGGTGAACACGTTGCTGGTGTCGCCGAACTCGATCATCTCGCCCAGATACATGAAGGCGGTGAACTGCGACACGCGCGCCGCCTGCTGCATGGAGTGGGTGACGATGGCGATCGTGTAGTCGTCGGCGAGCTCGTCGATCAGCTCCTCGATCTTGGCGGTCGCGATCGGGTCGAGCGCCGAGCACGGCTCGTCGAACAAGATCACTTCCGGCCGGATCGCCACGGTGCGGGCGATGCACAGGCGCTGCTGCTGGCCGCCCGACAGGCTGAGGCCGCTGGCGTTGAGTTTGTCCTTCACCTCGGTCCACAAGGCCGAACGCTTCAGCGCCGACTCGACCCGAACGTCCATCTCCGACTTCGGCAGCTTCTCGTAGAGGCGGATTCCGAAGGCGATGTTGTCGTAGATCGACATCGGGAACGGCGTCGGCTTCTGGAAGACCATGCCGACCCGCGAGCGCAGCAGGTTGAGGTCGAGGTCGGGCGCGAGGATGTTCTCGCCGTCGAGCATGACTTCCCCCATCGCCCGTTGGCCGGGATAGAGGTCGTACATGCGGTTGAGCACGCGCAGCAGCGTCGACTTGCCGCAGCCCGAGGGGCCGATGAACGCAGTCACATGGTGTTTGCGCAGCGACAGCGTCACCTTCTTCAGCGCGTGCGACTGCCCATAATAGAAGTCGAGGTCGCGCACCACGACCTTGTCGACGACTTGCGGTTCGGGAACGTTCGCGGCGGGGGCCGCTGCGGTTGCGTCGGTCATCAGTTCAACTCTCTCATCAGGCGATCGGCGTTACTTCTCGCCGCCGCGCGAAGCGGACAGCGCGCGCGCGGCGATGCTCAGGCTCAAGACGGCGAAAGTGACGATCAGCGCCCCGGTCCAGGCCAGCTTCTGCTGTTCGGGATAGGGGCTGCGGGCGAATTCGTAGATGATCAGCGGCAGACTCGACATCGGCTGGGTCGGATCGGCGGTGAACAGCGAATTGCCGAGCGCGGTGAAGATCAGCGGCGCCGTCTCGCCGGTCATGCGGGCGATCGCCAGCAGCACGCCGGTGACGAGGCCGGTGCGAACCGCGCGATAGGCGACCTGGCGGATCACCAGCGAGCGCGGCATGCCGAGCGCGGTCGCCGCTTCGCGCAAGGTGCTGGGCACCAGATTGAGCATGTCCTCGGTCGTGCGCACGACGATCGGCGTGGCGATGATCGCCAGCGCGACGCCGCCGGCGAGCGCCGAGAAGTGGCCGAACGGCACGACGAAAAGCTGGTAGACGAACAGGCCGATGACGATCGAGGGCGCGCTGAGCAGGATGTCGTTGACGAAGCGGATGACCATCGCGATACGCGCGTAACGGCCGTATTCGGCGAGATAGGTGCCGGCGAGGATGCCGAGCGGCGCGGCGATGACGAGACCGAAAGCGGTGACGATCAGGCTGCCGACGATGGAATTCAGCAGACCGCCGACGACGCCAGGCGGCGCGGTCATTTTGGTGAACACGTCGAGCGACAGGCCGCCGATGCCGTTCCACACCAACGAGCCGAGGATCAGCACCAGCCAAGTCAGGCCGAACACGGTCGCGGCGTAAGACAGACCAGTCCAGACGACATTGCGCCGCCGACGGCTTGCGTAGAGCGCGTCCATCAGCGTCCCTCCTTGATCGCCATCCGCGCCAGCATCAGCCGCGCTGCGGCGAGCACGATGAAGGTGATGATGAACAGAATGAAACCGAGCGCCAGCAGCGAGGCGGTGAACAGGCCGGGGTCGGCGTCGGCGAACTGGTTGGCGATCATCGCCGAAATCGTCGTTCCCTGGGCGAGAATCGAGGCGGAGACATGGGTGGCGTTGCCGATGACGAAGGTCACCGCCATCGTCTCGCCGAGCGCGCGGCCGAGCGCGAGCATCACGCCGCCGATGACGCCGACTCGCGCGTAGGGGATGACGATGCCGCCGACGACCTCGAACGTCGTCGCGCCGACGCCATAGGCGGCTTCCTTGAGCACTGGCGGCACCGTGTCGAACACGTCGCGCGAGATCGCCGTGACGAACGGCAGGATCATCACCGCCAGCACCAGACCGGCGGTGAGGACGCCGTAGCCGAGCGGCGGGCCGGCGAACAATAGGCCGACGCCGGGAACCGCGCCGAGCGTGGCGATGATCGCCGGCTGCACATAGGCCTGCATGATCGGCTTGAGGTAATAGACGCCCCAAATGCCGTAGATGATCGACGGGATGCCGGCGAGCAGCTCGATCGCGACGCCGATCGGCCGGCGCAACGACGGCGGGCAAAGTTCGGTGAGGAAGACCGCGATGCCGAGGCCGACCGGCACGCCGATCAGCATGGCGATCGCCGAGGTCACCAGCGTGCCGTAGATCGCGGCGTAGGCGCCGAACCGCTCCTTGGGCGGGCTCCAGGAATCGCTGATGAAGAAGTCGAGGCCGAAGGCGCGAAAGGCGGGCCACGAGCCGATGAACAGCGAGATCGCGACGCCGAGCAGCAGCAACAGCACCAGCGCGGCGGAGAGTTGAGTCAGCAGACGGAAACTGACATCGGAGATTTTCAGCCGCGCCAGCGCTTGCGCGCGACTGCGTGGGCCCGAGTCGGCCTGCGCCTGCGCCGTCGTCTCGATCGCCGAGGCCGTCATCGGAACGCCTTTCGATTTCAACGTACGCTCGCTCATTATTGGGAGACGCGGCCGGCGGCGGAGCGCCGGCCGCGTCTGGCGTGTCTCAGTTCTGCGCGATGTCGGCGGCCCAGGCCTTCTTGACCTGCGCGACCACGGCGTCGGGCATCGGGATGTAGTCGAGCGCCTTGGCCTGCTCGGCGCCCTTGTCGTAGCAATAGGTGAAGAACTTCAGCGCCTCGTTCGACTGCGTGACGTCGACCGGCTTCTTGTACATCAGGATGAAGGTCGCGGCGGTCATCGGCCAGGAATCCGCGCCCGGCTGGTTCGACAGGATCAGGTAGAAGCCGGGGGCCTTCGACCAGTCGGCGTTGGCGGCGGCCGCCTGGAAGGCTTCGATCGTCGGCGCGACGGTCTTGCCCGCCGCGTTGATCATGTCGGCGTAGGTCAGGTTGTTCTGCTTGGCGTAGGCGTACTCGACATAGCCGATCGCGCCCTTGGTGCCGGCGACGTTGTTGGCGACGCCGTCGTTGCCCTTGGCGCCGATGCCGCCCGGCCACTCGACCGAGGTCGCTTCGCCGACCTTCGACTGCCAATCCGGCGAGACCTTGTCGAGGTAGTTGGTGAAGTTGAAGGTCGTGCCCGAGCCGTCGGCGCGGTGAACGACGGCGATGGCGAGATCGGGAAGGTTGACCTTCGGGTTGAGCTTCTTGATCGCCGGATCGTTCCACTTGGTGATCGTGCCGAGATAGATCTGGGCGAGGGTCGGGCCGTCGATGACCAGATCGCCCGACTTGATCCCGTCGAGGTTGACGACCGGCACGATGCCGCCCATCACCATCGGCCATTGCTCGAGGCCCGCTTCGTCGAGATCCTTGGGCTTCAGCGGCGCGTCGGTGGCGCCAAAGGTGACGGTCTTGGCCTTGATCTGCTTGATGCCGGCGCCGGAGCCGATCGACTGGTAGTTCAGGCCGTTGCCGGTCGCGGTCTTATAAGCGTCCGCCCATTTGGCGTAGATCGGGAAGGGGAACGTCGCACCGGCGCCGGAGATGTCGCCGGCCGAGGCGTAGCTCACGCTCGCCGCGACGATCGCCGCGCTCAACAAGGATCGAATAAACATTGACGCCTCTCGTTCTGGATTCATCGGCCTCGCGGACGACCGCCGCCTGACGGCGCCATCCCGAGGCGCGCAGATATAGGCTTGGCCGAACGTGCTTATATGACGTGAGCGCGACGTTCGCGTGACAGCGCAAACGGCTGATTTTGAATAGAGATAGTTACCCGTTGTGGAGCGGAACGATTGCTGTGAAAGTCGAACCGCGATCGAGCCCGCTGGCGATCGTCAGCCGGCCGCGGTGGCGGGTGAGGATGTGCTTGACGATCGCCAGCCCGAGACCGGTGCCGTTCTTGGCCCGGCTTTGCGTGAGGTCGACGCGGTAAAAGCGCTCGGTGAGCCGGGGCAGATGCTCGGGGGCGATGCCGCGGCCGAAGTCGCGCACCACCAGCGCGCCCTCGTTCGCCGTGCGCCGCACCGCGATCTCGACCCGGTCTTCGCCCGAGCCGTCCTGGCGCGCGCCGTACTTGATCGCGTTTTCGATCAGGTTCTCGGCGACGCGCAGCAGCTCGTCGCGGTCGCCGATGACCGTGACCGGTCGGTCGGCGTCGAGCTTGATCTCGACGCCCATCTCGCGGGCGAGCGGCGCCAGCGTGTCGGCGACGTGGCGGGCGAGCTGGGCGAGGTCGACCGCCGCCGCCGGCCGCACGTGTTGCTTCTGCTCTATGCGCGACAGCGACAGCAGGTCGTCGATCAGCCGCGCCATGCGGCGTCCCTGCTCGCGCATGATGACGAGAAACTTGTCGCGCGCCTTGGCGTCGTCGTGCGCCGAGCCCTGCAGCGTCTCGATGAAACCGAGCATCGAGGCCAGCGGCGTGCGCAATTCGTGGCTGGCGTTGGCGATGAAGTCGACCCGCATGCGTTCGAGCCGCCGCTGTTCGGTGAGATCGCGTAAAGTCAGAAGGGCCGCCGCAACGACGCCGGAGGCGGCCTCGAGCGGCGCGACGCAAACCTCGAACAGGCGCTCGATCGGCACCCGCTCGCTCCATGGCGCCGTCTCCGCTTCGCCGGTCGCCAGCACGCGACGCATCGCGTCGATGACGTTCGGGCTGCGCAGCGCCAGGATCAGCGGCTCGTCGAGCTTCAAGCCCGGCAGCAGCGCGAACGCCGGCTTGTTGGCGACGATCGTACGGCCCTCGGCGTCGACGACCACCGCCGGCTCTGGCATCGCCCCGACCAGCCGCTCGGCGAGGGACGAGTGGAGCTGCTCGGCGAAGGTCGGGACCATATCGTCGTCGGACATGCTCGTCCCCCGATCGGCCGGCGGCGGCGGGCGCCCCCGTCGGTCTACTCCTCGTCGTCGAGGCTCGAAGCCGCCAGCGCCTCGCGCAGCGAGCGCCAGCGCCGTCCTGCTTCATAGGCGCCGAGCAGCGCCATCGCAAGGATGAACGGCGCCAGGTAATAAATGGCGCGGAACAGCAGCAGCGAAGCGAGCAGCGGCTCGCTCGACCCGCCGACCCCGTCGATCATTGTCGCCTCGAACACGCCGAGCCCGCCCGGCGCATGGCTGGCGATGCCGAGCATGGCGGCGAAGGAATAAAGCGCGCTGAAGGTCAAGAAGCCGAGCCCGTGGCCCTTGGGCAGCAGCACATAGAGCGCGCCGGCGGCGCTGCAGACGTCGATCACGCCGAGCGTCATTTGGCCGAGCGTCAAGAGCGGGCCGGGCGGGGTGAAATTGAAGACGAGCGGCCGGCGCGCGCGGCGGACGCGGGCGATCCAGACCAGATAGGCGGCGAGCGCGGCGAGGATCGCGACGCCGATCGACTGGTTCGCCAATACGTGGAAGTGGTTGATGCCGCTGATCGCCGTCGCGTCGAACACGAAGCCAACGCCGAGGATGAAGCCCATGCCGAGCCAGAAGGTGATGCCGGCGACGACGGTGAGGCTCGCGACCTTGCCCGGCGAAAGCCCGGCGGGGCCGTAGATCCAGTAGCGCACCGCGCCGCCGGTCACCAGCGGGAAGCCGAGGGTGAAGGAGACGGCGTAGCTGGTGAAGGAGGCGAGCGCGGTCAGGCGATAGGGCACGCGGACGCGCAGGTGGCGCAAAGCCAGCGCGTCGTAGCCGGTCAGCGCGAGGTAGCTTAAGGCCGAGAGCCCGAACGCCATCACGATCTGGTCGCCGCTGGTGGCGGCGAAGGCGGCTTGGAACTGGCCGAGGTTGATGCGGACCAGGACGCGGAAAAAGATGATCGCCGCGAAAAGGATGATCGTCAGGCTGAGGGCGACGCCGACCCGGTGCAGCAGCGGCCGGCGCTCGGCGATCGCGCGCTCCCAGCCGCTCCGGCGGTCGGCCCCAGGCGCCGGTCCCGCGTCGTTACGGCGCTGTTCGTCCGGCGCGCGCTCATCGATCTGCTGGGCCATGCCCCGGACGTTCCCCTCGCTCGCGACGGGCTATAAGCCCGCCGATGGGCGCCGGGCAAGTTCGCCCTCGCCCGGATCGTACGAGCCAGCTTGAATTTTGGGAACTGGCCGCGGGCCGACTGGCGGCTTCCGGGCGAAAGGAAGCGGCAGCCGGAGTTCGACGGGCGCGAGCCGTTCACGCCGCCGCCGACAGGCGGATCGGCGCCTTGGCTGACGCCGGCCTCAACCCTCGGTCGAGGGCAAAAGAGCAAGCGAGGCGCGCCCGCAGCGCCTCGCCGTTGAAATGCGCCGAGGCGTCAGGCCGCCTTCGGGGTGGCAACTTTGGCCGGAGCGACGGCCCGCCATGACGACTGCTTCAGCGTTCCGATCAGCAGCGGCAAGCCGGTGAACGCCACCGTACCCCCTATGACCAACCAGACATAGAGCGATGGGCTTCCGACCGGCAGTTGCGTCGGCGGGAAAAAGCCGACGAGGAACGAGAAGGCGACGCCGGCGAAGCCGACGCCGGCGACGATCCACATGCCCGTGGTCCCACCCGGCACGCGATAGCTGCGCTTCAGATCCGGCTGCGAATAGCGCAGGCGGATCGCCGCCGCGTACATCAGCATATACATGATCAGATAGAGCGTGATCGTCACCGCGCTGAGCAGGAAGAACGCGACGCTGACGTCGGCCATCACGAAATAGGTCAGCGAGAGGACGGTGACGATCGCGCCTTGAACGATCAGGATGCTGATCTGCACGCCGTTCTTGTTGGTCTTGGCCAGGATCGGCGGGATTTCGCCTTCCTTGGCGGTCCATAGCAAGCCGCGACTCGGGCCGCTGATCCAAGACATCACGCCGCCGATCCCGCCGAAAGCCAGCAACAGGCAGACGATCGGCGTCGCCCAGGCAATCCCGAAACGCGCAAAGATGTCCTGGAAGGCTTTCATCAATCCTTCCTGAAGATTGATCTGCTGGTCGGGCAGCACGGTCGCCACCGCGAACGAGCCGAGGGTGAACAGGAGGATGACCGCCACCGACGCGATCAACATGGCGACAGGAAATTGCCGCTTCGGGTCCGACATTTCGTTGGCGTGCACCGCGTGCACCTCGACGCCGGCGAACAGTAGAATGATGCCGGCGAGAAAGGCGATGTCGCCCAATCCGGCAATGTTGGGAAAATACCGGGGATGCGGGTGGCCGCCGGCCATCGACATGACGGACGTCGAGTCCGCGGCTGCGGGATGGAGCAAGGCGATCGGGTTGCCCTGGGCGATCCATATTACAGCGAGAATCATGATCACCACGCCGGGTAGAACCGTTCCGGCGAGGAAGGCCCAGCTTGTCGCCTTGGCGATGGCGCTCACGCCGCGCAGCGTGATCAGCGTCGCAACCCAATAGGCGGCGATGCAGAAGATTCCGACGAAGAATCCGTTGTTCGCGAGTTCCGGCTTGCCCACGACATAGGCGATTGCCGCGGCGGAGAACGCGAGCACGGTCGGATACCAAACCACGTTCTGGATCCATTGCAGCCAGATGGCGACAAAGCCCCAGCGCGAGCCGAACGCCTCCTTCACCCAGGTGTAGACGCCGCCGCCCCTGTCGCCGAAGGCGCCGCCGAGCTCGGCCGAGACCAGCGCGGCGGGGATGAGAAAGATGAACGTCGCAAAGGCGATGTAGACGAACAGCGTCAACTGTTCCTTCGCCATCATCGGCAGGCCGCGCAGGCTGACGACGGCCGCCGCCGTCATCATCGCTATGCCGAATGTGGAAACGGTCGCTAACTTGGATTTGGCCATCGCGGCCTCCCCCTGTTGGAGAATCAGTGATGAAAGGTCGGCCCCGCCGCCGAATGCGAAACCGGATTGGCCTGGAGATGCTCGAGCGCGCGCTTGAGATCGTCGAGCAGCAGTTGCGCGAGATCGCGGCTGACGCCGTGGCGGACGAGGATCCGTTGGATGACCGTCGACTGACGGTTTGCCGGCAACGGATAGGAGGCGATCAGCCAGCCGCGCATACGAACCCGCTCGGACAGGTCGTACAGCGTGAAACCATAGTTGTGGCCTTCCTTCAGCTTGTAGCAGACCGCCGGCAGCGCGCCCTTGCCGTCGTAGACCAGCTCCAGCGGCCCGAGCTTGGCGATCTCGCCGCCGAGCCATTGCGCGGTGTCGGCGCAGGCCTGCTGGATTCGCGCATAGCCTTCGCGACCGAGCCGCAGGAAATTGTAATATTGCGCGATGATCTGTCCGCCGGGCCGGCTGAAATTCAGCGCGAAGGTCGGCATCTGGCCGCCGAGATAGTCGACGTTGAAGATCAACTCGTCAGGCAGATCCTCCTTGTCGCGCCAGACCACCCAACCCACGCCGAGCGGCGCCAGCCCGTATTTGTGGCCGGAGGCGCTGATCGACTTGACCCTCTCGACGCGGAAATCCCATTCCAGTTCGGTCTCGACGAACGGCGCGATGAACCCGCCGCTGGCGGCGTCGACGTGGATCGGGATGTCCAGGCCGGTTTCGCGCTGAAGGTCGTCGAGCGCCGCCGCCAGCGCCGCGACCGGTTCGTAGACGCCGGTGAACGTCACGCCGAGCGTCGGGATGACGCCGATCGTGTTCTCGTCGCAATATTTCTTGAGATCCTCCGGACGCAGCCCGAGCGCGTCGCTCTCGAGCGGAACCTGACGAATCTCCACGTCGAAGTAGCGGGCGAACTTATGCCAGCACACCTGCACCGGTCCGCAGACGAAATTCGGCTTGGCGTAGGACTTGCCGGCGGCGATGCGCCGGTTGCGCCATCGCCACTTGAGCGCCAGGCCGCCAAGCATGCAGGCCTCGCTCGATCCGGTGGTCGAGCAGCCCACGGTGTTGCGCGCGCCCGGCGCATGCCAGAGATCGGCGATCATGTGCACGCAGCGATTCTCGATCTCTGCGGTCTGCGGGTATTCGTCCTTGTCGATCATGTTTTTGTTGATCGAATCGGCCATCAACTGGCGGCCTTCCGGCTCCGACCAGGTGGTGCAGAACGTCGCCAGATTCTGACGCGAGTTGCCGTCGAGAAGCAGCTCGTCGCGCACCAGATCGTAGATGGGCTGCGCAGCGGAGGAGAGTTCCGGGATACGGTATCGCGGCAGCCGCCGGTTGGCGGGTTCGGTCGCGTATACGTCCTCGATCTCCGATTCGCCGGACCCTGTGATCCTGTGCAGCGGCATGATGATCTCCTGTTTGTCGATGGTTCCGCTCGACGCGTGAACGTCGTCGATGCGCGTATGACCTCGACCGTAGTTCGCGGCGGACCGCCGGAAAGACTCGGAAACTACCTAGGGCCGCGACCAGTCGTTCAGCCGGGCTTTTCGCGCATGTTTTCGGCGTCGACGCGCGCGGGCGCCGATGAGCGGCTGGGTCGTTTCCGAGCCTGTCTTCATGGAAGCGTCGCCGCGTAGCGTCGTTTCATCGGACGACGCGCCGGCGAATGGTTCGCCTCGCGCGTGGCCGCTTTCGCGCGAAGCCGCGCTCGGAGCGACTGCTCAGCGCCGCCTCGTCCCCAAGGAGACCCCATGGATAAACTAGAAACGGCAATCGCCGTATTTCCCGATCACGATGCGGCCGAAGGCGCGGTGAAAACGCTGACGGCGGGTGGTTTCGCCATGAAGAACCTCAGCGTCGTCGGCAATGGCTATCATTCGGAACAGAAGGTCGTCGGCTTCTACAGCGCCGGCGACCGGATCAAGTTCTGGGGCTCTCGCGGCGCATTTTGGGGCGGCTTCTGGGGCCTGTTCTTCGGCGGCCTGTTCCTGGCGTCGCCGGTGACAGGGCCGGTCGTGGTGCTCGGTTTTCTCGCCACGATCATCGTCGCCGGCATCGAGAACGCCGTCGTCGTCGGCGGCGCGGCTGCGCTGGCCGCCGCCCTCTACAGCATCGGCGCGCCGAAAGACAGCGTGCTCCAATACGAGTCCGCCATCAAGGCCGACAGCTTTCTCGTCACGGCGCGGGGCGCGACGGAAGAGACCGCGCGCGCCAAGACCATCCTCGGCGCGACCAACCCGTCGCGGCTCGATATTCACCGCGACGCCGACGCCGTCACCCTTTCGGCGTCTACCGTTCCTTCCGCCGCGTGAAGGCCGCCTGGCAGACAGACCGACGGCCGCGGAGAGCGGCGACAAGAACGCGTCGGTTCGATCAGGGCGCAACGGCCGCCAGACCCGACCTACGCCCACGCGCGCAGGCCGGCGCTGGCGGTGTAACTATGATTTCGGGCGATCGGGGCGTTTGAGCCAGATCGTCATCAATTCGCTCGCGCGCGGCCGCGTTTCGCGAGGGACGCCCCCAACGCGGCAGACGCGTCAGCATATTCAGTTGAACCCTCAGGGATTCCGCTCGCGCGGCGCGGCCGTCGCAGCGTCGCTCGCAGGAGCGGCCAACGGCTTGGCGCCGGTCCCTGGCGGCGACGAAAGACTGGCGGAGAGCGCAAGGGCGATCAAGGCCAGGATGGCCAGTGCGCCCAAAGCGAAGCGGATTTGCGCCCGCTGCGGCCCGACCGCGGCAAACACGCTGTCCGACGAACCGACGGTGAAACCCGCCGCCTTCGGCAACAGCGCCACAAGATGGGCGGCGGTCGAGTTGGCGGAAATTCCCTCGGTCGGCTCGTTCGGCAGCGCGGCGATCAACGCCGTCAGTCGGGTCGCTGCAGCGTCCCTGGACATGCCCGCCAGGTTGACGGCTTCTTGCCACGGATCGACATTCAACCGCGCGAGCGCGGAAAGGACGCTGAGCGGCGTTCCGTTTCGATCCTCGCGAATCGGCGCGTAGAGAAATTTGTCGAACTCCGCTGCAATGAGAGGCGCTAGGGCGGCATGGGCCATGTCAACAGGCGATTCTCTTCTCGAGCGCGAAAACCAAGCGGCAAGCAAAGCGACGCTTGGCTTTCCCTTACATCGACCTGTCTCAACGAATAGGCCGCGGCGGCGGGTGTCGTCAGAGTCGGAATCTACCCACGTCGTTTGTCCGTGCTCGGTCGCGGCGTGAGGAGGCCGCCGCACGGACGCGGCGATTGGTCGAGCCTCGGCGTCTAGGTATTTTCCGACCCTCCCTCGGCCACCCGCCGTCGCCTATTCCCCAGGGGGGCGGCCACGCGCGCGCGACGGACCGCCGAACGGTCGGCGAGCGACAGATGCTGTCGACTCGCCGCGGTTGGGAGCGTGTTTTGGCTTCGCTTCTCCACAGCCGTTGGACACTGGCGGCCGCGTTGGCCGTGGCCGCGCTCTGCGGCGCCTTCGGCTGGCGCCACTTTTACGGCGCCGACGCCGGGACGGCAGGTCCGGCCGCAGCCAACAGCACGCAGGCGCCGACGCCCATCCCCGTCACCATCGGGCAGGCGAAAACGGCCGATTTTCCAGTTTACTTGAACGGGCTCGGCGCGGTGGAGCCTTACCAGACCGTTCTCATCCGCAGCCGCGTCGACGGCGCGGTCATCAAGATCGCCTTCAAACAAGGACAAATGGTCAAGCTGGGCGACGTCCTCGCGCAAATTGATCCGCGTCCCTATCAGGCGGCGCTCGACCAGGCGTTGGCGAAGAAGACGCAGGACGAGGCGAGCTTAAGGGATGCGCAGCTCAACCTGCAGCGCTACGCCGGACTCGCCAAACAAGATTCCGTTTCGCTTCAGCGACTCGACACCCAGCAAGCAACCGTCGATCAACTGACGGCGCAGATCAAGGGCGACCAGGCGATCATCGACAACGCCCAGACGCAATTCGACTACACGACGATCCGCGCTCCGCTCACCGGGAAGACAGGCTTTCGCCTCGTCGACGCCGGCAACATCGTGCACGCCGCCGACACGACGGGCATCGTGACGATTGTGCAGTTGCAACCGATCTCAGTCGTGTTCACGGCGCCTGAGGAGGATGTTCCACAGATCAATAAGGCGCTCGCGGCCGGCGTCGCGCCAGTGACCGCCCTGAGTTCAGACGGATTGACGACGCTTTCGCGGGGCCACCTCTCCGTCGTCAACGCCGCGATAGACCCGGCGAGCGGGGCGATCGGGATGAAGGCGACGTTCGAGAATGCGGACGGCGCCCTGTGGCCCGGCCTCTCGGTTTCGACCCGGCTGCTGGTCGACACGCTGAAGCAAGTCATCGTCGTGCCCGACGGGGCGGTCGAGCGTGGGCCAGACGGCCTCTACGCCTTCGTGATCGGCGGCGACAACAAGGTCGCAACGCGCGCCATCACGGTTGGTCAGGAGGGCGACGGGCAGTCGGTGGTTCTGACCGGTTTGACGGCCGGCGAGACCGTGGTCACGGCAGGCCAGTACCGATTGGTTCGAGGCTCTCTGGTCCAGTCGAGCGCGGCGAGCGCCGCCACGCCGCCGGCGTCCGCCGCGCCGAGCGCGCCCGATGAGGCGCCCTGAGATGGCGGGCGGCATCTCCGAGCCGTTCATTCGGCACCCCGTCGCAACCTCGCTGTTGATGATCGGCATCGTGCTCGTCGGCGTCATCGCCTATCCGCGATTGCCGGTCGCGCCGCTGCCTCAGGTCGATTTCCCCACCATTCAGGTTTCCGCCAAGCTGCCGGGCGCCGGTCCCGACACCATGGCCTCCGCGGTCGCCCAGCCGCTCGAGACGCAATTCGCGCAGATCGCCGGCGTCTCGCAAATGACGTCGACGAGCACGCTCGGCTCGACCGCCATCACCATCCAATTCGATCTCGACCGCAACATCGATTCGGCGTCGGCCGACGTCCAGGCGGCGATCAACGCCGCCAGCGGGCAATTGCCGAAAGACCTGCCGAGTCCGCCGACGTATCGCAAGGTGAACCCAGCGGACTCTCCCATTCTCCTGCTCGCCGCGACCTCGGAACTCCTGCCGCTGACCGAGGTCGACGACAATGTCGAGACCAAGCTCGCCCAGCAGATCAGTCAGGTCGCCGGCGTCGCCCAGGTGAGCGTCGGCGGCCAGCAAAAGCCCGCCATCCGCATCCAACTCGATCCCGCCAAGCTCGTCGCTAAAGGGCTTTCGCTCGAGGATGTGCGCACGCCGCTCTCGGTGACGACGCTGGCCGAACCCAAGGGCGCGATCAACGGCGGGGCGAGCGCCTTCACGATTTACACCAACGACCAGCTCGTCCGGTCGGCGGATTGGAACGACGTGATCGTCGCCTACCGCAACGGCGCTCCGCTGCGGGTGCGCGACATCGGCCAGGCGGTGACCGAGGCGCAGGACACGACGCAGGCGGCCTGGGCCGATGGCAAGCGCAGCGTCTTCCTCGTCATCTTCAAGCAGCCCGGCGCCAACGTCATCGACATCGTCGACGAGATCATGGCCGAGCTGCCGCGCATCAAGGCCTCGATGCCGCCCTCGATCGACATCTTCACCTTGAGCGACCGCACGCAGACGATCCGCGCCTCCGTTCAGGACGTGCAGTTCACGCTGCTGCTCACCGTCGCGCTGGTGGTGATGGTGATCTTCGTCTTTCTGCGCAGTTTGTGGGCGACGATCATCCCGAGCGTCGCCGTGCCGCTGGCGCTGCTCGGCGCCTGCGCGCTGATGTGGGTCGCCGGCTATAGCCTCGACAATTTGTCGCTGATGGCGCTGACGATTTCGGTCGGCTTCGTCGTCGACGACGCGATCGTGATGCTCGAGAACATCACCCGCTACATCGAAGAGGGCGAGGAGCCGTTCGCCGCCGCGCTCAGAGGCTCGCGCGAAATCGCCTTCACCATCGTTTCGATCAGCATTTCGCTGATTGCGGTGCTGATCCCGCTGCTGCTGATGGGCGGCATCATCGGGCGGCTGTTCCGCGAATTCGCGGTGACGCTGACGATGACGATCGCCGTGTCGGCGGTGGTGTCGTTGACGCTGACGCCGATGCTGGCGTCGCGCTTCTTGACCGCCGCGAAGGACGCCCATCACGGGCGATTCTACCAATTGAGCGAGCGCGGCTTTGCGGCGTTGCTGAAGGCCTATGAGCGCGGTCTCGACGTCGCGCTCAAATTCCGCTTCGCCACGCTGATGATCTTCTTCGCGTTTCTCGCTCTGTCGGTCGGCCTTTTCGTGGCGATTCCGAAGGGGTTCTTCCCGCAACAGGACACCGGTCAGATCAACGGCATATCGCAAGCCGCACAGGACGCTTCCTTCGCCCAAATGGCGCAGCGACAGGTTGCGCTCGGCGCGATCGTCCTCAAGGATCCGGCGGTCGCTCATGTCGCGATGTCGATCGGCGGCACGGGCAACGCGCTCAACGCCGGGCGGCTGTTCATAACGCTGAAGCCGCGCGACCAGCGCACGGCGACCGCGGATCAGATCATCGCGCGTTTGGGTCCGCAGCTCGACAAGGTCGAGGGCGCCAAGCTGTTCATGCAAGTGGCGCAGGACTTGACGGTCGGCGGACGCGCCTCGCGCACCCAATATCAGTACACGCTGCAAGGGTCCGATTCCGACGCGCTGAACGCCTGGGCGCCCAAGATGCTCGCCAAGCTGCAGACTCTGGCCGAACTGCGCGACGTTGCCACCGACCAGCAGACGGCGGGCGCGACGCTGACTTTGACGTTCGATCGCGACCAGGCGGCCCGATACGGGCTGACGGCTCAGACGATCGACGACACCCTCTTCGACGCCTTCGGCCAGCGTCAGATCGCCCAGTACTTCACCCAGCTTTCGAGCTACGAAGTGATCATGGAGCTTCTGCCGAGCCTGCAAAACGACCTGACGACGCTCGACCGGATATTTCTGAAGTCGCCGACGACCGGCGGCGAAGTGCCGCTGTCCGAGTTCGCGAAATGGACGACGACGCCCGTCCAGCCGCTGTCGATCAGCCATCAAGGCCAGTTCCCCGCGATCACCATCAGCTTCAATCTGGCGCCCGGCGTGGCGCTCGGCCAGGCGACGAGCGCGGTTCAGCGTGCGCAGAGCGACTTGCAGCTTCCCGCCACCATCATCGCCAGTTTCCAGGGCAACGCGCAGGCGTTCCAGGACTCGCTCGCGACGGTCTGGATGCTGATTATTGCCGCGCTGGTGGTCGTCTACCTGATCCTCGGCATCCTCTACGAGAGCTACATCCATCCGATCACGATCATCTCGACCTTGCCGTCGGCCGGCGTCGGCGCGATCGCAACGTTGATGCTGTTCCATTTTGATTTCAGCTTGATCGCGCTGATCGGCGTCATTCTGCTCATCGGCATCGTCAAGAAGAACGGCATCATGCTGATCGACTTCGCCATGGTCGCCGAGCGGGACGACCACCTGTCGGCGCATGACGCCGTGCGCCGTGCGGCGCTGCTGCGCTTCCGACCGATCATGATGACCACGATGGCGGCGATGCTCGGCGGCGTCCCGCTCATGCTCGGGACGGGCGCCGGCTCCGAACTCAGACAGCCGCTCGGCTACGCGATCGTCGGCGGCCTGCTGGTGAGCCAGGCGCTGACGCTGTTCACGACGCCGGTCATCTATATCTATCTCGATCAGTTGTCGGACTGGTTGTCGGGTTGGCGATCGTCGACGCCAAATCGGGCGCTTCAGCCAAAGGCGATCCCGCAAGCCGCCCCATTCACGGAAGCGCGCGGGTCATCTGACTGATCGCCGCCGACCGCACGCCTTGCGCCGGGCTCACGAGTCGGCGGGCGTTCTTGCGATCAGGCGGGCGTTCGGGCGACCGGCGGCGCGACGCCGCCGCCGGCCGGCTTCGCCGCGAGCGCCCGCTCAATCGCGTGGACGATGTCCGGCCCGCGGAAGGGCTTTTGGATGAGCACCGCTTCGGGCCCGAGCGACAGGTCCCGCAGCGCGTCGCCGGTGGCGAAGACGTGAGGAACAAAGCCGCCGCGAAGGATCTCATTGACCGCCGCGACGCCGCTCGCTTCGCCGAGCCCGACGTCGACGATGATCAGATCGGGGTGGTGACGGGCGGCGGCGGTCACCGTATTGGCGGCGTTGGTCTCCACGGCGCAGACGACGTGGCCGAGATCCTCGAGCGTCTCGGCGAGCAGTCCGCCGATCGTCACGTCGTCCTCCACCACCAGGATGCGCAACGCCTTCATCGACTTACCTTCCTGCCCGCGCGGCCATGACTTTGCCGGCGCCTTCGCGAATGCCGCCGCGTGGCTCATTTCGGCGCGACATGCGATTCGACCAGCCAGAGCTGATGGTCGACGGGCTGGACGCCGATGTTCTCGGACAAAGTGTTGTGGGTCGGATGCATGGGTGGCCTTCGTGGGGTTCGCAGACCGGGTGTGGGGCGCTGCGCCGCTGCGCTCGTTTGACGACTAAAGCTTTCGTTGCGCGTGGAGCGAAGGCGACCACGCATGCGCCGAAGATAACGGATCGGTGATCGCGAAAGGGAGCGTCGGAATCTACTCATGTGGCGGTGAGGCGACAGTCCCGGCGTCGGGGTTTGCCGTGGCGGCGACTAACGTTCGCTGCCGACGAACACACCGGCGAGCAGAGCGGCGAGCAGAGTCAGTCCCGTGTGCTGCTTGAGCAGGTTCGCCGCTGCTGCGAGCGGTGCGTCCGCAGCGGACCCGAGGGCGGGCGACCGCGAGCGCATCTTTTCCGCGCGCCGCGCCAAACCGAGCGCGGCAAGCGCAATCACGGCGAAAACGGCGGCGCCCGCCAGCAACGCGCCCGCGCCGCCGAGAACGGGCGTGGCGTAAATCAAGAGCGCGCCCAATGCGCAGCCGAGCGCAGCGATGACGCAGAGAGCCGCGATCGTTTGCAGCAGGGCAAAACGCACCAGCCGCTTGATCGATTGCTGCGCGTCGCGCGCGGCCCTGGTTTGGAGCACGGCGAGCGCGAGCTTTGCGAGATCGCTCGTTGCGGCGGACCCGCTCACCGCAGGAACGCGCGCGCGCCGATGTAACCGACGCCGAGCGCAATCAGCAGCGCGAGCACCGGCTGCTTCTCGACCCAGGCGCCGACCGCCTTGGCCGAACGCTCGCCTTCCGCCCCCACGTCGTTGCAGATTCCGCGCGCCCCGCGATCGATTTGTTCGGCGGCGTTCTGAACTTTGTCCGCCGCTCCGCCTTTGACGTGATCGATCAGGCTCGAGACGTCATGTCTCAGTGCGGCGAGATCGTCGCGAAACGCCGCCAGATCCATCTCCGCATTCCTTGATTCAGCCATGACTTCAGTCCTCCTGGCCGCCAAGCCCTTGGCGACCCTGGCGGGACGATGGCCGAAAGCTGTCGTCGCGAGAAGAATCGGAAAGTACTCAGACCTCGGGCTCACAGCGCCAAGTCGTCGTGGAGGCGCCCGCTTTGAACGTTTCGCAATAACGCCCGAGTTGTGCTATGAATTGCGCGAGCCTCCATTTGGAGTTCCGCTCGACGAGAAAAGCAACCCGAATGCCGAGAAGTCGTCCGCAACAAATCGAGGCGGGGCGGCGGCACTGGATTCGGAAGCCCCTATCCGCCAGCCGCCGCGCCGATTTCCCGATCGTGGCGATCGGCGCCTCGGCCGGCGGCCTCGAGGCATGCAGGAAGGTGCTCGCCGCGCTGCCCGCCGATAACGGCATGGCCTTCATACTCGTCCAGCACCTCGACCCGAGCCACGACAGCATGATGGTCGACTTGCTCGCCGGCAACACGGCGATGCCGGTCTTGCAGGCGACCGACGGAATGGCGATCGAATGGGAACGCGTCTACGTCATTCCGCCCGGCGTCTATCTCTCGGTGGACGACAAAGGCGCGTTGCGGCTTTCGCGGCCGCAAGAGCGTCACGGCATGCGCCTGCCGTTCGATTTCCTGCTGAATTCTCTGGCGCGCGAGTGCGGCGCGCGCACGGTCTGCGTGGTCCTCTCGGGAACCGGCGCCGACGGCAGTCTCGGGCTCAAAGCGGTCAAGGCGAAAGGCGGCCTCGCCATCGCGCAGGAAGTCGGCGAAGCCGACTATGACGGCATGCCTCGAAGCGCCATCGCGACGGGCGAAGTCGATCTCGTGCTCCCTGCGGCGAAGATCGCCGAGGCGCTCGTCAGCCACGAACAGGGCGTGGCCTTTACGCCCGCGCCGAAGACATCGCGGTCGCAGGAGTCAATACAGGCTTTGCTGCCGAAGGTCATCGATCTGCTGCGCACGAAGACAGTTCACGATTTCACCCATTACAAGCATGGCACGCTCGAACGTCGCGTCGAGCGGCGCATGGCGATGGCGGCGATGAACACCGCGGGCGCGTATCTGGATCTCCTGCTTCACGACGCCGACGAACGTGATCAGCTCTCTCGCGACTTGCTGATCAACGTCACCGGTTTCTTTCGCGACGCGCCGGTCTTCGAGTTCCTGGAGAAGGACGTCATCCCCAATCTCGTGCGCGATCATTCCCTGGATCGGCCGCTGCGGATCTGGGTCGCCGGTTGCAGTTCCGGCGAAGAGACGTATTCCCTCGCCATGCTGTTTCGCGAGCAGATCGGCGCGTCGAAACGCGACGTCAAACTGCAGGTCTTCGCCAGCGACGTCGACCCGGACGCAGTGGCGATCGCTCGTGACGGCCTCTATCCCCAATCGATCGAGGCCGACGTCACGCCGAGTCGGCTGGCGGCGTTCTTCGTCAGGGAGGACCATTCCTACAGGGTGTCGCCCGAGCTGCGCGCCAGCGTGGTGTTCACCGTGCAGGACGTGCTGGCGGACCCGCCGTTCGCGCGTCTCGACTTCGTTTCGTGCCGCAACCTTCTGATTTACTTGCGCCCCGAAGCGCAAGCGAAGGTCGCCGCAGTCTTCCATTTCGCCTTGCGCGAAGGCGGCCTCCTGCTTCTCGGCAATGCAGAAGCAATCAACGCCGCCGACGGCCGGTTCGCCGTCGTCTCCAAGTCCGAGCGCCTCTATCGACGCGTCGGCGGCAGCCGCCCCGGCGATATCGGTTTGTCGCCCAGCGCCGGCGAAGGAGCGCGGATGCGGATGCTTTCCGGACTTACCCAGACGCCGTCGCGCCAGGCCGAGCTCGCCGAGCTTTGCCGAAGAATGGTGTTGGAGAGCTATGGTCCCGCCGCCGTGCTGGTCAACCGCAAACTCGAATGTCTCCACTTCCAGGGACCTGTCGATCGTTATCTCAAGGTCGCGGCGGGCCGCCCGGCGCACGACCTGATCGTCATGGCGCGAGAGGGCGTGCGCGCCAAGCTG
>Ga0181535_10002768_pt1 | contig 20997 bp, 13 predicted proteins | sample PEATcosm2014_Bin_44_FD_119774 | JGI IMG/M metagenome (GOLD analysis project Ga0181535, IMG submission 119774) | Peatland microbial communities from MTU Mesocosm Facility, Houghton, MI, USA - PEATcosm2014_Bin17_30_metaG | ecosystem: Environmental > Terrestrial > Soil > Wetlands > Peat | place... | reverse complement strand
CTGGTTACACGACTGGAATACAGAAGAGATTGGTCAAATATGAATACGTTTGAAGATAATAATGGAAATTTCTCTAAGAATAACCAAAGCACTTTACTTATCGGTTCGGTTTATTCTTTCTAAGTAATCTGAATAGTAAAATAAAGTATCAAAATGTTATTATTTAATTTATAGGAGTAAAGTATGGCTGAGCAAACCCCCACTATGAAAAAAACACTCGGACTAACCGGTGTTACTGTAAATGCTATGGCGCTTATAGCGCCAGGCGCATTCTTATGGATCACATACCAGGTTCAGGCTTCAAATAACGGCGGCGACACAGATATGTGGACAGGAATTGTTGCTGCTCTTATTGTTGCATTTCTTACGGCATTATCTTTTTCACAATTGGCCCGTAAGTATCCTGAAGCCGGAGCAGGCGGTTCTTATTATTTTGCGGAAAAAGCTTTTCTTGACCGTGATAAAGCTTCACATCAAAGATTTGCACGTTTAGCAAAATTTGCTACAGGATGGGCTGCTCACCTGTTTTACTGGGTATATACAGGTGTAATGGTTGCAATGATGTCAATTTTGGTTACATATATTTTTGGTCAATTTAATGTTACACTTCCAATTTTTGTTCAAATTCTGGTTGCGGTAGTTTTTGCAGTTGCTGTTGGATTTATAGCAGTAAGAGGAATAACCGGATCAACAACTGTTGCAATTGTTATTAATGTAATTCAATTGGTATCTTTGATTGGATTTAGTATTCTTGCAATTTTATTCAGACTTAACAATCCGCTGCATGCAACACAATGGCTGCACCCGAGCGCTTTCTCTATTGTTTGGCCTCATAATATTGGAGCGATGCTTTTCCAATCTACAATAGCAATTTTAATTTTGGTAGGCTTTGAATCCTCTACTTCGCTTGCCGGAGAAGCAATTAACCCTAAAAAAGATATCCCACGTGCGGTTATTTTAGCTCTGATTATTCAAGGATTATTTGCTTATTTATTTGAATATTTTGCAGCCAACTATGCCATTTCAGAAAAATTAGTTTTTATTAATCCTGACGGATCAAAATTAACGGGCATTGCTGCAGCAGGAGCCTCAGGAGCACCAATCGGTGATCTCACCAGGTTAATTGGAGATTCCATGCTTGGCGGAAACGGATTTGCTTTAATGATGGTTGTTGCCGTAACAGTAGCGCTTGCAGTTGTTGGTACAACACTAGCGGCAATGAACACTGCTGTACGCGTTAGTTATGCTATGGCTCAGGATAAAGAAATGCCCGGATTACTAGGCGCTTTACACTTAAAACATTTGACCCCACATGCCGGTGTATGGACACTTGTTGTTGTTTCTGCAATCATAGGAAGTGTAGGTGTACTTAATGTTACAGCACTAACGGGTATAACGCTGGCATCCAATATTGGTACATTTGCCCTTTATGCTTTAATATGTACTTTTACAATTGTTGCATTTGTCGGGCGCCATGAATTCCATGGTATTAAACATGCAGTCGTTCCGGTCTTAGGAGTTATAGGTAACCTTGGCTTGTTAGTAGCTGTAGTTTATTATGGTTTAATAACACCGGGAGTATCGGCTGACGGAACAAAAATGGCACTCTATATAACATTTGGCTGGGGACTTTTAAGTGTGCTTTATTTAGTATGGAACAGCAGAACAAGCGGAAGGCATATTGTACCGCCTACAGAATTGTTAAAAAATGCTCAAAAACAAATCTAGTGAGTTAATTATTAGGTAGATTAGAGAGAGAGCATCTAAGTCAGGCAGGCTGCCTATCGAGACAGGCAGGCTTGCCGGACTTATGACTATAATATTATTAAAAATGGGTGTAATTAAATTGTCTACAAAAACCGAGATATTTTATATTCAGAAAATATCTATTAATACTTTTTACAGGTCATGCCGATGACGGCAAATGAGTCAGTTGAAGTAAGCTCGTACGGTCTTACACATATTGGGAAAGTACGTGAAGATAACCAGGATGCAGTTCGTATTTGTGATCTTAATGATGGTGAATCAATTTCATCAGTTGGATATTTATTTGGCGTGGCAGACGGCATGGGAGGATTTGCACACGGGGGTATAGCAAGTACAACAGCTCTTGAAACTTTTTTTGAAACTTTTTATTCGGCAAACGGAGCTTCCCCTACTCAGAAATTTCGTGTTGGAATTCAAAATGCAAACTTGAGCGTTTACCAGGCATCCCAAAGAATGGGAGCCGGGAAGATGGGAACAACATTATTAGTTACAAATTTAAAAGGACACGATTTATACATTGGCCATATAGGTGACAGCCGGGCTTATTTAATCCGTCATCATAAATCAAGATGTCTTACTAATGATCATACCCAGGTAGGCGATCTGGTAAAAATGCGGCTTTTATCACCTGATAAGATCAGAACTCACAATCATCGTTCAGTATTAAACAAATGTCTCGGCTTAAATTTATTTGTACAACCGGATATATTTAAAGTTTCTGTACAAAAGGATGATGTACTAATTTTGTGCACAGACGGCGTATGGTCTGTAATTGAAGATGAAGAATTTGCCCGGATCACAGAAAAAACGAATAACCCTGAAGAATTATGCAGACAAATAATTGAACTAGCCATGGAACGTGACAGTGACGATAATTTATCTATTATTGTGCTTCATTTCAATAATCTGGTATCACACAAAACAAGCAAAGATAAAAAAAATTGGTCTTTAAATAATATATTCAGTCGAAATAAAAAATAAAAAAGATGTGCTGTAAGTATAGTAGAATTAAGAATTTCTTAACGATATATGAAGTCATAAAATATTGCTTTTCAGCGTAATCTTTATTATTATTCACAACTTAACTCTATTACTTGCGTAAAACATTTATGTCAAATACATTTATGCTACAAATTAGCGATCAGTTTGATCACTTTCAGATTAGGGAACATATAGCAAAAGGCGGTATGAGCGATATTTATCGCGCTTACGATTTACTTAACGGACAGGAAGTAGTCCTTAAAATTCCCGATAGAATGTCTATCGGCGACCCTGCACAATATGAGCGGTTTCAGCGTGAACTTGAGGTTATGCGTACACTAAATCATCCTGCAATTCAACAGGGTTTAGGTTCCGGTAATTATAATAACACTCCCTACCTTGTAACCGGGTTAATTGACGGCGAGTCCATGAGAGATCTTATTCGCCGGGCCACACCTATGAATCCTAACGACTCTATAAATCTTATACGAAAAATTGCAGATGGAATGGCGCATTGTCATGACCATGCAATAATACACAGGGATCTTAAACCTGAGAATATTCTGATAACCCAGGATGGTCAGCCTATTATTATCGACTTCGGTCTTGCTTTGACTAAAGGAGCACACAGAGTTACTTATGCAAATTTCAGCAGTGCTGCCGGTACGCCGGATTATATGGCACCAGAACAGATTGAAGGCCGCCGCGGCGATCAGCGTACAGATATTTATGCAATAGGTATTATGCTGTTTGAATTGTTAACCGGGAGGGTACCTTTTGGCGGAGATAATAACATGGCAGTAATGGCCCAACATCTTAAAGGTGCAATCCCCCGTCTTGATAAAGAACTAAAAGGGATAGTATCACCGCAGCTTTCGGCTGTTGTAGTACATTGCCTGCAAAGAGACCCTAAAGATCGTTATACCGATATGCACGCACTTGTGGCAGATCTTGATAATTTAGAATCAGTTGATATTTCATTCCTTGAAAAGACAGCCGGCCCAGGTTCCGAAGCGCCGTTTTGGCGTTCCCCTGTTTTTATTGCTGTAGGTTCGGCTTTTGCTATATTGTTAGTAATTATTATATTAGCTCTAATTCTTCAATCATTACGTTAATGACAATAAATAACCAAAACCTTACTGAAGAACAGCTTGTTACCCTTGTTAAAGAGCAAGATGTTAAATTCATTGACTTACAATTTACTGATGTAGGCGGAGCTGTTAAAAATGTAACTATACCCCGCAATGAATTAGAATCGACTCTACACCACGGAATCTGGTTCGATGGTTCTTCTATAGAAGGTTTCGCAAGAATTGCTGAAAGCGACATGTATCTGATTCCAGATATATCTACATTTGCCATACTGCCATGGCTTTCCGGAAATGAAGCAACCGCGCGGTTAATTTGTAATGTTTACACTCCTGAAAGCCAGCCATTTCTGGGGGACCCCCGGATTATATTATCGAATGTTGTTAAAGAAGCAGAAAAAATGGGGTTCACTTATAATACCGGACCCGAAGTTGAATTCTTTCTATTAAAACATTCCCCGGATGGTAAGCTTACTCCCCCTAGACCACAGGATAGCGGAGGATATTTTGATCAGCCCGTTGATATGGTTGCAACAAGTTTATGGAGGCAGATTACAGATGCTTTATATTCATTCGGAATTGAAACTGAAACAATGCACCACGAGGTTGCTGCCGGGCAGCATGAAATAGATTTCAGATATTCGGATGCACTTAATACTGCAGACAATATTGTAACATTCCGTGTTCTTGTTAAAACCTTATCGGAACAAAAAGGATTATATGCTACGTTTATGCCGAAACCTGTACGCGGCCTTGACGGCAGCGGCATGCATATTCATCAAAGTTTAAGCTTTAAAGTAAACGGGACTAATGCATTTTCAGATCCCGGCGATTCACATGGATTGTCTAAAATTGCTAAACATTTTATAGCCGGCCAATTAGCTCATGCAAGAGGGATGTGTGCAATAATTGCACCGCTTGTTAATTCTTATAAGAGACTTGTAGTAGGTTATGAAGCCCCGGTTTATCTAAGTTGGGGCCGTATAAACCATTCTGCATTGATCAGAATACCCAGGGCACATACAGAAGAATCCACCAGAATTGAATTAAGATGCCCTGATCCAAGTTGCAATCCTTATCTTGCTTTTGCAGTTATGCTGGCTGCAGGACTTGATGGAATAAAACGTGAATTGCCTTTAGCAGAAGCGAGCGAAGAAAATGTTTATCTTCCATCAGGAACTCAAAAATTATCAAAACTAAATGTGCTTCCCGGTTCTCTGGCCGAAGCTCTAATTGAAATGGAAAAAGATAGTGTAGTTCGTGAAGCCTTAGGTACTCACGTATTTGAACGTTTTGTTAGCGCTAAGCGTCTTGAGTGGGAGGACTACCGCCTTGAAGTTACGCCATGGGAATTAGAAAAATACCTTCCCAGTTATTAATTCTTAATTTTACAAAATAATCCAATCTTATTAAAATGTCAAGATTAATATAGTCCAATTTATTTATTAATATTTAAAATATTTTTAACAAGAATCTTGACAGATAAATTTTATAAATGTATTTTGCAATCGTTTGCGGGAACGTTTGTGGTAAAGGATAAATGAAACATACAACTATTATCGATATTGCAAAAAAACTCGGCATTTCTGCCTCAACGGTATCCCGTGCCCTAAGCAATCATCCCGATATTAAAGCCTCAACCAAAAACCAGATTAAAAAATTAGCCAGAGAATTAAAATATAATCCCAACCCGATGGCGCAAAGCCTTAAGAACAATAAAACGACCATGATCGGAGTGATTGTTCCTGTAATTAAACACGATTTTTTTGCTTACGCAATAAGCGGTATCGAAGAAGTAGCCTATCAATCCGGTTATACTATAATTGTTTGTCAATCTAATGAAAGCTATGAAAGAGAAGTTGTAAATACCAACGCATTAATTCGCCAGAGAGTTGCAGGTATTATAGCTTCGATATCCCAATCGACAAATAACTCAGAACATTTTCGTGCAGTAATTGACCATGGAATCCCCCTAGTCTTTTTTGACCGCGAAATAAAGGATATAAATACGAGTAAAGTAATTATTGATGATGCAAAGAGTGCCCGTATGGCAGTTAATCATCTTATTGACAGAGGATATAAAAGTATTGCTCATTTTGCCGGACCAAAATCATTAACCATTTGTGAACTAAGATTAAAAGGATATACCGAAGCCTTAAAGAATGCACACATTCCGCTTAACGATGATCTGATTTTATTCGGAGGGATGGATGAAAGCGACGGATACAGAACAATGGATACACTTATAAAAAAGAAGATAAAAATCGATGCTATATTTGCAGTAAATGATCCTGTTGCTATTGGAGCTTACCAGAGGATAAAAGAAGCGGGTTTAAAAATTCCAAGCGAAATAGGAATAGTTGGATTTTCAAATAACAAGATAACTAATTTGGTTGAACCCGGATTAACAACAGTAGACCAACCTTCATATGAAATGGGGAAAATAGCAGCCGAAGTTTTAATAAAGCTGATAGGAAATGGAAATAAATCCTTAAAAGCGAAAAAGATAATCCTCGATACTAAATTAGTTATTAGAGGTTCGACCTGATTTTTTTATTTTTAATTTTTTGCAAACGATTGCGGGATGGTTTGCAAAAATTTACTATAACTACATTAGAGTTCATTAGTCATGAGATATGATAAGGGTAGGGAGATTAAATATTGTAGTTAGAATATTGGAAATTAATATAAGAAGCTTTTATAAGATCTATATGCAGATTTTATGATTTGAACATTTTTCGACCTTACGTCAACGGTATTATTAAATAGATATAAAGTCAATTTATTTTACTAAATAAGGAGTGAATATGTTAGCAAAACCTTACCGTGTTTTCCTGGTTATCTTGATTATTATCATTACCTCTCAATTTTTATTGTGTGCAACCGGCAGTATAAAAGGTACAATAACTGATGCAGGCACAGGAGAACCTCTCTTCGGGGCGAATATTATCCTGGAGGGAACCAGTTTAGGGTCAGCTGCAGATATAGACGGAAAATATTTAATCCCTGTTATTCCAACAGGTACTTATACCCTTAAGGCATCCTACATCGGATACAAAACACTATCAATTAAAATAGAATTGAAAGACGGCGAACAACTGGTTAAAAATTTAAAGTTGGAAGCCGTTGGTGTTACTGCCGGTGTGGTGACTGTTACAGCCCAGGCAAGCGGCCAATATTCGGCCATAAATCAACAACTATCTTCAGAAAATATTGAAAACGTAGTATCCGCAGCGCGTATCCAGGAACTGCCGGATGCAAATGCCGCAGAATCAGTTGGCAGACTGCCGGGTATCTCACTTCTTAGAAATGGAGGTGAGGCAACAGAAGTTGTAATCCGAGGGCTCCAACCTCAATATAATATGATAACGATTGACGGTGTCCAAATACCGGCAAACGATGCCGGTAGTATTACAACCAGCGGTAGTTATGCTACACCAACAAATACTCCGGGCGGCCGAGCTGTGGATCTGAGCATGATCTCTTCAAACTCCCTGGAAGGTATTGAAGTTTACAAAACAGTTTCACCCGATATGGATGCTGCAGTTCTTGGTGGTACAGTGAACTTCGACATAAGGGAAGCAAAGGGAACACCCACAGGCGCCCCTTCGATTTCTTTGGTTGCACAAGGAGCATATGATGATCTTGTTAATACTGCCAACGGTTACAAGTTTGTTGCTAGTGCAGAGAACAGATTCTTTAACAACAAGTTGGGTGTTTTTGTACAGGGAATTGCGCAAAGACAAATCCTCACTTCTGACCAGCTTGGAGGATCTTATTATCAACCCAACAAACAAGACCACCCTGACTCTACAGTTCTTGGTAGTATGACTCTCTCCTACACACCCAGTATAGAACAACGATACAATGGAATTCTAACTCTGGATTACCAATTACCAAACGGCAAGATAGCTCTTATGAACCTGCTAAGTCATAGTAACCAAACTAACGAGACCCATTCTGAAACTTACGATCTTGAGAACTATGGGAATGATATCCAATTAGGAACGCAGGAGACATCAAATGAGATAAATCTTGTAACAAATATTTTAGAATATCAGCAAACTATAAATTCACTCAAGATTGAAGTAAAACTATCTAATTCGTATTCGGATAATCGCACTCCAAATGGTTGGAACCTTACATTCGATCAGCTTTCGGCAGGAACAACAAACATACCGAATTATGAAAATCCTATTCAAATTGCTCAGGCTGCTGAAAAGTTAATAATCCTGAATAAGATGATATGGTCGGGTAATTCTACATGGAGCAGCTTCAACAAACAGGATGATGAACAAGGCTCGATTGACCTTGAGAGAAATTTAAATCTGTCGGACTTTGTTTCTGTCACATTGAAGGCAGGAGGACAGTATAAATATACAAGCCGATATTATAATTTTGATGATGCTTTTGGCAGTTTATATACCGGTTCTGCATCAGGATTTAGATTAGCGCTTGTGGATGCTCTTCCGTGGCTGACTCAAGCGCCCTATAATTTTGACCCTAAAGGCCAACAATACTTCTATATAAACGGGTTCTATAATTCAAACATGAATTTTGGGAAATTCCTTCAGGGTGATTATGGAATGTATTCCGCAGTAAATGCGGGTACAATAAATACAATAATGAACGAAATTAAAATACTTGGCACGACAACATCGCAGCCCCAAACAGTCCCCAGTTATCTTCCGGATGTGTATAGCAGCCTTGCCAGTGATTACTCCGGGAATGAATTCAGGAGCGCAGAATATCTCATGGCAACTGTTAACATCGGCCCTGAGTTAACTGTTATTCCCGGTGCCAGGTATCAGGGGCTATATACATCATATACTTCTCCACATTTTATAGGCAATGCTGATGCCACGGATCCATACCCTAACACGCTTAATCACACTATGGTAACACAAGACGAGTACCATGCATACTGGTTGCCTGATGTTAGTGCAAAATACAACCCATATAACTGGTTAAGTTTTCGTGCTTCATATTCAAGTTCACTAGCTTATCCCGATTTTAACACAATCATTCCGAGACTGGATGTTGCCAGCAACACCGGCCACTGGGTAGTCTGGAATAATTATGCTTTGAGGCCGGCTTATTCGCAGAATTACGATTTTCAGGCAGCCGTATTTAACAACGATATCGGATTATTCGCTGTTAGTCCATTCCTCAAGCGCATAAATGATTTAATTTTTAGTCAGTCCACTTATATTACTGACCCTTCTCTGTATGCCGGGGTTCCCAGCGACACAAAGACGTTTCAACTCACAACTTATTTGAATAATCCAAACAGGGTTGATGTTTGGGGAATTGAAACAGAGTGGCAGACGCATTTTTGGTATTTGCCGGGTGTTTTGAGCGGATTAGTTTTAAATGTTAATTATACTCACATATTTTCTGAAGCAACGTATCCTTACACTAACACTGTGCATTCGCCTGTGTATCCTTTTCCAACTGTATATGTAGATACTAATTATACCGACAGACTAATACAGCAGCCTAATGATGTTGTTAACCTGTCTGTTGGATATGATTATAATCAATTTTCAATTTTAGCTTCTATGATATATCAGTCTCAAGTCTATAATCAAACAAACTTCTATAACTCACTTCGATCCGACAAAGCAAATTATTTGCGATGGGATCTTTCTGTTAAGCAAGGATTGCCCTGGTACAGCATTGAGTTATTCTTTGACCTGAATAACATAAACAGCGAAGAAGATGTATACTCAATAAGAGGTTCCGGTTTTCCAAATTCAATTTCAGATTATGGTTTAACTGCCGATTTAGGTTTCCGCTGGAGGTTAGAGTAAATATTTTAGATTAAATAATATAAGGTACAACATCACGCAGGGATTAAATAGAAAAAACTAAAATATTTTCAATTATTCCTGCAAGTAAATATTTAAATAGTTCGAATAGATTTAATAATTAATTTAAAATCAACTTCAAGGGAAAGGAGCATGAGTATGAAAACAATATTTACCTAAACACGGTAAATTAAATAAGGGTTAATTAAAGAATTAACCAGTACTTCGAGTAGTTAGGGATTATTGGATTTAAATAATGTAAGGAACAATTAATTAAATATAAACTTCAATGAAAGGATGTTTATTATGAAAACAATATCCACTTTAATGTTTTTGATAGTCCTGATGTTATTGTCCTTAGCACCATCAATATCATTTGCACTACCCGCTGATACGGTTTTTGTAGCGGCATTACCACCGGGAAACATAAATAATGTTATAAATTCCGATACAACAGCATCCGGATATGTTACTCCAAATACAGTTTTTGTATTAAAACCAACCGGCAATCTTGATACGGTTTATTATATGACAGCGCCTGTATCGATAAAAGGGAATATATATCTCGTCGGCTATATCAACCCGACAACCGGCCATCCACCTGTAATTGCACCCTCTATCGCTGCGGACAACTCTTCCATCGGCTATTTTTTTAATCCGCAAGGCAATGATACACTCTTTCTCAAGGGCATGTACTTTTTAGGTACACGCACTGACGGTATAGCCAATACAGGACGTTTTGTTGAACCGGCAGGCGACAGCAATGTATTTTACTTTGACCACTGTATTCTTGAGAACATTTCCGGTTCCGGCACTCCGAACCTGTTTGATACCTGGGGCCATGATCACAACAGTTTCTATGTTACAAACTGCGAATTCAGGAATAACCAGGATGATAATCCACAAAATCCGGGGTTTGCGTGGATAGATCCGGGAACATATCCCTGCGATACCGCAGAATTCTATAATAATACTTTTTTTCTGACGGGTGGATATGTTCTGGGTTCATCAGGATACGGTTGTACATATCTGGATTTTGAACACAATACCATTTTTGTTTCCGGACAAGGAGGGGCTTTCGACCTATACCAAATGACCAATGCGGTCATAAAAAATAATATCTTCTATAGTGTATCTTCGGCGGCTTATCCTTCATCATGGTACAACAACGTTCCCGGAAGCTGGGGATCTGCGGTTATCCCGATAGACTCATTGCGTTCGCTGGCGGCGGCTCCTTACAACATGACTGAAGCCAGCAGGCACATCACAATAACAAACAATGCATACTTCTGGCCGCAAATAATAGTTAATAATTGGACAGCACTTAATGCTGCCGGTATCTCGGGTATTACACCACTGCGTCCTCCTGATTTCGTAAATACGCAACCGGGAATGCTGACGAATAAAACATCATGGCCTTACATTAATTATTCTAATAACGACAGCACCGATCCGGGATTTAATGCTACGCTTGTTCAAACAGCGGCAACTAATATGGCTATTTTTGTGGATACATTGTGGCACGAAAACCAATCAGGCGAAGGTATTCGTCCTTATGTTAATCCTATGTCCGATCCGCCATCACTTACATCCACATGGCCTGGAGTGGCAAGTAACTGGGCTGCGACCCAGGGTTATCCAGTTCCGGAAAACCTTAGATATTCTAATACTACTCTCCAGAAAGCCGGTTCGGATGGAAAAGCTCTTGGCGATTTAAACTGGTTCCCCGAACAATTAACGGGTGTTGCTAAAAAGAACAATGTAATACCAACTAAATTCAGCTTAAGTCAAAACTATCCGAATCCGTTCAATCCAAGTACAATTATTAACTATTCAATTCCTCAGAATGAAAATGTAACCCTTAAGATTTACAACGTACTTGGCCAGGAAATAGCCACAGTTTTTCAGGGATTTCAAACTAAGGGTTCATACACTGCTACTTTTGACGCCTCAAAGTTATCGAGCGGCGTTTATTTTTATAGATTACAAGCAGGCCAGTTTAATGAAACGAAGAAAATGCTGTTAATAAAATAGAATATTGTTTACTTCTACATTACTGATTGGGTAGGGCGGAGTTGTTGGTTACTCCGCCTTATCCCAGGTTGATAATTGAATAACAAATGAGATAAACATTTGGGTAACTTCGTGAGTATTGCTAAAGTATTTTTTCTGCTTCATAAATATCTTTTATTAATATTTTTCTTGATCGTATTTCTTGATGGTACCTTACCGGCACAGAGTTATATGATTGGAGCGGATCTTTCTTTTATGAAGCAGGCAGAAGATAATGGGTTTGTTTTTAAGGAAAATGGACAGACAAAATCATGTATGCAGATTTTCAGGGATCATGGTTATAATTGGATCCGCTTAAGATTATTTCATACTCCTAAAAGTTTGCCGAATAGCCTGGAGTACACAATTGCAGAAGCTAAAGAAGCAAAAAAGAAGGGATTCAAATTCCTTCTTGATTTTCATTATTCCGATACCTGGGCTGATCCTGCCAAACAATTTACTCCCGAAGCGTGGAAAGGAATGTCTCATGCCGGGTTAGTTCAAGCTGTTTATGAATACACACGGAATACAATAATCGCATTCCGCGACTCAAACGCTTTCCCGGATATGGTTCAAATAGGAAATGAAATCATTAACGGAATGCTCTGGCCTGACGGGAAAATACCTGATAACTGGAACAATTTTGCAGCATTGGTGCAGGCAGGGATTAATGGAGTGCATGCTGGTAGTGAAAATGTTCCCTGTCCTAAGATAATGATTCACATAGATCAGGGAGGAAATAAAAATAATACTAAATATTTTTTCGATAAGCTTAACTCCTACGGGATACAATACGATATTATAGGACAATCTTATTATCCCTGGTGGCATGGCAGCTTACTCGACTTACGCGAATGCTTAACCTTTGCCTCTAATGAATACAAGAAAGATATTGTTGTTGTTGAAACTGCCTATAACTGGAAACCGACAGAATATAAAAATAAAAATGCTCCTTTCCCTGAATCGCCGGAAGGGCAAAAAGAATTTTTAGAAGAAGTAAACAGAATTGTATTGAACGTTCCGGATAACAGAGGAATTGGTATTTTCTGGTGGGAACCTGCCGTAGCACAAAGAGGTTCAAGAAGTTTTTTTAACGAGGAAGGTAATGTGTTACCTGTAATTACAGTTTTCGATAAATTCTCCAGGAATTAAAACAAGAATATTAAAAAATAGTCAACAAGTTGTTAACTTATAAAAAGCACAAGAATTTAAATTATAAGGTTATGAGGAATTAAGATGAAAAAATTACATTTATCAGCGGTGCAAAAACATTTTTTTTTATTCCTCATCTTCTTTTTACTATTTCAATCACAAGCAGTAAATGGACAATTTGCAAATGGAGCGGATATTGGATGGTTGTCACAATTTGAAAATGAAGGATATATATTTAGAGATACTTCGGGAATTCAAAAGAACTGTATGGAAATATTAAAAGAGATAGGTTTTAATGCACTCCGGTTCAGAGTTTGGGTTAATCCAAGCGGCATTTATTGCAATAAAAAAGACGTGGCACACATGGCTCACCTTGCAGATAGCATGGGTTTCAAAGTACTTATAGACTTTCATATGAGCGATACCTGGGCCGATCCGTCACATCAGACAAAACCTGCGGCATGGGTAAACGATAATTTTACCCAATTGCTCACAGACGTATATAATCATGTGTACGGCGTATTGGATACTCTTAAATCGCTTGGTGTTATTCCTGCGTGGGTTCAAATTGGTAACGAAACAAACGACGGCATGCTATGGGAGGATGGAAGAGCTTCTACGCATATGGCTAATTTTGCTGCACTGATCAATAGCGGCTATAATGCGGTTAAAGCTGTAGACAGTACAATCCAGGTAATTATTCATCTATCAAGTGGGGATGATGATGCAATGTACAGGGGAATGTTTGACGGCCTTAAAAGCAACGGTGCAAAATGGGATATTATCGGAATGTCGGTATATCCTTACTGGTCTGATCTAACCTGGTATACCGAAGATAACCTCGCCCTCATAACAATGAAGGATATGATCTCAAGATACCAAACAAAAGTAATGGTTTGTGAAACGGGTTATCTCAGCAACCAACCGGATACAGCTAAAAAATTTCTTTCGGACCTGATAACAAAAACAAAATCAGTAGGTGGATTAGGCGTTTTTTATTGGGAACCTGAAAGTTATGATAATGGTTATCAACTTGGCGCATGGAACGCTCTAACTCAAGAACCAACGGTTGCTCTATATGCTTTCTCAGGATCAAATGTATCGGCCGTATCCGGAGAAAAAAAAATTAGTTATTATGATTTAAATGTTTATCCTAATCCTTTTAATCCTAGTACCAATATTCAATATACACTCCCCTATACTTCGAAAACATTAATTGTAATTTACGATATACTCGGTAAGGAAGTAACCAGGCTTGTAGATGATTTAAAGAAAGCAGGTAGCTACAATATAACATGGTCCGCGCAAAATATTTCCAGCGGAGTATACTTTTGCAGAATGCAATCCGGGAATTTTGTAGAGACAAAAAAAATTATCCTGTTGAAATAGTATCAGATCTTATGATAATTTTTCAAAATTGAAATCGAATCTCATTTAAATAAAAGGTTTGAAATGAAAGCCGCAATTATCCCATCAATTTCCCGATGGATATTCTTAATTATATTAATTTCACTTTTCTCCGGTTTCTCCGGGACACAGGCACAACCCAGAGAACAAACACCGGCTCTTTTATCAATCGATGCAAGCCATACGGCTCCACCACCGGAAACAGGTTATCTGCAAATGGGAGGAAGTAATGCGTGTAAATCGCCTGAAGGCCATGTATTGACCGTTAATAGCCTCTATTTGATGCTTGATAATAAACCGTGGCTGCCTGTAATGGGTGAGTTTCACTTCAGCCGCTATCCTGAAAAATACTGGGAGGAAGAAATCCTCAAAATGAAAGCAGGCGGAATTCAAATTATTTCTACATATATATTCTGGATCCATCAGGAAGAAGTAGAAGGACAATTTATTTGGTCTGGCCAGAGAAATCTACGAAGATTTGTAGAACTATGCGGCAAACACGGATTATATGTATATCCGCGGATTGGCCCTTGGGCGCATGGCGAAGTACGAAACGGCGGTTTCCCGGATTGGCTTCTGGCAAAATGCCGAACGAGAATTAATGATCCTATTTATTTATCATATGTAAGTAAATATTATAATGAAATAGGTAAACAACTTAAAGGGCTTTTGTGGAAAGACGGCGGCCCTGTTATCGGAATCCAGATTGAGAACGAATACTCAAATCGTGATACAAACGGCGGTTCGACACATATATCAAAGTTAAAGAGCATTGCTATTAAAGCAAACCTTGATGTACCAGTATATACAGTTACCGGGTGGGACAATGCCGTAATTCCACCGCATATTGTCATACCTGTTTTCGGCGGTTATCCGGATGAACCATGGTCCGGAAGTATTCAGGAATTGGCTCCGGATCCCGAAGGTGTTTATCAGTTTCACGCTTCAACACCAACCGGGACTGCAGGAATTCTGCAAGGATTGCCAACGGCGCCTGAAAATATTCAGCTTTCACATTATCCAAAGTTCACTGCCGAGCTTGGCGGAGGAATGCAGGAAACGTATCATCGCCGTGTAGTAGTTTCAGGGGATGATATAGCTTCAATGGCATTAACCGCGATCGGTTCCGGCGTAAACCTTTTGGGTTACTATATGTTTCAGGGAGGTTCAAACCCGAAAGGTAAATTAACAACGCTTCAGGAGTCTCAGGCAACCGGGTATCCGAATGACGTTCCTGTAATATCATATGATTTTCAGGCCCCATTGCGTGAATTCGGCCGGATGAATGAATCATTTCGCAAACTCAAAATTATTCACCAATTTATATCCGATTTCGGTACCGGACTTGCTTCAATGCCTTCTGTAATGCCGGTTGTTGTACCTAAAGGTCAGCGGGATACTTCTACCTTGCGTATTGCTGCAAGAGCCAATGGTAATGCCGGATTTCTTTTCTTCAACAATTATCTTCGTAACTATCCCCTGCCCGTTCAGAAAGGGATCCGGATAACAATAAAACTTAAGTCTGAAACAGTTACTTTACCGTTAAAACCGGTAGATATACCATCACAATCTTATTTCTTCTGGCCAATGAATATGGATTTGAACGGCGCACTCCTGAAGTACGCAACTGCACAGCCGCTAACAAAAATAAATTGTGGAGATACGATTTTTTACTTTTTTATTTCATTACCCGGGATTAGTTCTGAGTTTGCCTTTGTTGATTCCACAATGAAGTTCTTCCATTCGAATTCCGGATTTGTTCAGCAAATTGAAGGGGTAGTTTACATAAGCGGAATTCAACCATCTTCAAAAACAGCTATTGATTTTAAAACACAAACGGGAAAACAAGTCAAAATAATTTTACTATCACAGCAGCAGGCATATAATTCCTGGAAACTAACAATAAATAGAATAAATCAACTGTTGATTACACAAGCAGATGTATTTGAAGATAAAAACGTTATCCATTTGCGCTCAACCGGTCCAAAGGCTTTTACGTTTTCGATATTCCCGACTGTTGATAAAAAATTTATCTCCACATTACCAATACAAAAAGCCGGTATGGACGGGGTGTTTGAAAAATATACTGCACGCGTTAACGTCAAAGTGGTTCCCTTAAGATACAAAGAGATTATTAAACCGGGTATAGTGTCTCCTGTAAAAATGGGTAAAGTAATTGACTGGCGCAACTGTGCTGTTGCAGAGCCTCCATCCGACTCAGATTTTGCCCGGGCCGGAACCTGGCAAATAAATGTACCAAAATTTAAACTTAAGGGCCTGAGTGATATCTTTCTTGATATAGACTATAGCGGTGACATTTGCAGATTGTACTCCGGAACCAGATTACTGGACGACAATTTTTTCAATGGCACAATGTGGCAAGTTGGGCTAAAGCGCTTTATGCCCGAAATCTTTTCAACCGGATCTGAACTTAAGATCTTTCCTTTAAGAAATGATGCTCCTGTTTATATCCCAAAATTGCTGCGGCCGGATTTTAAAGGAGCATCACAACTTGCAAATATAAATTCAATTAAAGCAGTTCCTGAATATGAGTTGAATTTAACTTTTAAATAAATTGAATAAGATTCATGATTCTTATTTTAATAAGTAAAGTTACGCAAATGATATTTAAAGTAGCCCTGGCATTTATGCCGGGGATCGCTAATTTACAAAACATGTTCGGCTTTACCCAAAATGATATTAAAATTTTGGCTTGAACCATAGGCTCATCCGCCTCTGGCGGAAAAGCAATAAAGTCCCGGCTAGATTATTCCCCCGAGTTAAAACTTGGGGCTACTTAATAAAATTTTTAATATATGCGCAACTTGAGTTAATACTTATTTAAAAGTAGAAATTCAATAAACAGAAGCTCAATTTCCTGCTACAGGAATTAACTTTGAAGCAACTGTATTAATGGTTACTTCAGCCGGTTTAAGATTTTCGCCGCTTGCCATTAATTTGATGCTACCGGCATTCCGGTTTGACATTATAATTAGCGAGCATTTACCATTGAATAATTTTCTTTGGTAACCGCCATTAATATATTTATCCTTTTCATGACTGCTTGGATCTCCATTACCCACACCAATAATTTTTCCTGCTCCATCCAGTTCAAAACGTATAAGATTGTCCGCTATAGGTACCTCCCTGCCTTCTGAATCCAGCGCTGTAACTGTAATTACCGAAACATCTTCCCCATTTGCGTTAATAACAGTTCTATCAGGTATTAATTGAATTGCAGACGGTTCACCTGTAGTTTCAATTTTTGTTGTGACAAGCTTTCCGTTCCTAATTCCTTTTGCTTCCAGTGTACCCGGCTCGTACGGTACATTCCATTCCAGGTGAGAATCTTTCTTCATTATTTTTTTACCAAGACTTTTACCGTTTAAAAACAGCTCAACATTTTCACAATTACTGTAACACCACACATTAACCGGTTGCCCTTCTTTTCCTTTCCAATTCCAGTGAGGGAAAATATGGAGCACGTCTTTATCAGACCACCATGACTGGTAATAATAATAATTATTCTTCGGGAATCCGCAAACATCCATAATACCGAAATGAGAATTAATACAGGGCCACCTGTAAGGCGTCGGTTCACCGCGGTAATCGAAACCCGTCCATACAAATCCGCCAGCAAGCCATTTCCTGGCATCAAATAATTGCCACCAATCCTCTGCAGTCTCTCCCCAGGATGGTGCATTCAGGTCAAAATCGCTAACATAACCTTTAATTGTATCTTTTGCATATTCCCCGCGGGTTGCAAGAGCACTTGACATTTCACTTCCCCATAAAATTTTATCCGGATGATCCTGCCTGTATTGGTCGATTGCGTTAATTCTATAATTGAATCCTCTTACCGGTATAACGCTATTCACTCCTTCAAAAGTTCCTCCATTGTCTGCTGCAAAAGTACTCAGGCGGGAAGGGTCATATTTCTTCTGAACCCGGATCAATGATTCTGCAATTCTCCTGCCGACATCATTGCTTTCAATTGTAAATTCTTCATTGCCTATAGACCAAATAATAACGGAAGGATGATTCCTGTCGCGTATAATAAGTTTTGTAAATTGTGATTCGAACTCTTTTGTGCTTCCCATTAAACGGTTCTCGTCCATAACAAGCATTCCGAGTTTATCACAGGCATCCAATAATTCAGATGTCGGAGGATTATGGCTGGTCCTGTATGCATTACAACCCATCTCTTTTAGTTTTTCAATTCTATAATACTGAAGACCATCGGGTAGAGCTGATCCCACACCTGCATGATCCTGGTGATTGCAGGTGCCTTTTATTTCAACTCTTTCCCCGTTCAGAAAAAACCCGTTATCTTTATCAAATCTTATTGTGCGGACTCCAATATTAGTTTCAGTATTATCAATTATGTTATCATCGGACTGTATATACTGAACCATTTTATATAAATAGGGATCATTTAATGACCACAAGTGCGGATTGTCTAATTTTATTTTCTGGACAATTGATTTTTCTTCATAATTATTAAAGTGCAATTCTTCACTGGTATTTTTTACGACTTCATTTCCTTTTCCATCCAGGAGTACAGATATCAGTTTACACCCTATTTGTTTTTCATCCCGGTTAAATATTTTTGTATTGATATTTATATATGCGGAATTATTATCAACATCAGTTGTAACATAGGTACCATATAAAGGTATATGCAGTGGTGCAGTTTTTATTAACCAAACATGCCTGTATATGCCGGCACCTTCATAAAACCATCCTTCTGCCTGAGTTGCATCAGCTCTTACAACCAGAACATTCTTCCCGCCGTAATTAAGATAATCCGATACATCAAAATCGAACTCATTGTACCCGCTTAAATTCCTGCCAAGGAAATGGCCGTTAAGCCATACCATACAGTCTCTAAAAACTCCGTCAAATTTAATAGTAATTCTTTTACCTTCATCGGTTTTGGGAATTTCAAGAGAACGGCGGTACCAGCCAATTGAAGATTGAGGGAATTGCCTGCCTATCGGTTTATAACCGTGACTATCTAAAACGCCGTTATCCGATTTTACAAAATCCAGTTCAACCGCCCAATCATGCGGCAGGTCTACGGAACGCCATGAACTGTCATCAAAATCCGGGGCTCCCGGGCCGCTTGTTTGCCCTGCTTTAGCAAATACCTTATCTAAACCAAATCCAAAATCCCCTTCCGGTGATGATGCATCACCCAGATGGAATTTCCATCCCGGGTCAAGTAAAAATATTTTTCTTGCTTGTTCCAAATCCGTATTATTCCTTTTGTTATTATTTAATCCTCCGGTATTTGCATACCCGATAATAATAAATGGTTGTAATAATAATGTAAATAATATAAAACGCAATGTTACCTTCATTTTATACATCTCCTTAAAAAATGGTCAATTGTTATTTTTCTTTTCCCAGCGCCAATGCCACGGTTCGTATGCGATACCGAATTTATTGTTCTTAGGATAAGTTAGATAAAAATTATACTTATGGGCATTAACCAGCATCCATTGGAATTCAGGAAGTTTTTCAAAATCGGCAGCAGTCTGTTTACCTGAGAAACCGTTTATTCCGTTTTCACTGCACAAATCGATCGCGTTATTTTTTGGATTATTGTGCTGGCTGTATCCAGGTAGTGCAACTTTTTTAATATTATCTTTTATTGAATAATTTGAGATGGTAGTTAAATATTTAAAGAATAAGTAAGCCTGAATTCCGGCTGAGCGGAAACCGACTTCAATATACAGGCTCCTGCCTATATCCTTCTTCATTTGTTCGGACAATAATAAATAATCATTATAAGAATGCGCCGCGCAAAATTGCACTTCGATTTTGTGAGTATCTTTTCCTTTTCCTATACTTACAGGTGAAATTTCAACAAGTTCTCTAGGTTTCTCAACAGAATAGAATTGCCAGTTACATCCAAACTGCCTCGAATCAATATCAAATACACGACTTGCAAAATCCCTTTCAATAAAATTTAACCCCATCATTAAAGTATCATAATCAATAAGAGATCTTCTTTCCGGGGGAGTATTATTGATTGCTTTTTCAAAACTTCTTGTAACACAACGTGCAGCAAGACGCTGAATTATGTTAAGATGATCATAATTCAATTTATCGAAGTATAAAAAAGCCACAGACCCGGAAGAAAAAATTATTAAGATAATACTTAGTAGCAATAATTTTTTCACTATACTTGTTAGTTTTAAGGTTAATAAATTCCAGCCCCCCGCTTAACCAAACATTGCCATATTAAAATAACACTCCTTAATTTATCAGGCAAGCTTTTTTTTTAAGCAATTGATAATTATGCATAAATGCTTTGAAGGGATTAAAGAATTTATTTATCAGTTGATACACTTCCCTACTCATTCTATAAATTTTTAAATTGAAGAATAGGACTCAATAATTCTTAATTATAAGAATTATTAGATCATTTTCAGATAATAATATTGAAATACTGAACACTTTCTTCATTGTTAGCTGATTGGCATCTTTATTGTTTTTAAGTATTTGATGTTCTATATTTGTTAAAATTAAATGAATAAAAAAATATTCATATCGTGTTTAGTAATAGTATTATTCGTTTCAACAACGAGTTTGCCAATTACCGTTCATCTTTGCAAAATGGCTAAAACCGTTAAAACTTGTAATTGCAGTAAAATGAAAAATTGCAGGATGGCCTGCAATAAAAATGCGTCCAACAAAGTAGATTACAAACTCCGTTTAACTAATAGCTGTTG
>Ga0181535_10002767_pt1 | contig 21000 bp, 20 predicted proteins | sample PEATcosm2014_Bin_44_FD_119774 | JGI IMG/M metagenome (GOLD analysis project Ga0181535, IMG submission 119774) | Peatland microbial communities from MTU Mesocosm Facility, Houghton, MI, USA - PEATcosm2014_Bin17_30_metaG | ecosystem: Environmental > Terrestrial > Soil > Wetlands > Peat | place... | reverse complement strand
GCGCGGCGGCGGCGTTCTTGCATGGCTGCAAAGTCACGACGCGGAGCACTGGATCCTGACATGCCTTACAGCTTACTGCAATGGCACTAAGTTTGTCACTATATTATGCGAGGTTGAGTAAGTACCTTCACGTCGGCAAGGGTGGGGACGTGCAGCAAGATCCCGGTCTGCTGCATCTTGCCGTCGAATTCCCCTCCGGCGATTCCGGTAACCTCGACCTCAGTGTCCAGCAGGCCGCTCAGCAGACCGGCCGCGTCGTCTCTGATCGCGACTGTATCGTCACTGACCACGGTCGCATCGATGTAGCCCCCATCGGCGATCATCTCCAGATGAGCATCACGGATACTCCCAATCACCCTCAGGTTGCTGGTGCGAACCATGGCACGAACTGTGACCAGCACACAGTCATGCTGGCCCAGGATCAAACTATCGAAGGTGGCTGGAACCGGCCTGGGCAGATCACCGTGATGAAGCAGGGTCACACTCTTGCTGATTACGATAGGATGGAAGCTGGCTAGGGTCTTTCCCTGTACCAGGACGCGATCCCCCGGAGCCAGCGTCCTGTCCCTCCCGTCAAGCACAAAGATGCCGAGATCGCCATCCTGGACAAACAGAATTGATTCAATAGGAAGAAAGTAGGTCACTGTCGCTTCAAAGGAAACCTGCAGCGCGAGTCCGGCCTCGGCGTTGCTGAGGTCGTGAACGGCGCGCAACGTGGTCAGCGCGGCTGGCGGAGCCGACCAGGCAGCCGAGGCCCATCCGAAGCTCATCGCAATCGCTGAAACCAGTTTCTTCATCCGGCAAATCCAGCGAAGTCTTACCCGCTGGCTGTCCTCGTAGGTCTATATCGGCAACTTTGCCGCCTGAATCACTTTGGGACAAGAATCCGGTGCGCCCGCGGAGACCGGGAAAACACGATCGTAACCTGACCGAAACCTGTTTTCGGCTCATCGTTCGACTTTGCGTGACGTCCACTGGGCCGGGCTTTCCTATCCGCGAATCTCGCCTTTGGGAGGGGTCTCTTCGAGTCCGAAGACGAGATTCGCCGCCTGCTTTCGCGAGTTCTTGACTGCGTACATGGCGGTGTCGGCTGCGCTCAGAAGGCTGTCCTCGGTGGCGCCGTCTTCCGGATAGAGGGCAATGCCGAAGCTGGCCGAGCATTGCAGTAAATGTGCTTCGAGGATGAGAGGTTCGTTGAGCGTATGTTCCAGGCGCTGGACGATCTCTTCGACGCCTGCGCGGTTGGGCACCTTGGGAAGCAGCACGGCGAACTCATCGCCGCCCAGCCGCGCCAGCAGGTCGTGGGAGCGCAACTGCAGCTTCATGCGCCGCGCCACCTCCTGCAGACAGAGATCCCCGATGTGATGACCATAGATGTCGTTGATCTGCTTGAATCCGTCAAGATCGACGTAGACCAGCCCAAAGATGCCGGCATTCGCGCGCGCCTCTTCAATCTGCTCGTCCAGTCGCTTTCCCAGCGAGAAGCGATTGTGAATATCGGTGAGCTGGTCAAACTCCGAGCGGTGCAAGAGGTCGCTGTAAAGCCGGCGGGTCTCGATGGCCAGCGCAGCCAGCTTGGCCCCCACTGAGAGGGCCTCGTTCTCGTGAACGAATGCCTCCGCAGTGGCCGGCAATGCCTCTGAATCGAGGGCGGCAAAGAGAGCGCCGAGCGGCGGACCGGAGCGGGCGGGGATCACCGCGCGGACGACACGCAGGCCCTCTGCCAGCGGTTGAAAATCTCCCAGCCGCGCCCCGTTGGTTACTTCGCACCAGCAGGGTGCGTCGCTGAGGGCAAAGGAGACCAGTTCCATGATCTCTTCGAGGATCTCAGCCAGCGGCCGTGAACCGTTGATGTCCTCAAGGATGCGGCTGCGCTTATGTTCGAGTTGGGCAATGCGCCGCTCAAAAGCAGCCTCGGCCTCGATGCGCTTGGCCATCGCCGCGGTCTGGCGGCGCACTTTTATGTTCAGGAATGTGCCCCAGACGCCGACCACGATCACCACCAACAACAATAGGCTGGCGATGCGCATCAAGTTGTCGATATTGAGCAGCGAAGGTTTGGCGACGACCGCAATGTCGTCGAAGGAACGCAGAAGAAGATTGAAGGGCAGTTCTTCGCTTTGATTGTGTGTGGTGGTCTCTTCATTCATGCAGATGCCGGTAACCCGGACTTTGGATCCCAGAGGAATCTGCAGCATCGGCGAAAGCTGGATGTGACTGGCTGGGTCAGGATGACGGTAAATGGCCGAGAACAGCCGGCCATCGGCAACCAGAACATACTCGTCCTGCACTGCCTCCCGGACTTCTGTCACCACTTGACCTTCAATGGATACCAGATCGTACAAATGCCCATCCGGTTTGTAGCTGCTCCAGAAGGCCAGTTGGTGCCAGTTCGCAGGCAGCGGCTTGATGGGCGCCTGCAAGCCGCTATCCTCGATCTCGCCATGGGTCAAGGTTAGTATCCCGTTATGCGCCTCAGGAAAGCCGGTTGCATCGGCTGCATCCCCGATCTGCAAGGGATTGCGGGAGAGCGTTGTGATCCACAGACTCTTGGCGCCATCTTGCAGCACGACGGCAGAGCCGGGCTGGTAGTAGGTGATGGTGCCATGAACCCGGACCCTTTGGGTTTGATCCTGCACGCGAAAACCCTTAAGAATCGCGTCCATCGGCGTTACCGCTATTGACTGCGGACTCGCGCCGGCGCGCTTTAGAATCTTGACATCCGCAAGTCTGGCAACGTGAAGCAGGATTCCCGTCTGTTGCATCTTTCCGTCGAATTTTCCTCCGGCAACTCCGGTGATCTCCACTTCGGCATCCAGCAAACCGCTGAGCGGTCGTGCATCGTCGCTATCCACGGTCGCGTCGAGATACCCCCCGTCGGTGGTCATCTGCAAGTAGGTGATCTCCACTTTGTCGTCCGTCATCAGGTCGGCTGACTGGATCACAGCATGGACGGTGACCATCATGCAGTCGCGCTTGCCGTCGATCAGGTCGGCGAAGCTGGCGGAGATGGCTGTGGGACGCGCGCCGTGACGAAGGAGCGTCACGCTGTCACTCACAATGATGGGATTGAAGCTCACTTCCGTATAGCCCTTCACCAGGACGCGATCGCCGGGAAGCAGCGGGGTGTTCAGAGTGTCGAGCACATAAATAGCGGAGTCTTCATCCTGAACAAACAGGAGCGCACCACTATTACGATAGTAATTAACCGTTGCCTCAAAGGCGACCGGCAGCTTCTGGCTGGCTTCAGCATTGGTGAGCGCATGGATGGCCCGCAGGGTTGTCAATGGGGCGGGCGCCGCTGCCCAGGCGGCCGTGGCTAAGACGAGACTGATCGCAACTGATGCGAACAGTCTTCTCAGCGAAAGAACACGGTTGTCCCTGACTTGCCTCATCTGGCGGCCCACATCTCCTATCGGCAGAACTGAATCCACCCAACAGTTAGGCATCAAGGACTGTCAAGCACCTGTTACCTACAGAATTCCGGCTGAATGAGCTGTCCCACAATCATACTCCTGTGCGAATCTTGTTGGATGGCGCTTGTAAAGTGTGGCTGCATAGTGCCGGTCCAGGGATCGCTTACCGCATCTGGCCCGTTTTTTGCGCACGGTTTCCGGCCTCCGCGGCCTGAGAAATCCGCTGCAAGGAGATCTTTCAATGTCGAATCCCGCTGAACTTCTCAACCTCGCCTCCTCCTCTTCGCTCCGCGGCACCCAGGTGCAGCCCACTCGACGCATCCGGGTGATCGGTGTTCCTCTCGACCTGGGCGCCAGCCGCCGCGGAGTGGACATGGGACCGTCGGCGGTGCGCGTGGCCGGGCTGGAGGCACGGCTGGAGGCGCTGGGCCACCAAGTGACCGACGGAGGCAACATTCGCGTGGAGATCGCCGAGACCCAGGCCGCGGGCAGCGAGAACGCGCGATTTCTGAAGCAAATCGCCGAAACCTGCACCCGCACCGCCGAGGCCGTGGTAAAAACTCTCGAAGATGGGATGACCCCCTTGCTCTTGGGCGGCGACCATTCGCTGGCTGCCGGCTCGGTCAGCGGCGTGGCCCATTTCTATCGCCGCCAAAGCCAGCGGATCGGCGTCCTGTGGATCGATGCCCACTCCGACATCAACACGCCCGAGAGTTCGCCCTCCGGCAATGTGCATGGCATGCCGCTGGCCGCGCTGCTTGGCCTGGGGCCGGAGCCGCTGGCAAACATCTTCGGTTACGCGCCCAAGATCGCGCCCGAGAATACCGTATTGATCGGGCTGCGCGACATCGACGCCGGCGAGCGGGAGAACATTCACCGCGCCGGGGTGGCCGGGGTCTACACCATGCGCGACATCGACGAGCGCGGCATGAGAACGGTGATGGAAGAGGCCCTCAGCGTTGCGGGCCGTGGCACTGCCGGTTATCATGTCTCACTCGACATGGACTGGATCGACCCGGAAGATGCGCCCGGAGTCGGCACTCCCGTGCGAGGTGGAGCGACCTACCGCGAGGCCCATCTGGCCATGGAGATCATCGCCGACCACGGCCGCCTGCTCAGCTTCGAGATCGTCGAGGTCAATCCGGTAATCGACGAGCACAATCGCACCGCGGATCTGGCGGTAGAGCTGGCCTGCTCGGCATTTGGGAAGAAGATCCTGTGAAGACACTCGTCGGCCTGCGGTCCTCCGAGGAATTATGTGGAACTGGGTTACAATTAGGAAGCGAAGACTGAGGGCTGGCGAGATGGCAAAGAGAATTCCGAATTCGACCGGAAACGGAACCGCACCCAAGCTCGATCCGCGGAGTCCGAGTTTCACGCGCGAATTCAAGCGCGCCGCAAAGGCCTTCACCAAGAAGGCTACCCAATCACCGGAGCACGCATTGGCGGTTTTGGTTGAGGCAGGTATTTATACTCCTACCGGCAGGCTCACCAAGAACTACCGCTAGATCGTGCATCGTCTCTCCACTAGTTTCGTGCTCGCATATCATGGTTGCGACCGTGATCTCGGCGAGAGTTTGCTCTCCAGTGCAAGATCCTTCAAACCCAGCAACAACGATTACGATTGGCTCGGCCCAGGGGTTTATTTCTGGGAGTCCAATCCGTATCGAGCGCTGGAGTTTGCCCATGAAGAGCTAAAGCGCGGCGAAGGGATCCGCAAACCTTTTGTCGTGGGCGCGGTGGTTGATCTAGGGCTCTGCCTCGACCTGACCACTAAAGACTCCATCGAGAACCTGAGGGATGCGCACCGAAGCTTGCAGGAAACTGTCGTACCAACGGGCCATCCACTTCCCGTAAACGGTCCGGAAGACTGGAGACGACGTTTGGATTGCGCCGTCATTAAGTTCTTTCATCTGATTCGCGAGAATTCTCAAGCCGAGCCAATCGACACGGTTCGCGGCATCTTCACAGAAGGAGATCCGATCTACACAGGCTCCAAATTCCTCGAAAAGACTCACGTGCAAATCGCTGTGCTCAATTCAGATTGCATCAAGGCAATATTTCGCGTACCCAAAACGGTGATCAGATAGAAAATGGCAAAAAAACTGCGGGTTGGAATTGTATTTGGCGGGCGGAGCGGCGAGCATGAGGTTTCTTTGCTTTCGGCGGCTTCGATTTTGAAGGCGATCGACCGGCGGAAGTTCGACGTGGTGCCGATCGGCATCAACAAGGCCGGGCACTGGCTGACGGCGCGTGCGGCTGAGGGGCTGCTGGAAGGCTCCAGAGCGGCCTCACTGGCCTCGGGCGAGTCTGGTAAGGCGAAGAGCCAGGCAGAGCCGAAGAAGCTGCGCGCGGGCGATCCGGCGGCTACGCCGGGAGCGCGCGTGCTGGCCGAGGGGCAGCCCACACTTCTTGCGCCCGAGCCGGAAAAACCGGCAACTTCCGCGCAAATGCATACCGACGCAGCTGCTCTGGATAGCCACGCCGCGCTGGGCGGCCAGTCGCTGGATGTGGTCTTCCCTGTGCTGCACGGCACCTTTGGGGAGGATGGAACGATTCAGGGACTCTTCGAGCTGGCGGGCATCGCCTACGTCGGCTCGGGTGTGCTCGGCTCGGCCGCGGGCATGGACAAGGACGTGATGAAGCGGCTCTTCGCACAGGCCAAGCTGCCCATGGTCAAGCACGTCACGCTGCTCCGGGCCGAGTGGGAACGGTCGCCAAAAAAATCCATCGCACAGATCGAGACGGCGCTCAAGTACCCGGTCTTTGTGAAACCGGCGAACCTCGGCTCATCCGTGGGCATCTCGAAGGCGCACGACCGCAAGGAGCTCGGTCCGGCGCTCGACCTGGCCGCCAAGTACGATCGCAAGCTAGTTATTGAGCAGGGCGTCGGCGGCAAAACAGCCAAGGCGCGCGAGTTGGAGGTTGCTGTGCTAGGCAACGACGACCCCCAGGCGAGCGTGGTCGGCGAGATCATTCCCGGCAAGGAGTTCTACGACTACGAGGCCAAATATCTCTCTGAAGGCTCGACGGCGGTGATTCCGGCCCGGTTGAGCAAGGCCGAGACAAAGCTGATCCGCGAATTGGCCGTTGCGGCCTTCCGCGCCTGCGATCTGTCAGGGCTGGCGCGGGTCGACTTCCTGATGGAGCCGGACGGCAAGCGGCGCATCTTCCTGAACGAGGTCAACACCCTGCCCGGATTCACCAGCATCAGCATGTACCCCAAGCTGTGGGAGGCGACCGGGATCAGCTACAAGGATCTGATCACCCGCCTGATCGAGCTGGCTCTCGAACGCCAGGCCGAGAAGAGCCGCACGACCTACAGCAGAAAAGAGTAGAAGCAGTGAATAGGGATCAGGGTTCAGGGAACAGTTGGTCCGACGACGGTGTCTAACTTAGCAGCAGAGAGATGGGTACAGGAGGACAATCAATCTCAGCATCTTCCGCTGGCCTTCTTGCTGTTCCCTGTCCCCCGTTCCCTTCGCTGCCGTATTCTAGGTTCGAGGCACCCAGACCATGACCTTGCTCGACGCTCCTGCTTTTGACGAAGTTCGCGATCGCCGCCACCATACCATTTTCTTGAGCGTAGCGGGAGCCTTGCTTGCGCTGCTGGTTGGCTGGTGGCTTGTAGCCGGGCGGCCGGTCGACTGGCCCTGGAACTGGAACAACCACCTGCGGGGAAGAATGGCGGTGAACGCTTTCTTCACCGATCTCGAGAAAAACGATCTTCCCGCGGCTTACGGCGTCTGGACACACGACAAGGATTGGCGGCAGCATACAGCGCAACACGACGTTTACCCCTTCGACCGTTTCGAAAAGGACTGGGGTCCGACGAGTCCGGACAACGATTACGGCGCCATTCGCAGCCACAGGATTGCCGCCACGCGCATGATTGGCAATGTGCTGCAGACGGGAACCTTCGTGAACGGGCGCAAGAGCAAGGCGATCAATCTCGACTACGACCCGAAGGACCACACGCTGCACTTTTCACCGGAGGATGTGCAGTTCCTGGAAGGGCCTGGGGGGATTTCGTAGAGAATCCGTGCATAGATTTAGTCGACGGCTCTCTTGAGAGTCGCCCGAAGCTGGAGCGCGAAGATGAACGAACTTGGAACAGCGCAAACGCGCACCGATTTCTGTGCCGAGTACCGATCTCAGGCCGACGGAGACCTACTGCAGCTCTGGGTTGAACGCTCCGACCTTGTCCCCGAAGCAGAGGCAGCTCTGAAAGCCGAGATCACCCGGAGGGGATTGACCGAAGAGGCCGCCACTGCAAAGGATATTAGGGTTGAGGACGACGATAACGGTTCGGAGCGCGACAAAGAGTCCGACAATCGACTAGCGCCAGCCGTGGCTGCGTGGGGGCCTTCAATTGCATGGTTTTGGCTGCGAGAGATGTGTTTGCGACGTCGAACGAAATATGGAATTCCTTTTCAGGCCAAGGTCGAATCCACGTTACTGACGCGTCCTGCCGGCAGAGGTGGAAGCAGAGCCGAACTCCGGTACTCGTACGAATGCCAGGGACAACGCACCGGTAGAACCGTACGTGACTTCACAATCGGGAACCATGTCGGTAAAGCACTTGCCTTCGGGCATAAATCGGGTGATACCATCACGGTTCTGGTCGATCCAAATGATCCAGATTGCTCCTATTTCCCCTCTGGATTTGGCTGGATTCAACCGCTATTGTATGGCGTTTTCTTCTCTATTCTTGGGATGTTCTTTCTCGCGTGTGCTTTCGCACTGGCGGTGATTGCAATCACGAACCACTAGTCAATGGACCGCGAGGGTCGTTCGCGAGCGCTGCTTCAAAGACACCCTCTCTTGAAAGGACCGGAATTCGACCCTCGCTGAATTTTTTTATCCTATCGATTTCGCGCCATTCAGTTCGGTCAGCGTCTTCTCCAGGCTCGCAATGTCTTCCACATTCATCGATTTCTGCTCCGGATCGATCTGCTTGAGCAGGCCGCAGAGCACCTTGCCGGGAGCAACTTCAATATAGGTCTGCGCCCCCTCGGCGATCAACGTCTTCACACAATCGACCCAGCGCACAGTTCCGGTGACCTGGCGGGTGAGCACGTCCAAAACCTCGGCCGCCGTGTGGACCATGCCCCCTGTGACGTTCGAGGCGACGGGAATCTTCGGATCGGCCAGCGTGAGGGAGCCGAGCACGCGAGCCACCTCTTCCTGGGCCGGCTGCATCAGCGCACAGTGAAAGGGAGCGCTGACCGGAAGCATCACCGCGCGGCGCGCGCCTTTGGCCTTGGCAATCGCGGCAGCCTTTTCGACCGCCGCCAGATCGCCGGAGATGACCGTCTGCCCAGGAGAGTTGAAGTTGGCGGCAGAGACGGTGAGGCCCGTCTCCGTCGCGGCTTCAGTGCAAGCCTCGGCCACTTGTTCCGGAGTGAGCGAAAGAATGGCAGCCATGCCGCCCTGCCCCGCCGGAAACGCCAGTTGCATGGCCTTTCCGCGCGCCTTGACGAAGCGCACGGCATCGGCAAAGCTGTAGGTCCCGGCGGCCACATGAGCCGACCACTCGCCCAGCGAATGCCCGCCGGCCAGCGCCGGCTCGATGCCATGCAGGGCCAGCACACGCAGTGCGGCCACGCTTACCGTGAGGATCGCCGGCTGGGTGTTTTCGGTGAGCTTGAGCTCTTCTTCAGGACCCTCGAAGATCAGCTTCGAGAGCGCGAAGCCGGCGGCCTCGTCGGCCTCGGCAAAGGTGTCGCGGGCAACGGGAAATCGCTCGGCAAGTTCGCGGCCCATGCCGACGGCCTGCGAACCCTGCCCCGGAAAGAGAAATGCAAGTTTGTTGGACATTCCAGAGAAGATTGTAATGCCTCGCACCTTGCCTCCCCCGGCCCAAAGGACTAATTCGACAGGAATCTTTCCGTCCGCCATCTCGGACAGCCGAGCGCCTGTGCGCTTTACAATCGATTGCGTGAGCCAATCCTTTGAAATCGGTCCAGTCCATGTGGGCGAGGGCCAGCTTTTCTTGATCGCCGGTCCCTGTGTCATCGAGTCCGAGGCCCACGTGCGAACGATGGCCGAGCAGATCCAGCGCATCGCTGCGGATCTCGGCATTCCCTGCATCTTCAAAGCAAGCTACGACAAGGCCAATCGCACCAGCGTGAAAAGCTTTCGCGGACCGGGGCTTGTCGAGGGCACGCGCATTCTGGGCCGCCTGGCGAAAGACACTGGCCTGCCGGTCCTGACCGATGTTCATGAACCCGCCCACTGCGAGGTGGCAGCCGAGGCAGCGGACGTACTCCAGATTCCGGCCTTCCTCTGCCGCCAAACCGACCTGCTGGTGGCTGCTGGCAAGACCGGCCGGGCTGTGAACATCAAGAAGGGGCAGTTCGTGGCACCGTGGGATATGACGCATCCGGTCGAAAAGGTGCGCTCCACGGGCAATCAACGAGTCTTCCTCACCGAGCGTGGCGCCTGCTTCGGCTACAACACGCTGGTGGTCGATTACCGCTCGCTGCCGGTGATGCGGCAAATCGCGCCGGTAGTCTTTGATGGAACGCACTCGGTGCAGCAGCCCTCGGCGGCCGATGGGGTTAGCGGCGGCCAGCCGGAGTTCATTCCGCTGCTGGCGCGGGCCGCGGTGGCCGCAGGCATTGACGGGTTATTTCTCGAGGTTCACGACGACCCGGCAAATGCCAGGTCTGACGGAGCAAATGCGCTGGACTTAAAACTATTGCGGCCGCTGCTTGAAAGGCTTTTGGCGATTCACGCAGCGACCGCAACGGATTGACTTCAGGTTCGTCTCCTGCATTTTGCCGCGCGTAACCCGGCTAGCATCGGGTACTCGTCAGCCGCAATTCAGGAGTCTCAAGATCCTCTCTGACTATGCCGCTATTCGCCCAAACTTCTTGGGCACATCCCGGCCCACCAAGAGCGCTGGAATGACGGCGCTGCTGCACACTCTGCGGTGCTCTTCCAGTTCATATCTCGCGCGCTCCATGTCGACGTTTTTCTGAGCGGCAAGCACAGTGCTGATCCGGTAACGCACTGATGAACGGGCTTCAATGTACTCGCTCAGCATAGCCTCATACGCCTGTTCCAAATGTCCACAGATTGAGCAACCCATTCACTACCTCCTCCGGCCTTCAACCAGGCCTGCGAAAACGGAGATGCGGTGCTTTGCCGCCCGAGGATCTCCCGCTCGGGGCAGCGTCAATCCTGTTTTCGTTCCGGTCGTGTTTGTTGTCACGGCCTTCGTATCGGTTCAACCGTTCACTCCTTGGTCGATTACCCGGTTGGAGTGGCACTTGCCCTTGTTGCTGCTTTGACGGGGGTGCTGTCGAAGCCGATAACACTGGTCCGGTTCCGTTGTTTTTAGTTCTCGGAATCCGTCCTTTAAAGACATTTCGAGGCTGGGGAATCAAGAGCAAGTTGCCGAACATCGTCCGCCTTGGCTCAAAAGACACCAAAGAGGGAGATCGAGCTCACTCGTTCTAAAGCTTTTCACTTGGCCTGGCTCATGCCAGGCATTTCCTTCGAAACCTTCATCTCATCCGCAGGCGCCCGTGTGGCGCTGGTTCAAGAGGGAAATCCGTAACACTGAGCTGACTTGAACTTTTCCCTGGGAGCGGTTGCGGAGTTTCCTGCCATCCCAACCATGGTGATGAGCAGGTTGGAGTGAGTGTGTTCCAGTAAAAAATCCTCTGCAAATGACAGCCGGTTCGCCGCCGTTCCGTCCACCACGGTCCCGCCAGAGCTGGCTCTCTCGGCGTGGCCCGCGGGCCTGAACGAATGCTGACTGCGGTTTCTGCCTGCAGTTAGACGATCTCTTGTGTCACATTTTTTGGCGAGGCTCATGGCAGCTCCAATTGTTCGGTTGGTCGCGCAAACAAGGCCCACCCGCAACGAGGCTCAAAAACGCTCGAGGCGAGAAAAAAGCATGGCGAAGTCTCTAAGCTGAACACACCGGAGTCGGCCCATGTGCCACCTGCGATTTGGCAGGAACTTCTTTGCGGCGGCTACGTGTCTCGCGACGGTTGTTTTGTGAGCCTTGCAATCGAACTCTGGGGAAGGCTCAAAAGGGGCCAGAAACCAGAAGTGGCGTGCCTCAGATAGTTTGCCTTAGTTCAAAGCATCTGAATGAGGGGAGGATTGCCCACTCGTTATCAACATATCTACGCTGATGCCTGGTTCGTGTCAAGGGGTTTTTCGTGTCAAGAATTCTTTACGTGCGTTTCGTATCACTTTTTAACATTCGAACCCCTCTGATCGCGAATCTCGGTGCCAGCTTGAGTGTCAAGGGCTTCAGATTGAAGGATACGGGCTTGAAACCCGTGGGTGCCTGAACATTCCTCAGCGCCCCAGCCTATCGAGATTGACATGTTGAACTAACTCAATATCCGCTTCTTGCCTGCCTTATCTCGCCTGATAGCATTTTCGTATGATTCTGCAGCCGACACGCTTCGCTCTTCGCGCCAGGCAGATTGCCGTCACTGCTCTGATGCTTTGCGCGCTTTTCAGCCTTCCTGTCGCGCTCGCGCAAAGCAGTCCGCCGGCGCAGGCGCAATCCGGCCCTTCCCTTCCCAGCGCGCACATCGAAGAGGTGCTGAACGGGCTCAACCGCGGGAACTCCATCGGGCAGGTGGCAATCTCCCCGGATGGCAAGCGGCTGGCCTGGGTTCAACAGACGAGTGAAGGCGAAGAGATTCGCGTGGCGACGCTGGATTTGATGCAAGGCGGGCAGGCCAAAAGCACGCGCGTGACGGCGGCCGCCAAGCCCGGCCAACAATGCCAGGAGCGCCAGATCGCGTGGGCGCCGGACTCCGGGTCGCTGGCTTTTTTCTCCGATTGCGCTCAGCCGGACCAGTCCGACCTCTACCTGACTCGCCTTGACGGCAGCGCGGCGCGGCGGCTGACAGAGCTCAACGGCTTCGTGGATGCTCCGGCCTTTTCGCCGGATGGAAGCCGTGTGGCTTTCCTCTATGTAGAAGGCGCGACGCGGCCGGCCGGGGCGCTTGCAGCGATGAAGCTGCCTGCGGGGGTAATCGGCGAGGAGGGCGTGGAGATCCAGCGGGTGGCCGTCGCTCGTGTCGATGCCTCGAAGCCCGAGACCCCGGAGTGGGCGACACCGCCCAATCTTCACGTCTACGAGTTTGACTGGCGGCCGGATTCCAAGGGGCTGGCTTACGTGGCAGCCGATCCGCCAGGAGAAAACAATTGGTGGGTGGCGAAACTCTATACGCAGGCGCTTGACGGGAAGCCTGAGGTTCTTTTCTCGCCCGCTGAGGATCCGGGTCCGCTCCACGGACTCCAGATCGCCGTGCCGCGCTGGTCGCCTGACGGCAAGAACATTGCCTTTATCGGCGGGCTGATGAGCGATCAGGGCTCCACAGGCGGAGATCTGTGGATTATTCCGGCGACCGAAAGCAAGCAGCCTCGTCTGTCATTTCGGCGCGCATCCACAGCCATGTGGCTGGAATGGAAGGATGCAAGCAGTCTTTACTTGAGCAGCCTGGCGGGGGGCAATGCGCGGCTGGAGTTGCTTGACCTCCGCCCCAATTCCGGCTCCAAGGGTGTGTTCATCGGCTTCAAGGATCCCATCTACGACCTTCCGGCCACGATCTACGATGGGCGCTTCGATTCAAGCGTCTCTGCAACCAGGGATCACACACTCTTTGCCTTCGTCGCCAGCAGTTTCGACCGTCCGCGGGAGATCTACCTTGCGCGATCAGACAACAAAACCGCTGGCAGCCTATCGGACCTGACTCAGCTGACGCACATCAACGATGGCTTGGCGCCGGCCTGGGGCAAATCAATCTCGCTCGACTGGAAGAGCGGCAGCTTCAACGTGCAGGGCTGGCTGATGCAGCCCAGGGACTACGATCCGGCGAAGAAGTACCCGCTGATCGTCATTGTTCATGGCGGACCGGCCGCAGCGGCAACGCCGCGTTGGGGCGGGTTCCTGAGCGCGGCGGCCTTCTCGTCGCTCGGCTATTTTGTTTTGCAGCCCAACCCCCGGGGCAGCTTCGGGCAGGGCGAAGAGTTCACCCAGGCCAATCGCAGGGACTTCGGTTACGGCGATCTGAGCGACATCCTGGCCGGAGTGGACATGGTGGAAGCGAAGTATCCGGTAGACCTCAACCGCGTCGGCCTCGCCGGCGCAAGCTACGGCGGATTCATGACCATGTTTGCCGTGACCCAGACCCAGCGCTTCAAGGCGGCAGTGGCCGCCGCGGGCATCTCCGACTGGCAGAGCTACTACGGCGAAAACTCGATCGGCCAATGGATGCTGCCCTACTTTGGCGCATCGGTCTACGACGATCCAGCAGTTTATGCGAAAAGTTCGGCCATCAACTTCATCCGCGCCGCACACACGCCGACGCTGGTCCTGGTGGGGGACCGGGACGGCGAATGCCCCGCGCCTCAGTCCTACGAATTCTGGCACGCGCTGAAAGACCGGCATGTGCCCACCCAACTCGTGGTTTACCCCAACGAGGGGCACGGACTCACTGACATGGCTCACCGGCGGGATATGATGGAGCGGGCCGCTGAGTGGTTTGCCCGCTACATGCCGCCCGCGCCCTAGCCGCCGGCCTGCTCGCGATCGAGGTTTGGCAGAGTCTAAGAAGGGTTGCGAGGGGCGAGCCGCTTCGCCCAACTGGATGCCGGTTGCCACCCGGTCCTGATACACTTTTCATTGGAGTTTTGTTCGCGCGTTTCGTCAACCGGCACCCGGCAAGAGCGTGGCGCCGGGAGCCGGTCAATAGAGCGGATTTCACCGGCGGCAGGCCAGCCATGGCATGTTGACGGACCGCTTCACGAGAGCGTCTTTCCAATCTCCGCAGCCTTTTTTGAGGTGCCCTGCAACAGGGCTTTTGCTTCCGCCCCAGCGACAAGGATCTGTCGGGGGACTCGGAAGAGAGAGTCGGCAAGGGCGGGCGGCGGCGATCGGACGCTCACTTGGTTTTCAGGTTTTCCGACAGCTTCGGGAAAGACCGTTCCGCGGTTCGACACGACGGGGCGGGGAGGATTCATGCGGCGGTTTTTGACGCTTGTTTGCTTGTTGTGCCTGGCGATTCCTGCCGGGGTTTCCATCTCCGGCTGCACCCGCAACCCGGGCGCCAACTACTGCAATGGGCTGGGTTACGGGATGAAGATCACAGATGTGGCCTCAATCACCCTCACGCCCTTGACCACGGGGATCTCCATCGCCTACGGGCAAACCCGCACGGCGGGCTCGCCTACGCTCACTACCTGCCAGGGCAAGCCCGCCAGCAACACCGGCACAATCACCTGGGGCACGACCAACCGCCAACTGGTGGACATCTCGCCGACCGGCAACATCTGCGCAGGCTCCTGGAACCGGAACACCGGCGGCGGCATCGCTGATTACACCATCTGCAGCCCGCCGGATCCATTGCCAACGACCAATGGCCTGCCCTACGCCACGGCTTTTATAACCGCCTCCGCGCAGACTGCGGTCTCCAATCCGGTCGAGGTCTACGTGCATGCAAAGGTGACCTCCGTCAGTCTTGTGACTGAACCCCCGTCCGGAACCCCGCAGCAGCAGTGCTATTCGCAGAGCACCACGGCCACGCTCGATGCGCAGGCTTGCTACACGGGAGCCAACGGCCAGCAGGTTCTATTGTGCGCGCCGGCCTCGGTCACCAACTCTTCATCTCCGGCCCTTGCCTGCCCGTTGCCGATAGTCAATGGCACGCAGGTGCCTCTCGCGTCGATTCCGAGTTGCACAGCCTCCATCGGCACGCTCAGCTACGCGGTAGGCACCAACAGCATTGCGGCCACCAGCACCAGCACCACCAACAACATAGTGACCATCACCGCCGGTCAGCCAGGTACCACCGCAATTACGGCATCGGTGGCCGGTTCGGGCTCTTCCGCCGGTTATTTTTCCACTTGCCCGCCGAAGTCAATCTCATTGACCATTCCAGTTACTGGCTGCACAAGCGAGACCGAGTGCACTATCACGCAGGGCGTCTCACAGAATCTGTCCACCAAGATCCTCGATACCAACGGCAATCAAATCTCGGGCTTGAACCTGGACTACCAGTCTACCGACCCGATCGACATCTCGGCGGGCAGTTCCGGATCCATCTCTGCAAACTTCCCCGGCGTGGCTTCAATCTACGCCATCTGCCAGCCCTCTACATGTAATCCTTCGCCGATCAACGAAATCGGCTTGTTCGGCACCGGCCTGCCCATTTCTTCAAACAAGGTCACCATCACCACCCCCGGCACAGCCAGCGACAACATCTGGTTCGGGGCTCCCGGCCAATCGCAATACATCGTTCCCGTTGAGCTGATCACCGGCGCGGTTGGCTCGACAGTGCGCCTGCCGTACGTGCCAAATTCGATGGTTATGGACCGGCTGGGCGTCAATCTCTACTTTGGCTCCGAACGCGGGCTGATGTCTTACAGCGCCTCAACCGGCCAGCCCGTCAAGCAGGACACAACAGTTCCCGGAGTGGTGTTGGCCGTCGCGCCGAGCGGTGGTCAACTGCTCATCAACGACCAGGTACGCCAGGTCTTCTATCTCTACAACATCACGGGCGGCACCACGACAACCTTCGGCGGCATGGGCGCAGCCGCCGCATGGACTCCCGACTCGAAGACTCTCTACGTCACCGACAGCGCGGCACTGAACGACGTTACGACGGGCATCAGCGGCCACACCGACACGTTGTACGTTTACAACGCGAATACCAGCTGGACCACCGAGCCACTGCCCTGTTCGGTCTATAACGCCCAGACCTGCCCGTCACCATCCACAGGCGCGCAGAATCTTGCGATTACCATACCCAGCGTAGGCGCGTTCCTCAGTGGAAGCCCCACCACGGCCCACACCTGGTGCCCCACCGGCACGGCGGGGAATTACAACAGCATGTCCTTCTATCCGCCAAGCGATTCGGTGGACGTCGAGACCGAGGTTCTGGCAGCCACGACTGATGGCCAGCACATCCTGGGAGCGGCAGAGACCGGCGGCGAGGTCACTCTAAGCGATATTGGAGTGGATATTGCGCCCGCAGAATGCTCACTGTCCGCTCCGCTTTCTACCGGTCCCTGGCTCAACGCGTCACCGGCGCTCGATCCCACGATGGCGGCCGCGACCGCTATAAATCAGGTGGTTCCCTCGCCCCAATCCAATCTGGCGTTTTTCACCTATTCGGCGGATGCGGACAACGCCAGCACCAGTGCCCAGTTGCCTTACTACCTGCCCAGCAGCAGCGCGAGCAGCGCAGTTCCCGAGCCGGGCACCATTGGTTATGTCCCGCTCATCACACAGACAGGCGGCACGGCGCCCACAGCGCCCTTGGCTGGCGCCTTCGCCCCGGATGACAAGCTCTTCTTCGTCTCTACGGCCGGCGACAACATGATCCACTACATCAGCATTCCCACGGCCATCAGCTCCTCGACACCACCTACCGACACGCAGCAGATCAGCCCCAACCTGCCGGCCTGCGCGCCCGGCATCGACTTTGGCTGCACCCTCACCACCGCGCCGGCCACCAACACCGTTCCGGCCACGGTGATCGCCGTCAGGCCGCGCTCCACGACATAACTCATGTGGGTCAAGCAGAAAGCCAAAAGAAGGCCGGCCATGCGCCGGCCTTCTTTTGGCTCTCTTGTTTTCAAATCCTCCTCAATTCGCATCTCTCTCACAGATCAAATGCGATGAAGGCCAAGGACCAATTCCCCCGCCCGCGCACGATAGAATCAAGAGATGATCAAGGGGATCTCCTTTCTTCGTCCAGCGGGCAACCGGGCGGCCTATGACCGGCTGACGAGCTTCTTTTCCGCGCTGGGATTTGAGTCCGGAAAAGGATGGACCGAAGACGCCAGCAGCGGCGCAGCCTTCCTGGCCCCGCTCGGCAATCTCGAGTTTGTCGATGGCCGGTTCCCTTCGACAGCCGATGTGCTGGTCGAGGTGACCGCTCTTGACGCCGCGCATCAGGCCGCGGCAACATGGCTGAGCACGCAAGAGGGCGACGCGTCGGTAGCGCGCCTCTCTGCCATCACTGAGACCCACTGGAAGTCGCGCATCTTCACCGTCGAGCCGGAGCCCGGCTTCTCGTTCAGCTTCTGGGCATGGACCGACCCCATGCGCGGCAAGCCAGTCGCCGTTGAAGGCGATCTCTCCGCCGCGGGCATGAGGTTTGCCGTCGTCGCCGCCCGCTGGAATGCGGTGATCACCGAGCGGCTGCTTGAAGGCGCCCTGGACGCTCTCTTGCGCAGCGGCGCCAAGAGGGCAGACATCGAAGTGGTTCGCGTGCCCGGCGCATGGGAGATTCCCGCCGCTGCACGTACTCTGGCCAATCTTGGCAACGTGGACGCCATCATCACACTCGGCTGCCTTCTGCGTGGCGAAACCGCCCACTACGAGGCCATCTACAACGAAGTGGCCCGCGGCATCGGCCAGTCGCAACAGGAGACCGGCATTCCCCACAGCTTTGGCGTGCTGACCTGCGAGACACTTGAGCAAGCCCTTAACCGAGCAGGCATCAAGGCCGGCAACAAGGGCTTTGAAGCCGCCGTCGCGGCCATCGAGATGGTAAGCCTGAGCCGCAAGCTGAAAAACGGCGAAGGACTCAACGGACAGGCCACGGTTCGTGAAGCGGAAGGCGGACTCGCTTGACCGGTGGACAACATCACACCTCGGGCCGCCGCAAATCGCGCGAGTTGGCCATGCAAATGCTCTTTCAGGCGGACATCGGCAAGCAGACGCCGGAGCAGGTGCGCGCGACTTTCTGGCAGGCCGCCGGCGAAGTGGAACCCGAAGTCCGCGGCTTTGCCGAGGACCTGTTTCGCGTGGCCATCGCTCACCAGGAGAGGATCGACGAGTTGATCGCAGCCAACTCAAAAAACTGGCGGCTCGAACGTATGCCGGCCGTAGACCGAAATCTGGTGCGCATGGCCGTGGGCGAAATGCTGGGCTTCAAGGCGACGCCCTTCCCGATCGTTCTCAACGAAGCTCTGGAGATCGCCCGCCGGTATTCGGCTCCCGAGTCCATCAACTTCCTCAATGGATTGCTGGATACGATCGCCCACAGCCTGATTGGCCAGTAAGGTTCCCCGGCAAGCCGTTGGGCTTTCCCCAGGCCCCCCTCTTGTGGCACACTTGCAATCATGGGAAGCAAAGACAAAGGCAGGAAAGAAGTCAAGAAGGCGCCCAAACCCAAGCCCAAGCCAGAACCCGCGCAGAGACGCGAAGGATTCACTCCGGCCCCGCCGAAGTAAAGGTGCTGAGTCGGTCGGGCTTGCGCCGCTTGAGCGAAACCGCTCTCAGTGCGCGCTTGGAGTGTCAAAGTGCTGGATTGCCAACGAGGTGTCGAGCGCTGTGGTAAGCTGTGCCTCGATTCTCCCGCTGCGCACTATTCCATTCACCAGGCCAAAACCCACAAAGGCCCTCCCGCAAGGGGAGGGCCTTCGTGCGAAATGACAACCGGCGGCCTTACGCCACCACTTCTATGCCCATCGAGCGGGCGGTGCCCCGGATACTCTTCATAGCCGTCTCAACCGAGGCGGCGTTCAGGTCGGGCATCTTCTGCGTGGCGATCTCTCGCACCTGTTTTTCGGTGACCTTGCCGATCTTTTCTTTGTTCGGCGTCCCCGAGCCCTTGGCGATCCCGGCCGCTTTCATCAGCAGAACAGCCGCGGGCGGCGTCTTGGTGATGAAGCTGAAGCTGCGGTCGGCATAGACCGAGATGACGACCGGAATGACCAGCCCTTCCATTTCCTTGGCCGAGGTGCGCGCGTTGAACTGCTTGCAGAACTCCATGATGTTGACCTGGGCCTGGCCCAGCGCGGGGCCGACCGGAGGCGCCGGCGTGGCCTTGCCAGCAACGATCTGCAGTTTGACGTACCCTGTAACTTTCTTCGGAGGTGCCATTGGTTCCTCTGGAACCAGCTTCTGGCTCCTAGCCTTTAGCCGTTAGCTGGTCTTTTCCTTCTTCGAATTTTGGTGTTGGCGCTTTAGCGTTCGCTTGAACCAGAGCCCGCTAGGTGGACGCGCTGGCTAGAAGCTGGAAGCTAGTAGCTAGAAGCTGAACCAACTACTCAATCTTTTCCACCTTGCCAAATTCCAGCTCGACCGGGGTCGACCGCCCGAAGATGGTCACCATGACCTTCATCGTCTCGCGATCTTCGTTGATCTCATCAACCACGCCGTTGAAGTTGGCAAATGGCCCGTCGGTTATGCGGACCTGTTCGTTCTTTTCAAACTTGATCTTGAGCCGCGGCTTGTCCTTCGAGGTGTCGGTCCGGAAGAGGATTCCGCTCACTTCTTCCTCGCTCAATGCCACCGGCTTGTCGCCCGTGCCTAGAAAACCCGTCACCTTGGGCGTGTCTTTCAGGACGTGCCACAGGTTGTTGTCGAGTTCCATCTCCACCAGCACGTAGCCGGGAAGAAAGACGCGCTCCACGGTCCGTTTCTTGCCGTTGACGATCTCCGTCACCGGCTCGGTGGGGATCATCACCCGGCCCACTCTGTCACCCAGCCCAAAGGCCCGGACCCGGCTTTGAATCGACTCGCGCACCTTGCGCTCAAAGCCCGAGTAGGCGTGCAGAATATACCACCTGAAACGCTCATTGCGCTCCGGTACTGGCGGCGCCTCAGGGTCTGCCTGCTCGGCGGCTTGCTCGATATGTTCCAATTCTTCTGCCATCTTTTGCTCTCGTTTCGCGCTCGAGGTTCCGCTAGCCGCCCAGCTTCTTGTACAGTGCATTCATCACTTGGCTGCAAATAGAGTCCACCACGAAAAAGTACAAGCCAAAGATGCCCACCGCGATGAGCACCACTATGGTGGTGGATTGCACTTCCTTGCGCGAAGGCGTAACCACTTTGCGCATCTCCGAGCGCACATCGCTCAGGAAGCGCGTGAATTCCTTCCATTGCTCGACCGCGCTGTCGAATACCTTCGCCAGAGGATTATCCCCCTGCCGCTTACGCGGTTGATCGTCGCCGTTTACCATTGCTGCCTTCGTCGCCATACATCCATTCCTTCGCGCCAGGGATTGTTCCTGGCGCATCCCGTCTTAATCTGGCAGGGGCGGAGGGATTCGAACCCCCAAGTTCGGTTTTGGAGACCGACAGTTTAGCCGTTGAGCTTACGCCCCTAAAAGCAGCTCTTAGCTTTCAGCTGCTAGCTTCTAGCTGATCCTCGGGGGCGCAAGCCTGTTGGCTCTCCCTCGAAAAGAGCTAGCAGCTAGAAGCTAGCGGCTAGTAGCTGCCCTACTTCGTTTCCTTGTGCGGCTGGTGCTTGCGGCAGCGGTTACAAAACTTCTTGAACTCCAAACGGCCTGTGGTCGTCTTCTTGTTCTTCGTCGTCGAGTAGTTCCGCTCCTTGCACTCGGTGCACTGCAATGTGACAATTTCCCGCATTCCAATTCCTTTCAGTTGTCAGTTCTCAGTTGTCAGTTCTCAGTTTGTTCTTTGTTCGATCGAACATTCAAGCCGGCTCCGGCAAAGCCGTGAACTGACCACTGACAACTGACCGCTGACAACTTACTTGATAATCTCCGAAACCGTGCCGGCGCCCACCGTGCGGCCGCCTTCGCGGATCGCAAACCGCAATCCCTTTTCCAATGCCACCGGCGT